>Ga0209611_10004030_pt1 | contig 25209 bp, 17 predicted proteins | sample S1TSphgellanicum_3_FD_187693 | JGI IMG/M metagenome (GOLD analysis project Ga0209611, IMG submission 187693) | Host-associated microbial communities from peat moss isolated from Minnesota, USA - S1T2_Fc - Sphagnum magellanicum MG (SPAdes) (version 2) | ecosystem: Host-associated > Plants > Peat...
GTTTGTTTTTTTTTTTTTTTTCATTACACAAGTTTGTGTATTTCATGTGACAAGAACCTTGAGGAGTTCTTGATGTTATGTTTCGTGTTATGAGCATCATGTTGTAGTTTCCTTTTAATAAAGATTTATGTTCGCACTTGAGTAGATCTCCTATTTGTTAACATTTTTTTAGGATCAGTGGCACCAAATGAGATGATGCCACATATGTCAAGAAATCATGACCCATGGGCAATAGATGATGGAAACTATGTTATGGTTCCAAATCCTAATAAGATGATTTCCACAATTGCACTAGTGACAGGAGCTAGTACATGGGTGCTAGAACCACAAGGTGTTGATGAGAGATTGAATCCTCAGTGTGGTGAGGCTCAACACCAAATGCGGGTTCCACGATCATTTGTGTTGACAAACACCATTCCCAATCCCATTGCGGTGTCAAGGAAAATGCCTAGTTCTATTCCTAGGTCTAAGGCACCCACAAGTTTGATGGGGGTGGCCAAAGTAATGTGTTAGGCACCATTGTTTTCTGTTGAATCATTAACCATTTCAACTATTTAACTAATAGTTGTGTTTCGATTAATGGCCACATTATGTGAAAATGGTGGAACACCACAAGTGATGGTTAGGTTGGAGGACATTTTTGTGACTCTTACAATTCCCCATCCAATTTTGAAGCCAATTGCATAGAGGTGTCCAAGGTTTAACTTGAATTTTGGCATGTGGTTATGGCCAAACTTCATGACCTTCCATCATGGCTACCCATTGATCGAACTAGTGTTATTCCTAGGGTTGTGGTTGTGCACAATGAAGAAGGAATGGTTCAATTGAAGGGGGCATTGGCACGCCGGTATCGACCCCTTAAGGTGTTGTTAGATTTTGGTATTCAACCATTGATGTTGGGCAAAACTATTGTTGATGGTCTTGGATTGATTGATGCTGATCTTGACCCATGCCCATATCAAATTTTGACATCCATGGGTGGGTAAGAGAAAGCATGGAGGTTAACCAAGTAAGAAATTGTGATTTAGATTAATCCCAATAAACCAACAAACTACATTACTATGCCAACCCGAGCAATGGTCATTCATGTTACATCCTATGATGTGTTGGTTGGAGGTGTGGTGTTATATCCCATAGGGGTGACCATTGATTTTTGGGAGGAAACTACATATTACCATCCAAGCTGGCAAACAGGAGTTAGCCACAAGGCTTCATTACTAGTGACATTCATTGGGGGGCAAGTAGGAAAATTTAACAAACCAACTATGTTGGCTAGATTTTCAAGCCTTCCACATGGACTTGAGTTGTTGGAAGGTAACATCCATGACTAGGATGCACTTCCAAATGGTGAATTGGCAATGTCAGGGCCACATGGGATGCCAATCATCCAAGTTTATCCATTAGATCCTAGGCCACCATGGGGCACATTGATTGAACTCCAAACATCGGCCGGCCATTATATTCATCAGGCTTGGCACATTCTATCGTCATCAAACCCTCAATCACTTGTGAACCTTGGTAATGGGCCTCTAGGTTTAAACCCATTGGATACTAGGGTTATTCAATGGGATATTCCCAAGGATGGGATATGCCTACTTGAGTTGTTTAGAGGCATTAGTTTTGGATTAGTTGCAAATCTACAATTGGGCATCCTAGTTTGGAGATACCATTATGTGGAGAAGGATCCACAAGCTAGATAAACCTCCATGCAACATGTCATGATGTTGCAACAAAGGTATCCCCATTTGTTACCAACATCAGCCATACAAGGTTATCAACGTTCCTTACTAAGTAACATCACTTTGCTGGGGGTGTTAAATTTGGCAAGGATTGGGCCAATTGATTTGGTCATTTTTGGATGGCCGTGCTAAGGTCTTTCACATGCAAGTATAGGTCGAGGACTTTCCAATCCTAGGTCAGGTTTATATTGGGAATTGATTCATGTTGTGCAACATTTGCAACAATCACATATGCACCCATGTGCATATTTGTTAGAGAATGTCCCACCATTGGGGGATTTTAAGCCAACTATTTTGGTTGGATGGCAACATGTTAGGGCTTGGATCAGTGAGCTAATGCAAGTGGATGTTGTTTCAGTTGGTTCATGAATTCATTAATTCCAATGGATGTGGACTAACCTAACACCACCATAGGTGATGCAATGAGCATATGAGCTCATTCATGGGTCATCCACATGTTTGGTGGATGACATATTGGATTTAGGTAGCCATTCATGCACGGTTTGTCATGATGATTAACCACCTTTGGCTATGGTCAATAAGGTTGGCCTTCCACAAGTAGCCCTACCAACATTTTTAAGTTTTCCACATTTTCATGCATTTAGGAATGGGGGCCTAGGGATGGTTTGGGACTCCCATTCATCCAGTATGGAAAAACCCAATGCATATGAAAGGGAATAGGCCATGGGGTTCCGCACCAACATCACAACTATACTAGGCATTTCCAAAGGAGCCCGTAGGCAGATTTTGGGGCAAGTTATGGATCTCAATTACCTCACATGAATTTTCAACTTGGTCGTGGCATAACAATTGGTGAATCACACCCACCCATTCCACCCCATCTTTCACTTGTTGCACCTTTTGCTAGATCAACTATGGCGGTGCAAGGGGGGGTGATGTTATAACATGACAAGTAAATCCTTGGCAATTATGGGATTAGGGATGTTAAGGGACATTTATGGGTGTGGAATAGGAAATTGGTGATGTGGGGGTGTTAGGACATGATGGCACCTTTCCACATTTTGCATAACAATCATAAGCCATGCCTTCAACCTCAAGTGTTGGGGATGTTCCATCATCCCAACCCAAGGTACAAGTGATTGTAGAAACATGGGACCCAAGAATTAGCCCAATAGTTACAAGAGGTGAGGTGCATGAAACACAACAGATAATACGATATTTCATTAGATGTTTTGCTTTTAATTTGAAAGAATTGGGTTAGTTAAGGGGATAAGAGGTTTAAATCATATTAGAGGATGATAATCCAATTTTTAAGTGACCTTACAGGCTTAGTGAGGTGGAGAAAGCTTTGGTTTAGGCTCGAATCACAAAGTTGTTGGATGTTGGTTTGGTGGAACTATCTAGGGGTGAATATGCTTCAACAATAGTGATGCCAACCAAGAAGGACATTTTTGGCAATTGGATTGAATGTCACATGTTGGGGATTATCATCTAATGAATAAACAGACTCGTTTAGACAAATATGCCATGCCCCTACTGGAGGAGATCTTTGATGCCCTTGTTCAAGCCAAGGTTTTTAGTACCTTAGTCTTAAGGTCTAACTACCATTAGTTGCCATTGAGGGAAGGTGATAAGGTCAAGACAAAATTTTGGGGAATTGACTCCCATGGGAAGGATTGTTTGTACCAATGGAAGTTTTTGCCATTTGGTTTGAAAAATGCCCTTGTAGAATTTCAAAGGGTCATGGATTGAATGTTGCGAGTCTTGGTTTTGCCAAATGCTACATTAATGATATCATTGTTTTTAGCTTAATCCCAGGGGATCATATGCACCATTTGCGAAAGGCATTTCGAAAACTTAAGGAACATAACCTTAAATTTCATCTAGGTAAGTGCTAGTTCTTTCATATTTAGGTAGAGTACCTAGGTCACGTGATTTATCTAGGAGGATTGGGGGTTCAAAAGGCTAAGGTTGAGGCAATTTCACAGGTTGCCCAACCAACAAATGTTAGTCGATTATGAGTTTTTTTGGGCTTGTGTAATTACTACCAAAGGTTTGTGAAAGGCTTCAGTAGCATAACCAAACTCTTAACCCGACTAACGTAGATTGACCAAGAGTTCATTTGGGATGAACCATAAGAACATGTTTTCATGAGTTGAAAGCTAGGCTTTCATCAGCCCCCATTTTGAGGCGACCCATTCAAGGATGACCATTCCAATTACACATTGATTGGAGTACTTTAGGGTTGGGAGCTATGTTTATCCAATTTGATGATGATGGTCAAAAATTTGTGGTGGCATATGTTGTCAGTCCAATAACAAAACACAAACCAAGTAAAGTTCATATGAGGGCGGGTGCCTTGCAATTGTTTAGGTTGTTTCATCATTTTGATGTTATCTTTATGGTAGCCCATTCATTTTGATTACCAATCACCAACCTTTGAAATTCCTTATGGAATCAGATCGACTCACAGGAAAGTTAGCCATGTGGGCATTTATCCTATAAAAGTAAGATTTGATATAATTCACAAGCTTGGTAGGATCAATTGAGATGCTGATGGGTTGAGTTGGAACCCAAGTTCCAACAGGGAGGATACCATTGGGGTTCATTGGCATGGTGATGTGGATTTGGAGGCAATATCAGGATGCATGCTTCTGCATACCTTTGTACCTTATCGGGGTGTTCTAGGGATGTACTTTAGACTAGTATGGATGATGGGGATCCCCATCATATGGACATGGAGTTGGAGGGCAATGGTGCCTTGGATATTTATGATGATGCACCTATCATTGCCTATTTGTAAGCATGTGAAGTTCCAATTGGATTAACACCCAAGGAAAGGGACCGTGTTGTGCATAGTGCCAAACGGTTCAAATGGGAAGGTAATTCCTTCCTGTAGATGTGGGCAAATGGACAAGTGAAGGTTGTGCCTTGCTTAGAGCAACGTGAGAGCCTTATGAAGCATGTTCATGAAAAGTTGGGTCATTTTGGGGTCCGATGGACATATAGTTTGCTCGAGACATAATATTGGTGGCGAAGGATGCAATTGGAAGTTCAACAATTTGTTTCTAGGTGCATGGTGTGTGACTGAGTTCAGGCATCTTTCAATGCAGCTACACCTCACCTATAGCCTTTACCAATTATGGGGCTTGGGTACCAATGGAGTTTGGATTTTGCCAGCCCATTGAATTTGACACTTCAACATAACTAATATGTTTTGGTTATGATTGAACATTTCTCCAAGTGGTTGGAATTGGTTCCATTGTCGAATCGTAGTAATGAAGAAGCAACATATGCATTTTTGGACAGGGTATTTAATAGGTTTGGGGTTCCAGTCGAAGTTCTCATTAACCAAGGTATAGAATTCCATGGGGAATTCTAAGAGCTATGTGAGAAAACATTCATTGATCATCGCACGACTTCACAAGACCACCCTGAGGCAGACAAGTTAGTTAAGCAGATAGTGCAAATGGTGAAGTAGGGTTTGCAAAAATATGGTTTTCACAAGGGTCATATTTGAGATTGGGACTTACAGTTAGCATGGCTAGCTATGGGGTATAAGTTCAATTGGCAATCTTCTCTTTCATCTTTTTCACCATACTTATTATTGTTTGGCCATGAACCTGAATTACTAGCCTTAATTTGACAAGATGCAATGGCAATAATCAACATGGATGATTTTAATGTATGGATTTAGGCATGTGGGTAACGAGTCACCTTGTTCTGATGTGTTATGCCCATGTCTATGGAAAATCTAGCAATTGCCCAACATTAGGATACATTGCATTATGCCACCATATGTGGAGGTGGTTATTAGCTTTAGATTCAAAGGTTTGAATGAGGAGATTATGTTTACCAATATCAAACAACATCAACTACTTTGGATGTGACTGCAGGATGTATTATTCTATGTATGAAAAAGGTTTTACCTTTTAGAATGTTGTTATTAGAGGGTTGAGATGGTTAGACATGGAAGGACCATGTGCATAATTGTGCACCATGTCATCTTCCCAATGTGGATGACCAAATGGACCCATCTTTAGTCATGGTTCTAACTGGCCTACAATGTATGTTATGTGGGCAAGCTTTAGGAGCCACCACTATGTTGATTTGTGACAAGTGTTCTCGCGGTTGGCATATGGGATGTCTCATGCCACTAATGGAAGAAGTGCCACTTGGCAAATGGTTTAGGGTTTAGGGTTTAGGGGGATGGTTTGGATGTCGTGTACCATTTAGGGTATTTTTATGTTATGTGTTGTGAGTGTGGTGACAATGATGGTTATAAGCACCGACATAGGAACGCACGATAATTGTCAAATGTGTTAGTTTAATTGTTAGTTAGGTTTTAATTAATTAGGGATAAATTGGGTTAGTTAAACTAATTAGTTAATTTCGAATTAATTCATGTGTGAATGGGGTTTAAGATATTTATTATGGGATATAATCCCATCTTGTGTGACCTCAAATCATTTTTGGTGATTTGAGATTCCAAAGCATAATTTCTGCTTTGTTGTTTTCTTTGTTATACAAGTGTTTTGATTTTTTATGTTTTGGGCTTGGATTTTTATGTTGTTGCAAGGGAGTCAATCTTTTGGTTTGGATGTGGTGTACCATTCAAAGTATTTTTATGTTATGTGTTGTGAGTGTAATAACAATGATGGTTATAAGCACCGACATGGGAATGCACAACATGGCCATCTTAAGTTTGCAAGTGATTTGTTGCACTAATTAATGGTCAATATTGTTCATAATTGTTACGTTCATTATGTTATCCATTTATGAGTATAATTTGGTCCTTATTTAAAATTTTAATTATTTCAAATTGTTGATGTGGAAATTGAAATAACTTTTAACTTTATTTACACAATGCATTATAGTGGGTTGATAATTTTTTTGACATTTCTTCAACTATCAACATAGTACACGAGTTAAACCATCAACTTTTATTAGGTTGAAACCATTACTTAGGAGTTGCATTTTACCATTACCATAATTTATTAAAACACATGTAATAATTTAAAACCCCACATTTATGTTGAAATGAATTAATGATTTTTTTCACATCTTTTCAATTATTAGAATTGAACCATTCACTTTTAATATGTTAAAATCATTACTCAAAAATTACATCTTGCATTTATTATAATATACCAAAACACATGCAACTAAGTATTTTGTAATTATATTTGAATGGTTTAGTGATTTTTTCACATTTATTGAATTAACAACATCTTTACATGAGTTGAATCATCCACTTTGAAGTTTGAGCTTATTGAAATCAATATTCAAATGTTGTATATTGCATTTACTAGTATATATTGAAACACACATAACAACTTCATGCTTTACATTTGTATTTGAATGGGTTAGTGAAGTATGATGATGTGGTGCATTATTCCATGTCATATTAACTTGGGATTTCATATGACGCGCCCTCAAGCTCCTTGATAGACTCAAAGGTGAGTCTGAAGTGAAAACAACGGAAAAGCAAGGAGTTGGGGCACGTTCCCTGGCTCGTAGCACTTTGGGGGTAGAGGGGCGTGTTAGAGCTTCGGGATGGGACTAGGAAGATTGACAAGCACTTCAATCACTCACATGGATTTGCACAAAACTAAACAACAAGTTGGTTAGTGCATAGTTGGAACACTTTTGGTGTTAGGACAAACCACGGGCAAACTCGGACTCACAAGGCTCATCACGGCCCGGACTTGAGGGAAGCCACCACCTTCCCCCTTATAGTATACTTTGTGCCTTTCCACGAAGCCCACATCCAAATGGCATTTTGTCCCAAGACTCCCAAATGGGAGTTCCAAAATTCCTAAAGTTGGGAATCCCGCAACTTTGGGGCATGATAACTTTCTGTGTAGACCTCCGATTGAGATGAGGTTTGAAGCAAAGTTGTAGCCCTCGTCAACAACTTTTCAACAGTATGTTTCACACCACTTGCACGCAAGGAAATCGGGTTGATTCATGACTTTTAGTGGTTGGGAATCAAATTGCCAATTTGACTCCCGACTTTTCTTTTGGCCACAACTTGTGTTTCAAATGTCCAAATGGGTCATGCAAGCGCATTTTAGACATCTACGTTTCAATAGATTTCCAATGATATAAAAAAATCTTGAATCCAATGGGTTTTGACCCTTGCAATCACTTTTTGAAGATTTGAGAGTCCATTGGGACTCCAACTCCCCAAGTGGGAGTTCACTTGGGAGTGTGAGGGCTCATTCTCTCACATTTTCTTGCACTCTTGGGAGTATAAGATGTGCCTCCTGGGCCTCCTTCTTGGCCCACATTTTTGCAAGCCTTTGCCTTGGTTGCGAACCCAAGGCTAAGGTTGTGACATCATATATCCATGTCACAATTTTTAAATTAAAAATTATCTAATGTAACATGTGACTATCTAAAACGATTAAAAAATATTTCAATAAAAATGTCCTAATCAACTAATCTTTTTTTACCAAAACCATACAAGTTGCATATTAATCAATTTTGTTTTATTTCAAAAATAATTTAGTGAATTTGAATAATGGAAAAAACAAGATTTCTTTTTTTGATTTTTGAATGTTAAACTTGATTAAAATGACTTATTTGACTATATGTCAAATTGAACATCTAGTCAAGTTGGACAAAAAATTGACCAATGGTTGAACCAGTCAATTGGGACATCCAATCAAGTTGGACAAAGTAAAATGACATCTTTAATCAAGATGGAAAATGGCATTGTAGTCAAATGGACATCCTATGCTACCTAATTGGTCAAAATAACTACTAACTCTGTTAAGCAATAGCCTAGACCTACCTACATACCTACCCACCTACCATCTTACAAAACTACCTACCTACCTACCTTGTACTTTTTACCGCACAACTATAAAGTATAACTTAATAGTTCAAAGATGTAAATAACTAAATATTATGTACTTTTATTTTTCTCATCACTCCACTTGACGCACTCCCAACCTCCTCAAGAGACTCAAATGTGAGTCTAAGATGAAAACATCGGAAAAGTAGGAAGTTGGGGCACATTCCTTGGCTCGCAACACTTCGGGTGTAAAGGGGCGTGCTAAGGCTCCAGGATGGGATTAGGAAGATTGATAAGTAGTTCAATCATTCACACGAACTTGCACAGACCAAATAACAAGTTAATTAGTGCATAATTGGAGCATTTTTGGTGCTAGGATAAACCATGGGCAAATTTAGACTCACAAGACTCACCACAATCCGGACTTGGGGGAAGCCACCACCTTCCCCCTTATAGTATACTTTGTGCCTCTCCATGAGGCCCACATCCAAATGGCATTTTGTCCCGGGATTCCCAAATGGGAGTTCCAAAATTCCGAAAGTTGGGAATCTTGCAACTTTGGGGCCCAATAACTCTGTGTGCAGACTTTTGATTGAGATGAAGTATAAAGCAAAGTTATAGCCCTTGTTGAGAACTTTTCAATGGTATGTCGCATGTCACTTACACACAAGGAAATCAGGTCAATTCTTAACTTTTAGTGGTCGGGAGTCAAACTGCCAATTTGACTTTTGACCTTTCTTTTGGCCATAACTTGTGTTTTAGATGTCCAAATGGGTCATGCGATCCCATTTTAGACATCTATGTTTCAATAGATTTTCAATGATATAAAGAACTTTTCAATCCAATGGGTTTTGACCCTTGTAATCGCCCTTTAAAAATTTGGGAGTCCATTGGGACTCCAACTCCCAAAATGGGAGTTCACTTGGGAGTGTGAGGGTTCATTCCCCCACATTCTTTTGCACTCTCGGGAGCATGAGATGTGACCCCTAGGCTTCCCTCTTGGCGGCAACCTTGCAAGTCTTTGCTTTAGTCGTGAGCCCAAGGCTAGGGTTGCGACACCACTACATTATGTTCAAATAAATTACAATGTTCATTAAAAGAGCCTAAAACATTTTAGTAAAAATTATTTCACTAAACTAAAATGTCATGCCATTGAAAAATGATGAATGGGAACCATGCAACCCTTTCCTTGCCATCATTAGATCATCAGTTGCAACCCTAACATTCTTGCACCATGGGTTCACTCCATGTCAAGAAACTTAAAATAATTTGAAAGTAATTGAACTAAACAACACAAATATGATTAGAATAACTTAATTGAGAAGCTAAACACATTAGACTTGAATAGTCAATTGACAAATCCAATTTGGATTAAACATTCAATGGACAAACAAATGCCATGCAAAAACTTCCAAAAACCTACATGGTAAGAAAAACTTGGGAAAAAAATTATAAGTTGGTAAGTAGTTTACAATATAGCTCATTCCACAAGGCCTTAACATCAAGGCGCCATAACATCATTGAAAAATCAGCTTCCACAAAAAGCTTTGACTCTCATTATGTGTAATGCCTTTATGTTATGTCGCAACCCTAGCTTTGGGCTTGCGACCAAGGCAAAAGGTTTACAAGGTTGCGAGCCAAGAGGAAGCCCGGGAGTCAAGGCAAGAAGAAGCTCGGGAGTCAAGGCAAAAGGAAGCCCGAAAGTCACATCACATACTCCCGGGAGTGTTAGAAAGTGTGAGGGAGTATGAGGGAGTGAACTCTCACACCCCCAAGGCAACTCCCACTTTGGGAGATGGAGTCCCAGTGGACTCCCAAAACTTCAGAGAACAATTGCAGGGGTCAAAACTCAATGTCTTGTGGCGTTCCTTATATCATTGGAAAAATCTTAGAACGTAGATGTCTAAAATGGGCTCGTATTGCTCATTTGGACATCTGAAACACAAGTTATGGCCAAAAGAAGGGCCGGAAGTCAAATTGGCAATTTGACTCCCGACCATAAAAAGTCGGTAATCAACCCGATTTACTTGGCTGCAGGGGGCATGTCACATACCATTAGAAAACTTTTGACGAGAGCTATAACTTTGCTTTATATCGCATTGTGATCCAAGGTTTGCTTGCAAAGTTATGGGGTTCCAAAGTCGCGGGAGTCCCATTTGGCGCGATTTCGGGACTCCCACTCGGGAGTCCTGGGAGAGAAAAGCCATTTGGATGTAGCCTCTGCAACTAGTCACATAATATACTATAAGGGGGAAGGTGGTGGCTTCCCCCAAGTCCGGGCCGTGGTGAATCTTGTGTGTCCATGTTGCCCGTGGCTCATCCTAGCACCAAGGGTGCTCCAACTATGTACTAACCACTTTGTGTGGGTTGGGTGCAGGCCTGTGTGAGTGAGTAAAGCTTGTCAACTCTTCGTAGTCCCATCCCGGAGCTCCAACACGCCCTTTTACCCCTCAAAGTGTTGTGAGTTAGGGAGCGTGCCCCGACTCCTCCCTCTTCCAATGTTTCTTACTTGGGCTCACATTTGAATCCTTTAAGGAGTTGGGGGTGTGTCATGTTAGGTCGTTAAAACACATTAATGTTGAGCAAACCATGCTCATTTGACATTAACATGTTGAAAAAATGTAGCAAAAGCTTCTTATGAATATCATAGGAAGATTCGATGCTAAAACTTTTATTTCCACATGAAAACATGAAAACGAAATCTCAACATGCAATCAATTTGTTAATCTTCAAAGCTTGCTCCACAAGGCCTCATATCAAAACACCACAACATCATAAAAATATTAGCTTCAACAACAAGTTTTGACTTTCATTATGTGTGAACTACCTCTAAGTTAGGTTGTTGAAACACATTAGTGTTGAGCAAAACAATATGTTTGCTTGAAATTAGCACATTCACACAGTGCAACAAACACTCTAGTCAAAACGTACATCCTAAGGTAACAACCTACACATAGGACCCCTAAACCCTATAAAATACACTATATATGATGTCATCATTTTTAGCCCATGAACTTTTCACAAAAGTGTAATAGGGAAGGACTTTATTGTTTTTGTTAAATTTTGGCCTATCTAAAAGTCCATAAGACTTTCATGTCACAATCAAATGACTTGTAGACACTTATTTTAAATTGCCAATCACATTTTTGAATTTATGGCAAAAAATGAGTTTATTTGGTTACAAACTCAACATATGGTGAGTCCACATATATATATATTTTATGTATTGTAAGCCTATAAGTTGTATGCAAGTAAAAGTCCCCCATTTGGTGTAAACAATTTGGATTTCAAAAAATTCAAGATTGTATCGAACTAAATTATATAACAAACACATAAATGAGTCATGTTTAATAAAAAATAATAAAAATTTGAATTGACACAAATTCTAATTCATAAGGTGTAGAAAAATTGCTTCTACAATGCCCAAAAATGGACATTCTAGCTTGCAACCACTCACATGTCAATTTTGTGTTGGTTTATAACTTAAAAATTTGTATTTCAAGTTTCCCTTTTTACATTGCATTTTAGATATAAATACATTTTGACTACAAATTGATTTTGATTATCATGTATATTATGTATTCATGCCCTCTATCATATAAACATGAACAATTTTTGTTAGAGGCACATTTTCAAAATCTATAATTTTTTGGGTCAAAAACACTTTTGACCAAATGTGCTCAAATCAGTTATAAAAAAATAATTCATCGATTCAAGTGTTTTTTCCTTTCTAATCATCAATTTTAAAATCTCTCCAATTTTCAAAAGGAATGATGCGCATTTGGTAAAAAAAAAAACGTTTGAAAAAAACAAGGTTTATCCACTCTTAAGGTTTGAGTGCTTTGAACATGCAAAAACATTTTTTATTTGTGTCAAGCTTTGAGCAATTATGTAAATTTTGCAATTAATGGAAAATATTCAAATTTTTTTTGACAATCTAAACTACTATGCTTTGCTTGTGATCTTCTAAACATACAAAAATGCAATTTTAAAAAATGTGCACTCACTTGGATGGCTCCTTCAAGACTATGTTTTTACCCATTACTATTTTGTTAATAAATGAATTGTTCACATAAGTATTCATGTAAAATCATATTATTTTAAAACAAATTGTAATTTAGGGCAACAATTGTTTTTTTGTTATAATTAGTAGACATTAATGAAGATTATTAGCCATGTTCCTCCATCTTTGACTTGGCACATATATGAAATCATTGTTGATGTTCTTTTTCTAGTTGTGAGTGTTTGAGTGCTAAGCTAATCCCATGGGCATTGGTTACTTTTTAATGTTTTGCATGCAACAATTACCATGACCTTGAGATTTTAAAAAAGAATTTGGAATTGCATAGTTTATGGATAATTTGATGGAGGATGATTTTTGAGTGGCTTTGGAGTTATCAATGTTTGCATCTAATGTCATAAAGGAAGTATGTGTGGTTTGAAATGGCTTTTTTCATTTCGAAGGAACTGCATGAGGAAAAAAAAGCCCATAACATGTTAATTTTAATGTTAAACCCAAGATTTAATAATTTTTAGTTAGTTGAGAACAATTTGTTGAAGCATTGTGGAAGACGATGATAAACATTCTTTGTTTCCAATGATTTTAAAGTGCCACCATGTACTACACCTAGTGGTAGAATTTGAATATGTGGTAGGTCAACTAAATGATGAAATTTCTAATCTTGACATTTTTGAGATGATTAATGTCCAACTAGTGAGCCAACCAAGGAGCTATTGAATAGGAAATTATAGATGTTTAAGAGGTACCAAATCAATGTGGAGGACATTAAATGTTCTTTAAATTGATAGAGAAAACATGAATTCTTGTTTCCAATTGTTATTTTCCTTTCTTATTAGATTTTTGACATTATGAGACCCCAAATTGAAATTAAAAGGATTTTTTCCTTAGCTAAAATATTTATGAATTTGAAGAGATGCCAACACGATCAAATAATTTAGATAAGTTAATAACTATAAACAAAAAAAGACCTTGCAACAATGATCCTAAGGTGGGTTGTAGTTTGCTTTTTAGCTTGATAGAATCGATTGATATTAATGTTTCAACTTTCTTTAAAAGAAAACTTTAAAACTATGAAAGTAAGTTTGAGCAAGATGAACTTGTGAACATATAATTTGTAATTTCATTTCCTTGTATATACGTTGTTTGTATTAAACTTGTTGGGTTTTGTTATCTGGGTTATGATAATCATCTTGAATATTTGATTGATATTATTTTTTAAGTTATATGAAACACTAAGATTTTCAAAAAATAATTGATGTCCTTGTTGAATATTCTAAAGGAAAAAAAATTAAATGGAAGATCTAACCTGTTTTTTAAAACTTATTTTGAAAATTGGATTCCAATGGATATCATAAGAATATGATATCCACCCAACATTGATTTAAACCTTTATGTTTTTAGATGTCAATTAGTGTGTATTATAACCATATTTAAGCAACTCAAGGTGAGCACAAGTGCAATCACGATAACACATACCATAGTAAGTTTAATGCTTATTTGATTTTTTCATGTTTTAAAGTCGTAATTTAATTTGATGTTGAAATTGTAAGATTTATTTATATAGTTGTATTTTTTAATATATCATGGGAACATGTGAATTAATTTAAAATTAATCCAATGAGTAAAAAATTAACAGAAACATTCATTAAACACTATAATGTTTGTTTTTAAATAGTAAAAGGACTTGTAAATGGATTTGATTTTTTTTTAAAATGACAATTTCTACCAAATTTTTAACATAAACCTTAATAAAATAATATGAATTAAAAAAATAAAATTCAAAGATTTTTTCTAAAGTATTCCAAGAATATCTTAAGAATATTTTCACAAAAATAATTACAAAAATAGTCAAAAAACAAGTAGGTGTGGCTTGTGTTATCCTATTTGCATTTGCCCATGAGGATGGGCATTAAGGTAAAAGCCTACTCAAGCCTATTCAACTAAAAGTCACAACTTATGTGGGGTAGTTCTTTACTTTTATGAAAAATCTCTGATTTTGGTTTTAAAAAATTAAAACAACTTTGGTTTTACAAATAAATAGAATTTAGAATTTGGTTCTTGGTTCAATTTGCCCAATTTTAGTTCATGTTCCAAATTTGAAATTAAGACCTATTTCTAGTACAATTTTAGGCAATTCAAATTGCAACTAATGGATAATTGTTAGTTAGCCTTTGTTTAGCCCTCAATTTTATTTTATTTTTCAAATCCATTTTTGAAATTTAGGAATTTTTGTTTCGATTCTAGTTCCACACAAAATGGAATTGGAAACCTAGTTTTAGTTTCAATTCCTAAAATAATCCTATTTTAATACTAGTTACAAAATCAAATCTACATTTGATTTGAATTTAATTAACTAAAACCAAAAATAATGGTTCAAATAAATGTTGTGAGGTTATTTAGTTTCAAATGTTAAGATGTGGGGTTTAGGGTCAAGTTTTTGTGACTTGGACCTATAATCACATCTTTTTGTTGGAATTGACATAAGAATTGGACATTGGAACTAGTCTTTTGCTAGATCTAGACCCAAACCTAGAACCATGAAAAAATAGGGGTAAGTTTTTAAGTAAACAAATTGATTTCTTTTTGAAAAGTTGACAAGTAGTCTCAATTTTAGAGTTAAACATTAACTTTTATTAGTTGTTGAACTCCATACCTATATAGATCTTGAGTTTAATTTGATATAATTTTTTAAATCTATACAATATCTAGCATAAGGGAGTGTGGAATGTTTACATGGATTGGACTCGATTTTGAACTAGGCTTGAAGATTTTTGAATTTGAAAAAGTGTGTTAGAATTCAAATTGGAAGGTTTTAAAACGGGAAGAACTAGGCTCAAACTTGCACCAAAAGAACTTCCAATTTTTTTTAAAGAATCAAAATTGGGATTGGAGGTTCTTTTAAAAAAGACAAATCGAACAAAACTAGTTCAAACCCACCAAACATGGTACCCACCCATAATTGATCACTAGTTGACACAAGAATCCTAATAAGGAAAAAACTTGCACTAAGTTACAAATTTCGAAAAACACAAACTTCTCCAAAATGTTTATTGTAAATTGCAAACATCAAAAAAAAATGTTATCCCTACCACATTTTGGAAACATATCAAAGCATGTAACAAGAACACATACAATCATATTGTTTTCTATGTATACATAGAGTTAACATCTCACACATAATCATTGAACTTATGCTTTCTTGCACCCTACACACACAATCACACATCACATATACACAAACAAAAGTTACAACCACACATAGGTTGAAAAAAACTACTTGAATTGAAAAATGCTTGTATTGACAAAATTGTTTATTTAAAATCTTGCTTGAACAAAACAAGTTCATTGCATTGAAAACAGGATTGCATTTGGAAAATTGGTTGGATTAAAAACTTGTTTATATTGGAAAAACAATGTTTGCATTGAGAAAAAATTACAATAAAAAACTGCTTGAATTGAAAAATTGTTTGTATTGAAAATTCACTTGTACTAAAAAATGTCTTACATTAAAAAAATTTCTTATACATAAAATTTCTTTCGATAGAATGAAATGTTGATGTACAAGAATATGTTTTTTATTTTAAAAATAATTATGAAAAAGACTATGTAATTAATACTATGCAAATCAAAATTGTGAAGTGAATAATTTCCCATATACAAATTATTTATAATAAATAAAAAATGGTTATATAAAAGTGCATATTTAGAAAGGCACATGCTTGGAAAGGCAATAGAAAACAATAATCAAAATGAAAGCTTAAATTAGACATGACAAACATTGTAATGGAAAAGGAAATATGCACCACAAACCACCCAAACGCTAAACCATTTATTGTTTAAAAAATTCTAGTTGATTTTAAATGTTTTTTATTTCAATTTCATTCTACAAAACCTTATTCATAATTTGACAAAAATATGATGGTTTAATAAAATTAAACAAAAATATCATTACTTTTGCCATCCCATGGGTTTTAACCATGTAGCTCATGTCTCACACCCAAACCATAAACCTTTTACTACAATTTAGTCTCTTAAAAGGAATTGTACAATGCCTCGATCCTAAGTTTAAAATGAAACACCTAACCCTTAAACCTTAAACTACTATATTTTTAAAAATCATTTTTTTCATTTTTAAACTTTCATTTTACATATTAAACATTTATAATTTCTTGTTTTGATAGTAATAATTCTATTTCCTTTTGCTTGAATACTAAAACACCATGGATGGGAGAAAAAACTCTAAATTAATCTAAGGTTATGTAATGTTGACCTATGATTTAAAAATTGTAAAAACTTAAGGGAGTAGATCTTTTTTTTAAATATTATTTTTAAACATCTACAATGGTGGATAACATTGTAATGTAATATTTAAGATAATTTTATATGTAATAGTTTTACAAATGTGAAAACATTCTCATTTTTAATGCAAAAATAAAAGAGAAGTAAATATGAATTAATATTTTCTTAGTTTTCCAAAAAAATTCAAAATCATTTAGATTAAAATTTGAATTTATTTTTTATGATCATTCTAGTTCTTTAAATACTCATGATCATTTTATTTTTTATTTTTGATCAAATTTTTTATGTGAAAGGTCATTTAGCTTCACTTTGGAAGGGAAGCTTTCTAAGCATATGCAAGAAACACAATGCAATAATAATGGTAAAAAATGTGGAGTTTAATTGGTTCTGTAGTATTTAAATTTTTTTATGAATTGTATTCTATTAGTTGAATTAATTTAAAGAAAATTTTAAGATCATTTGCCAAAATGTGGCATTTATGACTACATGATTTTGTAGTCCAAAAGACCATGTCATAAATGTCATTAGTTGTTAAAATGGTCATAGTCATAATCACCATTGTGACTACACCTATGATTACATAATATAATATATATATATATTTGTGTATATTATAATAATATTAAAAAGTATTTCGAATATTGGTTTTTGAATTTGCTTTAAATGGGCCAAAGGATTTGCCATCCACCTACCGCATTACATGTGACACAATGTTGTCACATAAAATTTTTATCATGTTTTAATGTTTGAATATATAAAAACACAAAGTTTAAAATGTAATTTCTTTTCCAATACCTATTCAAATGACAATATGAATAATAAATGATTAAATTTTGGAGTATAATCTATATATGTGGACCAACTAAAAATTCAAACAACAAATTTTGTACATAGAAAACCACTTTTGAATTTTTAAAATTTTAACATATCCGTTATGTTTCAGTAGATGATGAACTTTAATAAATATATATAATTTGAATATAAAACATTGATCGTTTTAAATTTATTTTTTAATTCTGAAATATGATATTGTTAATATAATATATGTATATATGTTATGTACCATACTATATACACATAACATAATTTTACACATAAGTTATTAATGTACACATACATGTATGTGTATATTAATATGCATAGAATATATTAGTATTGATGTATTAAAATATACAAAATATTATATATCATATGTATATATATTACACATATTATAATATACGTATATATATATATACATACATTCAATATTTATATTTTATATACAATTATTTAATTTTCATTATATCATTTAATTTAAAAATCATATATTAATTCCAATTTCATATTATTTTCAGTTTATAATAACTTAATTTATAGAATGGATATTTAGAAAAAATATTTACGGATTAATTTTATTATAATCCAACCACTTAACATAACAATATAACTGTTTTTTTTCTCCATTATTTCAATTTTAATAATTTTATATTTATTAAAATCTACACATTTAATACAATATACACACAAACATATGCAATGTCATATGTATATAAATATTTATTGAAATATGTTTAAAATATATACATAAAACAACAAATCTTTTGTAAGAAAATTATAATTAAAAATTTGTAAATTATATTTCATCATATTTTTCTAAAAGGTCATTATATATATAAATTTAATATGTTATAAATTTATGAATATTAAAGCCATTGATAAATTTGGTAAAACTTTCTTAGATTGAATTAAAAATACATGAAATTGTTTGAATTGTGTTATTTTTGTTAAACTAAATTTTTTAATTATTAAAATAGAGTATTTAAATGAAATTTGGCTAGGCTAAAGCTAAATTTCATTAATTTTGTTTAGTTTTAGTTAAAATAATATAAATGAGGCTAAAGTGGGTTATTTTGGTTAAAATAGGATAAATTTTCTTATATTTTGATAAACTTGGTTATAACTTGGTTAAGCTTGGTTAAATGAAAATAAAATTTTCTAAACTAAATGATTTTGGCTAAATTTAGTTAAACCTACCAAAATTTGAATTAAATTCGATTAATTTTTGTTGAAATTGAATAAATTTGGCTAAACCTAGAAAAAATAAAGTTTAATTTGGTTAAATTTTAATAAATTAGGCTTAACTTGGATAAATTAAAAGATTTAGGTTAAACTTCAATACTGAAGTTAAATTTGGTTAAAATTGGCAAAATCAAGTTACATGAAAACACTTAAGTTAAACATGGTTAATTAAACTTGGCTAAATTTGAATTTTTTTGGCAAATAAGGTTTTTAAATGTATTTTGTTGGAACTAAAGCCAACTAGGTTAAATTGAGTTAATTAAGTTTGAATAAACTTGACAAAATTTAAGTGTTGCTAAAATAGGTTACATTTGGCTAAACTAAACTAAATTAATTTACATATTTTTAAAATATGTTACATTAAACGAAAATATAGGATTAATTAGAATAAATTAGGTTATTTAAGATAAATTAAGCTATTTAGGGTGAACTAGCCTTAAGTAGGTTAAATTAAGATTGGATTAAATTAAATTAATCTAAACTAAATTAAGTTTAGATTAATTCATACTAAATTAAATTAAAATATACTAAACTAGTGTAACCAAAAAGGAGGGATCCAGAGAAACGGAGAGGACACAACATTAACCAGACCTCTCCTGATGCTGCCGCGCTCTGACAGAGCGCGCACGATGCAATTCCACAACTATGCAACATACAATTCAAACGAAATGGATTTCAGGGGCAAAATTCCATAATTTTCATTACACACAATGTCTCGTACAGAACTCACTCTTCTGCCTCCTCACAATTGCTATCTCGATTGCCTGCTCCTAAACTCTCATTAAGCTCTTCTAGATCAAGGAGCCGAAAATCTCTCAGGTCACTAATCGCAGCGGAAAAAGAGAGCGACCAGACTAGCGTTCTCTAAGTTCCTTGTTCTTCTGCCAAAACCCGGTAATGTCCTCCATTCCTCATCCTCCCTTATGTATCCCTGGATCTAACTTTCTTTGCAAGCTTCCTCCTCCTCACTTTTCTCACCAACGGCTTTCCTCCATCCCTAATCAATGTGGCGCCGCTCCTCTTCATCAAACGCGCCGCCATCTTCCTGTCCTCACATCCCACATAGATAGACCACCTTCTCCCATGCACTCCATGCATATCCAGTTTCCCTCTCAAACTAATGAAGAGGAAATCCGCCGCCACTCATCAATGGAGGCGGCCAGATTACCCAGATCAAGGGGTTTGTGTTCACACCAACTGCACACTCATGGAGTCACTGTCCTGCCACCCGTTGTTCGGCTACATATGTAACCCCTCCCTTTTTGAAAAAGCTGAGTCCCTCAGTTCAGTCCGAAGGAGCGTAATAGATCTGTAGGTCTCTTCGTGACCTCTCCCATTGTCGACCATTCGCATCTTGGACTATGCAAAGCCGGCAACCTTCTTCAAAATCAAAATTTCTCTTCCCATCAGCATGTCCTACAAATTAGTAGGGGCCTTCCCAACTCGCAACAAGAGCTCTCCTCTTACCTGGTTTCTTCATTTTCACCATCGACTCCCTAGCCACCAAACCTTCAAACAGATGCTTGCCTGGCCGGTTGGCATATGTGTTCTTCTGCTTCTTCTGTGCTTGCTCAACGTTGAGTAAGACATTTTTGTGTATACTTGCTATGAGCTGTACCTTTTCCAGGAATTGGATTGCAGTATCTTCCACACTGGAGGTATCATTAACCTCATTGGTCAAAGCACTCAGATGGTTGTCCGCCTTGAGACGTGGTGATCGACCGGTCAGAACCATGAAAGGTGAGAATTTCGTGCTTACCTGAACTCCACACCTGTAACCGAATAGGACCTTAGCCAAGTGCTCATCCTAGCAATTCACGTTTGTAAGATCGGCTGCCAAAACAGTGATGCCATGTTTGAGCGTCTTGATCATGCGCTCTGCGATCCCATTGCACTGGGGCCATTGTGGTGTAGTGCGCTGATGCTGTATGGCATAATCCCTGCACATCACCTCGAATTCTGCACCCCACTCCCCGCCATTGTCAGTCAACACAAATTTAGGAACTCCATACCTGCAGATTAGGTCATCCTCCAGAAATCTAGCAGCAGTCTTGGCCCCATGATCAGCCACCGCCTTGGCCTCGCACCACTTAGAGTAGTGGTCGATGGCCACCAGAATGTACTTATTGCCCGCTTTCGTCTCAGGTAGTGGACCAGCTATATCGAGTGCAATTCGGTGGAACAGGTCACAAATCGGGATGCTCTTCAGACACTCATCTCCAGAGCGAATGCTTCCTTCACTCTTCACCAGCTGGCATTGCTGGCATGTTTTGACAATTGTCTTTACACATTCTGTTCGGTTGTTCCAGAAGTACCTCTAGTAGATTTCTGCCAAGGTTCTTTGTTCCCCGAAGTGCCCCAAATCTTCGTGCATTTGTGTCACCAGCTTCAACCTATCCTCAGGTCTGGGCACACACAACCCTTTAAAGTAGAGCCTTTCGTCCTTCCAGCAATAGTGCATTGCTCGTTTCCTTGCTCTCTTGCTTTCCTGGAGATCGATAGCATCTGGGATGAAGCCTTCCTTCAGTAATCCCATACAAACCGCATCCTCCCAAATGTCAGTTTTGCTTGTGTCATCAGCATAGGCTTCTTCACCCCCAGAACTTGCATCGTGAGTCCCCTGTCCATCATCTTCCAACAGCGCCTGGGCAGCCAGTACCAGCTCAAGCTGTTGCTTTTTATCATAGTATTTGGTCTTTCCTCTCCTAAGGATCTGCTTTCTTTTGGAAGATTCCGAATCCCTGATTTCCTCTCCAACAATAGCTTCATCTCCATCTCCAGGTGAGTCATCCTTCTCATCGTGACTTGCCTCAGTCAATACCTCAAGCATACACAGCTAATGCTCTTTCGGCCATCGCCAATGGTTGATGCCAAAACAACATTCGTAGTGCTATCTTAGTCGTCCTGATCGTCTCCTCAGGCCAAGCCAGTCAGATTCCTTACCACACTGGATAGAGAATATCCCTCCCGATGGCTCAATTGGGTTTCCTGGTTTGGTCGCGAGAAACCTGAATTTCACAACCAAAATCGTCATCATCAGCAGCTCCTACGGGATTCCGGCTTAGCGCATCCACATTAGTATGTTTCACGCCTGGTCGATGCTGGATCTTGAAATTGAAATCCTGGAGCATGTCGATCCAACGTCCTCTTCTCCCATATGCATCGGACACCGTTGCCAACCACTCCAGTGGCTTGTGATCCGTCCTAAGAACGAAATGGGTGCGATGCAGATACTGACGGAAGTGCATGATGCCCCATATTAGTGCATAACATTCTCCCTCCATGGGATGGAATTTCTTTTGTGCAGATGTCAGTCCCTTGCTGGCATATGCCACAACTTTCTCCTTCCTGCCTTCTCTTTGAGATAGGATGGCACCGACGCCCTTCGGTGACCAATCCACATCAAGGCAGAACTGCTTATCAAAGTCAGGTTGAATGAGCACCGGAGCAGCCACAAGTGCCCCCTTCAGAGCTTCAAACGCACCCTGACAACCCAAATCCCATACAAAAGCCACTTCTTTCCTTGTCAATTCGAATAGTGGAATCGCCAGCCGTGCGTATCCTTGCACATAGTTTCGATAATACCCTGTCAGTCCCAGAAAAGACCTCACATCTGTGATTGTCTTCGGCACAGGGAAATGTACTACAACATTAATTTTACTAGGATCTGGCCTGGTTCCTTTGCTACTGACCACATGTCCTAAGAAAGCGATGCTCCTGGCAGCAAAACAACACTTCCCGGGATTCAGTTTCAGGTTTACTTCCCTTAATTTGGCGAACACAGCTTCCAGGTGTTGAAGGTGGTCCTCCCAAATCTCGCTGTGGACATTGAGATCGTCCACAAACACCTTCAGGAATTCGCCTCCCAACTCCTTGAAGACCAGGGACATTGTTCTGGTAAAAGTACTAGTGGCATTTTTGAGACCAAAGGGCATGACAGTCCAGTCATATAGCCCGGTCTTAGTGACTAGTGTAGTTTTCTTCACATCTTCAGGAGCCATGCGAATTTGCCAGAAACCCGACTGCAGATCTAATGCAGTGAACCAAGCCGACTTCCCCAGCTAGGATATAACTTCATCAACTAGGGGCATGGGGAACGAGTCCCTCCTAGTCTGCAAAGTGAGTGGTCTGTAGTCCCCACAGAACCTCATGCTTCCATCCTTCTTCACCGGCAAAGTCACCCTACAGGCATATTCTGAGTCACTTGGTCTCATCTTGCTTAGGTCCACCAACACATCTATCTAGCGTTTCACTTTCGCCTCCTCCCAATATGACAGTTGTCCAGGAGCTACCCGACAAGGTGGAAATCCTTGCGTGTTGATCGAGTGCTCCCTGACTGTACAACACCCCAATTCTCCTTTGTTCTAGGCAAACACATCTTGGTACCTCTCCAGAAGCTTCCAAAGCAATGGCCTCTTTAGTTCGTCGAGGTCTTGATCGATTCTGAGCTTCTGGCAAATGTCCTTCCACCTTGTATCCCCTTTGACATCATCAATGATTTGCTCCCTGACGTTGTTGCCAAAGGCAGTGATCTCTATCCGTTGAACTTGTAGCAACATAGATTCTCTTGTTGCACTCACTGCTTCGGGGAGGTTTTGCTTGTGATGCTCCCCATCAACAGCCCATTGAATCCAATCAGCATAGTTGTCAGCATCTGTAATTTCCTCTTTCATAAAATCATCAGCCTGATGTTGCAGTGTCAGCTGCAGGATTTGTTGCGGGCCTTCCATCATCACCAAGTTCTCTAGCTCCGTGTCCCCAAATTCGGACTCACCTTCAACCTGGATCCCCGGCTGAGACCCCTCATCGGAGTCCTCATTGGAGTCATATTCCGACCCAGACTCATGTGTAATCATTTGTTGACCAGTGCCATGCGCATACTAGGGCGACGATCCGTTCTTAGCATTCAATTTACCAATTGCATGCTTCATGGCACCATCTCCATTGCAGACATCAGTGTTCGAGGCTGACCTCTGCATCAAGTTCACCACGGTCAGTGGTAGCACTTCTACATTGGTACCTGGACCGCGTCTGACCTGGATTAACCCCTGTTCAACATCAACGATCGTGCCAATTTTGATCAGCAGATCAAGCCCAAGCAAGACATCATAGTTGTCTGTGTCCACAACCATGAAGGTCATATTGCATTGTACTCCCCCAACCTTAATTGGCACTTCTTCGATCCGGCCGAGTGCCTGGGTCACGGTGCCTGAAGCCGTCTTGTATGTCTCAGACCCAACCACCAAATGCATCAGACCCAATTCCCTGACAACTGCAGCTGCCATGACAAACATGGACGCGCTAGTGTCAACAAATCCCTCAACAAGGTAGTTATTTATCTCGATTGACAGATGCAAAGTCTTACTCTTGTGTGTCTTGTTGACACAGATTCTCCTCACAGTTGGTGTTGCAGATACCATTGATACTTGAGCACCTTCAATCTCTGCATCCTTCTTCCTCTTAGTAACCTTTACTAAATTCTCCAGTTGCTCTAATTTTCCTGGTATCATCATCACAGTTTCCATTGGAGTTAGGGAGATCTTCCGTTTGATGAAATGAGAGAGGATCTTTGACCTGATGGAATGCTCCCGATTTGTGCCAGTGCCATCTCCGGCAGCCTCGGTCGACGGTCCAGCAGTTGCTGGTGGCAATTCAACCGGTTGCCTTCGCCTGGGTATGCGAGTGTATGAGAACACATTTTCGTTCTCACAGAACTTATCGAGCTGCTGTATAGTTACTGCTTCGTCATCCAGCAATACTTCAAGGAAATTTGCCGCTCTAGAATTTGATCTCCCATCCTTGGATTTCTTCCAACACCTGTTTTCTGAATGCCCAAGACCTGAACAGAAAGAACATTTCACACCACAGTTTTTTGTCCTATGAGGCATGCCACATTTGGCGCATTTTGGCCGTGGCTCATTTAACCTTGGACACATTGTGGCTATATGGTCCCTTCCCTTACAGACCTGACATTTTCTAAACAGGGTAGAAGAAGGCGATGGGATAGAGTTCGGCACACCTCCCTTAAAAAAATTGATCAGAGTATTATTCAAAGCGGCAACTTGATGTTCCATGGACGCCTCAGCTGCTCCCTCTTCCTGCTCCTCTCTGAGGGGCTCGAATGGAGTCTCCCCAAGTTCACCCAGCACTCGTTCGAGCTCGGTGGCTACACCCACCAGCTCCTCAACGTCAGCAAAAGTTCTGACAACACATAACTTTCGAATTTCCGGCCTGAGTCTAGCTAGAAATCTCTTTTGTTGTTCGGCATCAGGGATTCTCCCCCTTTGGAACAGCCTATCCATACGCTCGAAGTACCTCTGAACCCT
>Ga0209611_10004034_pt1 | contig 25197 bp, 23 predicted proteins | sample S1TSphgellanicum_3_FD_187693 | JGI IMG/M metagenome (GOLD analysis project Ga0209611, IMG submission 187693) | Host-associated microbial communities from peat moss isolated from Minnesota, USA - S1T2_Fc - Sphagnum magellanicum MG (SPAdes) (version 2) | ecosystem: Host-associated > Plants > Peat...
GGGGGGGGGGGGGGGGGGGGGGGGGGGGGGGTTTCCCCACACTCACACAGACACAGAGTTGGGAGAAAAAGGTGATTAGGGTTTGTGGAACAAGAAGTGCTGGGAAGAAGCTTACAGTAGCTCTCTCTAAGATCCTCGTGAAAGAAAGCATTTCGCACGGGTAGTTGCGGTGCAGCTCAGAAGAGTGTGTTGTAGAGCCCCCCCACTCCATCATTTCACTTGTTATTTGAACTGGTTTAGGAATTCCGTTCGGTGCGATCTGAGGTGCTGCTGAGAAGGGGATGAAGGCTTTTGGAACTATCTCGGTACTCAGCGATCGAGGTCTTTCTTGTTCAAGTGCAGTTGTAGTAGGGAGTGGTTTGAGATGGTGTAAGTGGATCAGAAAAGCTTGAAGATACCTCGTGAAGTAGGGTTTTCGCTTTTGCCAGACCCCCGAAAAAACGAGTAGAGAAGAAGGTCCGAAGAGAAAGCTTCAAAGCGGAAGTTCAGTTCTGTGGTGGCCCTTTTTTCTTCCGCAGAGCAAAAAAACAACAACGGGTGCCTTCTTCCGGACTGGGGCACAGGTGGTGGTGCCACATAGATCTAGCCTCGAACGGCTGTTTGACGAGGAGCCAGGGGAGCGACAAGGAGACACTGTGGAAGATTCTGAACCCTTGAAACACGCTCTCTTTCTCGGCTTTCCAAGAAGTAGAAAGCATTTCAGCGGAGATTGAAGGATTTCTGAGAAAAATGTTTTGGCGGGTAGCTGGTTTATCGACGACTTCTCCGGTGAGTTTTGCTCCGGATCTTCTCCTCGAATTCCACCTGCAGAGGTGGAGAAAGATAGGGTTATTCCACGTCGCAAGACGAGCGTTTTTTTTGGTCGGAGTGATAATCTTCGGCAGTGAGGGTTTCCTTTAGCTTCTTGCACTTTTTCTCTCAACTATAATAACAGACGTTCGGCAGCTTTCCACAAATCAAACCCTTCATTATACTCTTTTGAGAAGGTCATGTCACCACCACATGTCAAAATCCTGACAGCAGAGGGACTCATAGCTCTATACCGAGATGAATGCAGGCTTCTAATTCCCAAGCTCGGTCATGTTTGTAAAGTTGTGAATCAATGGCGCATGGGTGCTTTGACATTAACAAGTGAGAAAAGGTATTGAGTCTAGATCAAAGCCACAGAACATTCACAATATTGTCACACTGGCAGGAGTTGAGCTAGAATTGAGCTTACACGAACTCTGTCTTTTTGTTGAACTAGTCTTCTGAGCTTATTAAGCTTGAAATAGTATTTGTCTGTCATGAGGTGATTCACAAACCTGATTTTAGGAGAGTCAATGATATGCACAGGAGATGGGAATTGTCTGTAAGCCTCCTCAGATGAAGGTTTACACCCACATGTAAGCTGAAGTAATATCAGTCACAGATGCAGAATGGTCAGTCCATCATGGTTGTGCATTCAAGACAGTAGTAGCAAACCAACAAGGCTGTTGGTGACAATTTTATGTGAAGACTGCACAGATTCTCATAGTCTGATGCATGAGATCTATAACCCTGCTGCTGATGAGTTGTATGAAAGTTATGTCTCTTGAGCTAGCCAACATTGTGACTGAGTCTTTCCAGTGCTGATGGAAATGCTACAGGAACTCAGGACACAGATTTTGTATAATGGTTTGCCCAGTTTTTAGGCAGATTATTGTATGCTTATCTATACCTGTTGTCAGGAGCTGCTGAAGTCAATGGGTAGTCATTGTAGCTTGTCACTGTTCTTCATCATGGAGGTGAAGGGTCTGATACTTTGTGAGTGACTCTCATAAGGTTAATACTGCACTCATTGTCTTGTTGCCTTCAAATTATTGTTGTATAGATTTCTCTGCAATTTCGTAGATATGATTATGAGGTGTATGTTCTATGTTCACTGCGCAGCAACAGGGTTAACTGTGAACACTTTATGACTTCTTGTTCCTAGATCAACTGAAACTGATGTTCTTGCAGACCCATTGTGTGAACAATTCCTTTTTTTCTTTCTTGTTTCTGGCTCTTGTAGTCTGAGCTTTAGAGATAGTTGTTTCCAATATCTGCTACATTCCACAGGTTTGCTGCTATCTGCTTTTGAACAATTTCTAGTCTGGTTGCAGTGATATTTCATGTACATTGTTGGCAGATATTTGCAGTATATGTGTTCTTTTGTTAGTCCCTGAAGTAGGGTTTGTGGCTTGTCTATCACTTCTCCATCCTGACATTTTTTGATCATGATTGATTTGTCCTTGATTTTCTGCCATCATGCTCAAGATCTCTTTGGATTCATCTAAGTTGATCTTCTGTTGCATTCAGGTGGAGTCTGTGCTTGACAAAGATGGGTATACTCTAGAAGAGCTCCTGGATGAGGAGGAGATCATTCAGGAATGCAAAGCTCTTAACAGCCGCCTCATAAATTTGTGAGCAGCTACAATTTAGGATGATTCTTTACTCAAGCTGATTGGAAGGAGTTGTTTGTATCTTTCTTATTTTTGTTTGATAAGTATTGCTATTTTATGTTAATTTGAACAACTTGCTTTCACCTTTTGCAGTTTAAGGGGGAAGGCACAAGTGCGGTCATTGCTGTGTTTTGTCATAGAGGAGCCACCTGAGAATGCAGAAAACAAGCGTGCCTTCAAGTAAGTGAATGCTGATAATATTCATGATGTGTTTCAATAACTGTGTAGCTAATGTATGAGCAGCTTGATGGAAGTTAGAGGTGTCTTGAAGAATTAAGTGCTGTAGAGGGGAGTGGAACTACCTTCCTTGCCATGTCTCCTGTATATGAATCACTTTCTTTCTCTGCATTGTACTCATATATTCTTTGATCCTTGAATGGCAGGTTCCCATTTATTGCATGTGAAATTTTCACTTGTGATGTTGAAGTCATATTCAAGACACTGGTTGAGGATGATGCAGTGAGTGGTACTACCTTCTCAGTCTTCACTTTATGTCGGGGGATAAATTGCCCACTAAAATCACTCAGAGTAGATCCATGGCCAGTTCAATTGTTTCTGTTTTGAGCCTGTGAGGACATTGTGTTACTTGGTCTCTTGTCATCAAACCTTGGGGCTTGCAGAAGTGGCATATATGGATCAAGGACTGAAGTGTTGGGAGAGAGTGAGAGTGTCATAGAGAAGATCTTGAGTTTTTATTTGTGTGCAGCTCATGAATTTTCTTTTCTCCTTTCTGGAGCCTGGTCGACCACATGGAACCTTGTTGGCAGGTTACTTCAGTAAGGTGAAGGCTCAACCTTGTTAACTGAAATTGGAAATAGATGCTTGGGTGTGAGCAGGTTTAAGATGCAGAACAGATTGTTGACTGATTATGCTCTCTTAGTGGGTGTTGCATGTTCAATATATTAGACTTCCTTTTACAGGGTTGTGTCATGACTGTGGAAGTATTAATACTGACTTGTTTCCTATCATGCAATCAGTGATTTTGATTAGGGGATCTTTTGGTGTGTAATGGACAGTTGGGGTTCTTGCAAGGTTCTGCAATTGTAACCCTTCGGTTGACAAAGTATATATGGCTACTTACTTGAGGAACTTAGAGTGGGAGTGTTCTTGTGCTAACACACTAAAAGCAACATTATGTTGAAATATGACTGCAGGTTGTTGTAAGCTTGCTGCATAGAAAAACTACACCTGTGATGCGGTATTTACAAGTATGTCTTCTCTTTTCTCTCCAGCCCTGGCTGAACAGACCACAAGAAATTCATTCTCAAAATCTTTATTTGTGAGGTATCCAGCACTTGCATTATCTGGGATATGAGTTGTGATAGTAGTTCAATAGTTTTTGACACATTGAATTGACTGTCTCACCTCACTTGTCAGTCTCTTGCTAACAGTCCCTGTTGTAGCAGGCTAATTGCCTTCTTAAGTGCCACTCATGAAGGGAAGTGCTAGAGTTTTGTTATGGGTTGAGCACTTTATCTCCTGTCCATCAATGTGAGCTTAAAGGTTCTAGACCTGTGAACCTTCTGTACTATTTGATGGTCATGGGTAAGTTCTCAGTGTGTTTCAAGTGATGGGATGCATTCTCAATTGTTCTGTATGTTGCAGTATTAATCTTCCTTGGCTGTTGGGTGTATGTAAATATGGTTTCCTTGCAGGCTCATCAGGAGATATTAAAGAAGTTGGTGGATCTTATTGGGATCACCTCAATTATGGAGGTGTGCTTTTATTTCCTCCTTGACTTTTCATGGTACAGAGAAGACTGATTTGAACTAAGGTTTAAGGCAGTACAGTCCTCTCTGAAAAGTGATCAAATTCTCACTCTGAAAAGTTAATTAGAAGTACTCAATGTTGATGGGTATGACAACAACTTTGCAATGCAGCCCATGTACCAATCTTGGATTGTTCTCAAGCGCAAGTTCTGTATTGGCTTGTAGGTTCTTGTCCGTTTGGTTGGTGCAGATGAACACGTTTATGCCTTTAATGCGGATTCACTCCAATGGTTGGCGGATACTGATCTGCTGGAGATGCTTGTCGACAAGCTTAGCCCTCCGGTATCCCTTGTTTTTACTTCCTGCCTACTTTTGCATCACTCAGCAGAAAAATAAAGATTCAAGATACAAGTCTACCTAGGGTCTTGCTTTTTAAAAGAGTGTGGTAATCTGGGAGTTCCAAACAATAGAAAAGCTGATGCTTACATTTTGCAGTCAGTATGTCTCCAAATTGTATGTTTGCCCAGTTGGTTTTTCTGTAGAAAAGTTGCTACTTTTTATATTGTGGATTGCTTTGTGGACTTCAGGATCTTCAGCTTCTGTGAGTTATTTTCTGAAGTTATTTTTTGTGAGTTTTTGCAGAACTCCTCAGAAGTGCATGCTAATGCAGCAGAGACCCTGTCTGCTATCACTCGCATTCCTCAATCCGCCCTGGCTACAAAGCTTGCCAGTCCAATGTAAGTTCTCTTTACATGGTATGCATATATAGTCATTGCACAAATTGACTATATATGTTGCTGATTTTTCCTCTGTGGAGATCTGTCTTTTTCTTCAATCACAAAACTTGTCTTCGTGTACAGTGAATTTAACTTTTGTGATGAGCTTTGACAGGTTTGTGGGGAAGCTCTTTAATCATGTATTGGAAGATCCAGAGTCAAAGTCTACGCTGGTGCATTCACTCTCTGTGTGTATCTCTCTTTTGGATCTGAAGAGATCTGCTACAATAGCAGCTTCTGGAGCTTCTCGTGGTCAGCATGTCACTGAGCCTGTGCCTACAGCCAATCCAGATACTGTGGAAGGAATGCTGCACAGACTAGGTATATATCTTTCTAGGTGTCTGCCTTCCACCACATGTTTGCCACTCATCTGAGTAGTGTGTTTCCAGGTCTTATACTGTTGAAGGCTCTCTGTGGACATCTCCCTCTCTTTCCTTTCTTTTCATTTTTCTCTTTGCAGCTTGAATGAGGATACTGTTGACTTTTTTGATTAGCAATGTCTCTTGAGTGCTAGCCAACATCACGTCTGAGTCTTCCCTTTGCTTCAGAAAGGCAACAGAAACTCAGGACACAGATTGTGTATAATGGTTTGCCCAAGTTTTTGGGAAGATTATTATATGCTTATCTACACCCACTGTTGGGAGCTGATGAACTCAGTGGGTAGTCATGGCAGCTTGTCACTGCTGTTCATGATGAAGGTGATGGTCTGTCACTTTGTGAGCAACTCTCATGAGGTTATGACTGCGCTCATTGTCATGTTACCTTTAATTTTGTTGTGGAGATTTCTCTGCAACTTCATCAATCATCTCTCTTCTCTTTGCAGCATGTATGTACCTAGAATATATGTATCAGTTGGCTAGGATCAGATCTGGAAGTCTAAAGGCTTATCACCACCTGGGCTTGGTTGTGTCTGACGACTGGATAGCTATTGTGAATTTGAATATGTTTCAGGCTGTTATGTTGGACTGCTGTTGACATTGCAAATGGAAAGGTTTTTAGGATGCTGTCTTTCCAGGTGTTTGCCTTATTGTTGGCTTTGGCTTAATGTCAGGTGACTTGCTTAAAGTACTGGATGTGTCCACGGATGGCAACATATTGGCCACTACTTATGGGCAGCTCCAGCCTCCTCTTGGCATTCACCGACTTAAGGTCCAATCTTGTACCCTTCTCTGTCTACAGTAGTGTATTATACTAACAATTGACTAAAGTGTTGAGTCAATGTCATAGCTTGTCCATTAAGCACTAATCACATGCAATTGTTGCAGATGATATTTGTTTTCTGCACTATTGTGATACTAGAATATCAATTTCACTGGCTTGAAACCCTTGCTTTCCATCTGTCTTTTAATTCTTTATTTGATTGCAATCTAAACTACGTGAATGTGCATCTTTGGAAGATTGTGGAATTCATTGCCGTTTTGTTGAGAACAAATAGTGATGGAGCCAGAAAAGAGTTGGTATCCTCAGGGGCAATTCAACTTCTCCTGAAGCTCTTCTTTGAGTAAGTGATTTTGGCCAGCAACCAATAGCCTAGGCACTTTGAAATGTGTGTTAGAAGAAATTGTTCCTACTTGCTATTAAGTAGAGTGTAAAAGGAGATTCTGCAGTAAGGCAAATTGAGCAGATTCTATGTTGATTAGAACTTTTGCTCTTTTCTGTCTGGTTCGGAGATTCCTTTCTGTCTTCTGCTGCTTTCTCTTTTCATTTTTCAGTGTGACATTGAGCTCTTAGTTTCTTCTTCTACAACTTACTGTCTTCTCTTTTCTTTGCAGCTTTATCCAATAGTCTCATTGAACTTTTTTTTAAAGCTTTGTTGTTTTCTACTGTCCTTGCACTTGAAGATAGTAGCTATGCTGGGACAGATGTGGAATAGATTTGTTGCTAAATTTTATTAACAGGACAGTTTACTATGTTGGGTGGTTGTAGCTACCCCTTCAACAACATTCTGCATCATCAGGTGGAGAGTATTGTGTCATCCTGCTTGGAGAGCAACAATCAAGCACTACTTGATCACCTTTTCCAGGATTGTGATTTTGTGGCAAAGTTATTGGCTGCAGAGGAGAACCCTTTTGCTCCTGGCACACAGTTGGAGGTAATCACTTCTTTGATCAAAATCTGTTCACTATCATGGTTGCAACTTCTTTTACATTTGAGTATGTGTGCAATTGATATTTTGCTTGCTTATGAGCAAACAATTAAGCAGTGGTACAAGCTGATCTATTCAATTTCCTTCAGTGTTTGGATAGTTGTAGCTCCCTCTTCAGTTGTGTGCATAATAATTTGTACAGTATAGTCATAGGCAGCAATGAATTGAATGCAGGTTCCTGTACAGCCGAAACCAACAATCACCAAAGCAAAAACAAGGATAGGAAACTTGGGGCACTTAACACGGATTGCCAACAGGATGATTCAGGCATCAGCATCGAACTCCACCATACAAATCCACCTACAGGTCTATAGTCTATACCAGCATTTAAATCAGTTTCAGGTCACAATACATGTCACAATAACTGGTGAACCAAACATACATTTGCCAAAACCAAGAAATCCTGACATACCATGGCTTTTCTTGTGTCAAAATTAAGGTTGTGGCGAGAGGCTGTCTTTGGAATTTGCATGCTGACATGACAAGTCAAGTTGTCACAGATTTGACAGAGTTTTCTATCTCCAATAGATTGATGGATTGTGTGGTCTAGTTGAGGTGGTAAAATGCTGCTAAGGATCATCATGTTTGATTCAAACTTCCAATGGCTTTTAAACTCTTTGTGATCATTTGCAGGCAAATCCAAAATGGAATGATTGGGTTTCTTCCAAGCTTCAACCTCGCAACGTGGTTGAGAATGTTTTGCAATGGTCCTGTGGGTATGATTTGTTCAAACTCCTTTGCAGATATGTTGGAAGTAGTATTTTCATGTTTGAAGTATTTTTGATTTTGCATATTGAGGGATGTATTGTGGAGTAGGTGAAAAGGAAGGGTAAGAAAGGAACCTGTGTGACCTGGCTGCAAGTCATGGGTGAATGCAATTTTTTATTGTTTTGAGTCTGGTGAATACAGGCGTCCTACTAGTGCACATGACCCTACAGTCAGAAGTGATGATGGTGATGGCTTCCGGGAGAGAGACTATGACATTTCCAACATGGCTAGCAACTTGTCACATGATGCCTACCGCTACAGCATGTTTGATAATGAGGATGCAGATGAGGTTTGTGCTGCCTCCATTTTGGCTATCTGGGTTGATTTCTTTGTTTGCTGATACTGTGGTCCAAAAATGGTGTTGTGTTTCACACCCTTACCGGTATTCTGGAGCAATTTGCACAGGCCTTTCTAAAGCTGACAATTCTGTTTCCAAATTTTGGTATGACCTAGCTGGGCATGTGTAATTGTGATGTATTTCAGGGACATGGGGCTAATGAGAGAGATGAGGAGGTAAGAAATATGTATATACCCTTCTCCTCCTGTCCCTTGGTAGTTCATACAACACTTCCTGCCATCATCCAGTAGGGCTGAGCATCTTCATCTTTTTGAAAAATCCTGACCATCTTTGTGTATGCAGGATGTTTTCTTTGATGATGAGTCAGCAGAAGTTGTGATTTCGTCATTGCGACTTGGAGAAGAGCAGGACAGGTGAACTGTTAACATAGTGTTTTTCCTTGTTTCTATCACCCTGACAATTTGCATACAGTAATTGAGTGGATAGCTTAAATGAGGGCTTATTTTGACAGGGCTTACTTGCCTCATATTTCTGGATGTCTGTAAATAACTATGTTTCACATCAACCCCTAAACACTCAGTCTTTGACTTGACATGATCATTGCAGATTAGACAAAACATGCTTGCCAATCAAAATATGATCCTTACTCCAAAAATATTTTTGTCTACTCCTGGATGGACCTCCATGGAATTCATGAGGACCAGGACTGTCTGTTGTAGTATCCTTGATATAGGATAGTGGGAGATTTGTGGGCTTTAAATAGCTATTTTACATGGTGTATGTTGATTTTGCAGCAATGTGAGCTGGTTTTCATTACAAGATGACAGGACAAGAGATGAATCATCACCAACCTTCTTCATTTCTTCTTCCCTGAGTCATAATGAGGATGGACTGGTCATGAGCCCTGTCTCCCCCACAAATAGCAGTGAAGGAAGCAGCAGTGATGATGAGGTGGTACTAGGGGAGGATGATGATTTGGTTGACACTGCCACCTCAGCAGATACCTTGGGATCCTTGAATCCCAAGCTAAAAGAACTTGGAAATGGAATGGATATCAATGAGGAAAAACAAGAGTCAGTGATCAGTGAATTTGGTGAGAAAGACCTGGCTTCAAAGCTGCAAAGTTTTGGATTGTCAGAGAACTTATCTTTGTTTCACCAGTCTCAAGATGAAAACTCAATTCAAGCTGTGCAACCACCCGATTGGATGTCAGGTTTGAGAGAGACAGCACCTTCATTGGAGGGCACATCTGGAAGGGATATGGACAGTGAGAACAATTCATTTGAGGTTCATGTCCTTGATAAACCATATCCTCAAGGCGAGGACCCAGCTCCATCAGGGTTTTTGTCGAATGCTGAGATTACTCCAGAACCACCAGTGATTTCTCCTGTGTTAGATACTCATGATTCCATTCATGTGGACAGCAACATGATCAACCCACTGACAGGGGAAGAAGTTGCAGGCGTAGAGTCAGATGGAACAGCTAAAGCAATGGAGAAAATGCTGAAAGAAGGTGTGGTGGGAGAGGCAGGTCCCATTCATGCCAAGGAAACAGCACATTTGATCGACCCTGACTCTGGGTCGAAGGACAATCTAATTGTTGACTCTAATTTCAATGATGTCAATTTCTGGCGTAGTGATTACCCACATTCAGTCACAGAAGATGAGCAGTTGTAAGAGGGCCTCTTGTGTTTTAGGCCTGTTTGTATATCTCTGAAGGGTCTGTCGAACCCATTCACAGTAGTAAGAAGGCGGTTGTTTGAGCCTACAGTCTGTAGCCCAATTGTGTGTTCTACTTTTTGTTTTCTGTATTGCCTCATCTGCTACCAGTTTGGTGGCCTGTTGAGTGCAAATTCTATTTGAGATGGACCCTCCTTCCCTCTTTCTCTCTAGGATTATAAGATCATATGTGTACTTTCATGGAATCCTGAAAGGGGCAGTGATCTCAATCGGAGAGGTGTAACTAAATTTGTATTTGTCACACACACTTAGTACTACATAGGAGGTGGCCAGTTAGTGGTGCCTATTGCAGTGGGATTGCTGTTTCTCAGTTGTCTCAATTCCTGGCAGTCTACCCAGGACAGTGAAACCCCAGTAATCACTGTTATGATTTGCTGTCTGAGTGGTAGGTGGATGTCCTCCTTGAGCATTGCATTGTTCCAATTTTAAATGCACCACCTGAAGTTCTGACGTTGGAAGATCTATGCTTCTACATTTTGCTGTTTTTATCCTTGTGTTTTCATAGCTTCTTTGTACAACAGTAGTTGCAGGTTGCCATGGAAAAAAGTCTAAATGACATTGATTTTGCAAGTGGTTGTCACATTGTCACCCCAGAACATGAACTATCTTCATGTGTTACACATAATGACCAACTTGGGCTAGTTCTTCACACTACAGAGCATGCCCCATGGGCATGTTCTGCTTCAGTTACTCCTGAGGGTGAGGCCTACCCTAATGATTCGTTAGGAGGTATAATGTGCCTGTCCCTAGGCCACATTCTCTCATACAGAAACTGTGCAATGGGCCATTCTGGGGAAGCATGATGAGCTCTTGAGACACTTCAGCTAGAACCAATTTGACAAGAGCAGAAGACCATGGTCTTTTCACATGATCTAACTCCTCACCCTCAAGCTGTGTGTGTGTATGCTCCACAGATTGCTTGTGTGTGATAGGCACATGGATGGTACAATCAACATGTGGTTAAGGTATTCAATTTCACGGAAGTACAAAGAAAAGTGTTTATTGGAATTTCCAAAAAAGAATGTACCATTTTATGACTCTTAGATTAAATGGGTACGTTAATTGTTAACATTCAAGGCACAAAATATTGAACATGCATGTAGCTTCTCTGCTAGTGGATAATGGTAGTTTCATGTCACATTATATGTGAAACTTGCTTTTCAACCATTCAAAATTTTCCTACCATTCTTGAGTCTCACTTTGCTCGTTTCTTATGGATAGAGTTGTTGACATTGCCAATGAAGATCACAAAGTTCCTTGTTTGTTTAAAGGAAGGGGTCTTACATAAAATAAATTTTGGGTGATCATCAAACAAATGAGAATAATAACGTTTTGAAAAAGGTATTTGCTAAGTAATTAAAGAACATGGAGTTGAGGAAATGAATAGGTACATCCAACAAGCCACGTTGATATGTTACACAATGGAAGGCAAGAATATCATACGCCACCTACAATATGTTCAAAATAATTATGTGATTGTTTTCTTCTTGATCGTTACAAAGCAACAAACACATACTAGTATCTTAGAGACTAGAACCATGTGGTTGAACAAAAAGTTTTGGATTTATGGAATGTGTTTTAATAAATAATTTTAAAAGATCTTTAAATTAAAATTTAAGTTTCACTTTGAAAATGTAAGATATGGTTTAAAATAATGGTAAAAGAGCTACATGTTATAAATTTAATAATATCCCCACTCCCTCCCCCCTTTTTATTTACCTCATATGTTCCTATCAATGTCTTTTTTAGGGGCAAATTTTTGCACCCTAGCAAATCCAAAAAGGGCTTGGTGAATGGCATAGAGTGATTTGGGCCATCAAATTAGGTTCAAGTTGCCAAGATGTGACATTTTGGTGGGTTTTATGAGCCAATGCCTTGACAAATAATTTAGATATGGTGCCATTCATCTTTACTTCTCTTGTCCGTCAGATGCCGAAAGACTACACCTTTTTGCCACCTAGTGCACTCCAAGCTCCTCACCATCACATGTAGTTATGCAAACAATGAAGAAGAGATTGCCACCTATAGGGACCTTAGATTTTATGTTGTAATGTGCTTTGTAGGATGAAATTTCCATTTAAATTTCACAAAAGTTGAACAACATAGTGGAGACACAACAAAGAATCCAAAAAAAAAACATTTCAAGGTATGGATGTAACTTTTCAATTGAGTTTTTTTTTTGGGTTGGATCTTTTGCATTTATAGTTAGAAATCAAGATTAGGGGGATTACAATTTGTAATCTAGTGTTCATGTGTGTTCCTAGAAGTTGGGGAGGTGCAAAATGCAAAAAGGGACATTCAATCAAGGTATAAGTACGACATTTGTTTTCAATTCAATCTACTTTTATATCAGTAAATTTTCATGCATTGAACAAGCTTTTGGTTTTTCCCTCTTTGTAGACTATGTTGTCAATTGTTGAGATTCCCATTTTTTTTATTGCTTGAATATTTTTGTGCCTTTGAACTTCATGTTGGAGGTGTGCTACTTGAATGTACTTGTGCTTATGATTTTTGTCGTTGAAGCATGTTGTATAGCTCCAATTGATAATCAAACTCAAATCTCAAGTTTTGTTTGCATTTGTTCATGTTCGTTGCTTTCAAACTTTGTCAATTACCATTTCGATTGCTCAACGACTATCCCTTTCTTTTCCAAGTTCATTGCCTACATCAAGTGGAAGAAAAATCTCCACTATGTTTTTTTATGTTTTTTTAAAGTTCACATCTTGCATTTGCCTTGTTCACAAATTGTTCATGTGCATTTTTTTCAAGTTTGTCAATTGTTGTCGAACGTTGTTTGTAGACTAACTTCTGTTTTCCAAACTTCATTAAATAAGTGACATTGAAACTCAGGTCTTGTTCACCATTGTGTTTGTGTTTGTTGCTTTCAAGGGTCGTCAAGTTCCATTGTTTTTTGAGTTTGTTGTGTTTGTCAAGTCCATTAAGTCTTTATAACGAACCAAATATATTGATCTAAAACCCAAAAACCTTTTGTTGAAACCTTAGTTTTTTTTGCTAAAATATGTTTTTCCTTTAAGTGGGTATGGCACACTTCAAGCCTCTTCCAAACTTCAAGTTTCACCTCTTGTTCTCAAGGTCTATGTTTGTAATCCCCAATCCTTGTCAACTCAATGCAAAAATAAAATGTCCAAGCTTTGATGTTAATCCAACACCTACATTATTTGTGTCTCCTACAACCCTAAGGGTAGAGTTGTGCTGGTCTTTGAAGGCACACCCAAACATGAACCAACATTTGTAGATGTTTTATTAGATTCTAGACCCAATAAACCCAAAAAAAAAGGCAAAAAAATCAGAATGGGAGTTAAATAAGTTTTACCAAAATTAGTGGGCGACAAGGTTTCAAGTAGTTTGAAGTAGTTTGTGGGAAGGATGGAAAAATGAATATGGTTAGATGTAAAATTTGCACTGACATAGAGGGGAAGGAGAAGTTTTTGGTTCCAAAATTAAACTCCCTCATCAAACATTTTGGTATGAGGAAGTGCATAGAAGCTAGGCCTAGAATTGTCATTGAATAATTGTATATTTGCCCTACTAATGTTCATGTGCAAAACAAAAAGTTGTATGCATCTAGGGGACAAGACAATGTTGTTGTTCAAGTTGCAAATGGTGACAAGGTAAAGAGAAAGAATAAATACCTACAATTTGTGTCAATTTTTCACTTGTTGCAACAAGGCAAACCCATGACAAATTTTGAGGCATGCAAAAACCTTTTTGAATTTCTAAAAGTTGAAAATTGTTCATGGAAGCATTGGTCAAATACAACCAGTTGGACAATGGTTGAAGCAATGCATAGCATTGTCTTGCGAGCTATAAAACTTGTTGTTCAAACAACACAATTTATTTTGGTGAGTTGTGATGAAGTGACGACCCTTGACAATTAGTCATAGTTATTAGTTCGTGCTTATGTGGTTGAGTAGTGGAGAAGGGTTCTTATTTTTCTTAACCTATACTGTATTATTGATGGAACCACATCTGATAATCTGACCTACCTAATTGTGGAGAGCCTTATTAAGTTTGGAAGGTTGAATGAGACAAAAGTGGCAAACACACTTGTTTGTTTTGGGGCAAATGAAGTGACAATATTCCAAGGTCTTAAATTTGGTGTTACAACACAACTCATGCATAAGCATGTTTTTTTTGTCAATAATGTGCATTTCATGGCACCCCGCACCAGCCTAGCTATTCAAACTTTTAACAGTTTGACATTGGTGGCAAAGATTGAAACATTGTTTGTTGGTATGTATAACTTTTTCACCCATAGCCCTAAGCATGCTTTTGAAGCATCCAAGCTAGTTGAACTTTTAGAATGCAAAGGGAACAAGATTCTAAAAAATTATTTGACCCATTGGATTTCTATGTTGTTGCCATCCAAGTGGGTCTTGGATGAGTACAAGGCTCTTGTTGTGAAAATGGCAGTTGGTAATGAAAGTGTTCAAATTGTAAAAACCAATATGAATTATTATGTGATGTAGAGACATTGTTGGGCTTTGCTTGTATCCATTATCATTCCCCTTTTTGAAGTGGTGCAAGGTTTCTCTAAATTTGCACAAGGCCATGGGACCTTCATATGTGATTTATTGTTGCTTTGAAACTAGCTAAAGCAGATCTTTCTACAATGTATCGTGAAAGTTCATCAAAGTTTTCACATCACCAGTTTAGTTTCTTTCATGACCTTGTTGAACATGCCAATGACTAGTTGTGCCTAACTTGGTGGACAAAACCTACCACTAGAATTGAACATGTTGCCTTTTATTTTGGTGGCAAGCTTTATATGTTACATATCATGAACTGAATCAAGAAGGTCATGAGCATAGTGACTAGAAAATGTGGGTTACATGTGTGGAAGATGTATAATAACAATGTTCAAAAGTTGCTATAGGTCTAATTTATAGCTTAGGAATTTTGGAATGCAACTAGGGCGATCTACCCACATTATTGGATGGCTCTTGAGGTGGAAATAACATTTATGGGCCACTTGGCTATTTTTCAAGTGCATTTTGGGCCCCAAGGTTTGGGTGTCTTCTAATGCTTTTGGTGGTCCAATATTAAATCCCTGCCTTCTTGATGAGTAGTTTTTTTTTTCAAACTGACCATGCAAAATCATTGCCGAGGCGCAATCTTGCCTCCTCATGACTATAACCCGATTACAAGGATGTGGTAATTGTTTAAATCTAACACAAATTTTTACCATTGTATTTTAGAGTGGTTTATTTTGGTGAAGCTATGTTTGGTCATGGTGTTAGGTAGTGTGGAAGATGAACACATCTTCTCCAACCTTTCCTTTGTAAAATCAAAGTTGCAAAATCGCTTTACTACACATTTGAACCTCATTGTTTGGATGTATGCTTAGTCTTTTGACAATCTAGAATCATTCCCTTTCTACATTGCTATTTGTGAGGCCCAATTGCAATATGGGTTCAATGTTTAGCTCTATTGTTAGGTTACATTAGCGGGTTCATAAATTACTAGTAGGATGCATCAAGGGCAAGTTGTTAATTTTGGAAACCAAGTATGTATTGGGGTTTTTGTTTAGACTTGGATGGTGACACTAAAAGAAATTCTTTGATGGATATGTTTTGTATATGGTGGTTGGCTAGTTTATACTTCACATCACAATCTCACATGGTTGTCAATGTTGGCTTATGATTGCACATTGATGGATTCAAGTATTAAATTGCAAGTTCAATAAATTTTTATCACCTTGCTTTGATTTTGTTTCTAAGTAGATTTGGGGTGCAAGTAAGGGCTTTGAATTGCAACATGGATAGCATCCTTCCAGGGTTGGGGTTCAAATCACCATTGAGTTATTTAAGTTTAGGTGTCTTCATGTTTTGCAAGTTTTGAACATTTCCAATTTTTAGACTTCTAATTAAAATTTAGGTTTCTTAATTAATTTAATGAACAGTCAATTAAATTTTAGTATGTTGGTAATCATATAGTTTTGGTCCTTTTGTGTTGTAGAATTTTTCATCTAGTGCGGGATGGGCAATGAGCGAGAAATGCATTGATGGATGCACATTTAATCATTTGCTTGTAAGTTCAAATTAAACTTCCAAAGGTGTTGTAGTTGGTTCTAGCTAGAGAATTATTGGATTTAGTAGCAAGCATTGGTTGGACAATAGAATGGCCACATAGTCTCTTGCATTTAATTTCATATACATAACATAGGCGTTCTACATTTTGAACCCCAATTTGTAACAATTTGTGTGTTATAGTTTGTTATTATTGGTAACTTGGTTTTTGCATATGAAGTCATGCTATCCAGTTTGGGGCATGTTAAAATTTTGTGATTAACATACATATGTGTATGTCATACATGATGGTACAACATCGAGGACACGCATTTGTCATGTGAACTATGGAGAATCCAAAATTGGGTATTGCAGGATTTGTTCTATGTGACCTCAAGTTTTTTAGTGTTCAAGCTTCGCTTACTGCTAGATGGCACTTCACTTCTTCTATGATACATGCACTTACTCTATTCCTAATAATTCACCATACTATAGATACACTTGATCAATCATGTTCTACTCTACATTGTCATACAAGTTAAAGATGTGGTGTGCATGCTACAAGAAAGCTTGTTGCTCATGTATTGAAGTTTACAAGCATTAGGCCTATCAAAATGTTAAGATTTTGAGCTATGGAATGCCTAGAATAAATTAGATGCAACTTTTCATGGGGTCTACTAACAGTCCCTTCTACTTCAGAATTTTCATTTTTGGGTATGTTTTTTTTTCCCTTTCCAATGTTGTTTTCATTTTATCTTTTGCTATTTTTTGTTGTGTCTTTTCTTCTTCATTTTTTTATATTGGCACTTATGTTTAGAATTTGAATCTTTGCACTCTTTACTTATAATTGCTTGCACGTTGCATTGTGAGTCATAATTGTTTCCCTCTTAAACAAAAATGGTGAAAAGATGGAAGCCACAAGATAAGATCCATATTAGCAATAGGTAGGACCCAAGCACATATCTTGACACCTCTTCACATTAGTTTGTAACCACAAATTTTATCATGTTAGGTTGCTTGCCACCTCATATTTGACATTGTTTTGCATTAATAACCTCATAAACTTAAGTGTGAAAAAAATTGTCACTCCATGATCTCATAACACTCTTTAGATGTTCATCATAAAGTTTGAACATGAACTACTTAACATAGCTAGTTTGAGAGAGAAAAAATTTGTGCATAGCCAATTGGAATTACAAGTCTTTAAAAAAATATGCCACCTAACACCCCTAATATGGGTAGATGGTAGCCAAACACCTTACCAGGACAAAATGAAAAAAAAAAACATTGGTTTTCATATGGTTTTCAATAGTTCATCATTATTTATGTCAATCTCAATTTTGATTTTATTATACAATATGGAGATGATAATGTGTTTTTTCATGTCCATGTAGGTGGCATGAGAAAATAATGAAATAGTTATTAAGAAAGAAGTAATGTAGCCCACAAAAAAAAAATGTTATTACCATTTTTCATGTTTTTTTGAATATTTATCGAAATAAAAAATAAATTTGAATAATAATTTTTTGAATTATGTACATAACGAATCACTTGAAACCGTGCATCCTTGATAAATCTTAAAAATTTCCATCCTCTACATTTGAAATGAATCATAATAGGCTTGTTACATTACCTATTTGATAACAAGGACTTTTCAAAGTGTTTTTTATTTTTTGTATGCGAACAAATTCAAGCATTTAAAATTAGTCCATTGAAAACTTGTTTCTCAAAATTCCACCAGTGACTATGGTAACATTGAAGTTGGTATAGAGGGGCAACTTTAGGGTCAATAACTTTTGTCATATCCAAATAAATTTTGGTTTTGAATTTTCTTTGAATAGAATGGAAATGTGTTTTTTCAAATCTACATCTTTTCGGAGTTGTTTTTCTTTCTAACACCACAATCACAAACAATGAAAATGACGAGCAAATTTCAATATCTTCTTGCATTGATTTGCATCTTGTTTATTTTTAAGTAAATTCGATCAAATCTAAATTTGATTGAATTTGAATTGAATTCAGCTAAATCTCAATTCAATTTAATTTGAATTGAATTCACTAATCTCAATCCAATTCAATTGGAATTGAATTGAATTTGGGTTCAATTCTGATGAAATTTGAATTTCATTCAATTTAGGAATTTGAACTCAATTGAATTTAGATTGAAATAAATTAAATCTAAATTCAATTTAGGTTGTATGCAATGTCATTTGGTATTTTCATTCAAATGAAGTTCAGTTTCCATTTTTTCACCATTTCATCATAACTAGTAGTGTGTAGCAACATAGAACACAAAATGTGTTATGTTCAATATAATCATAGCATTCCATGTAATTTTCCAATGGAAAGTGGTATTTACATTTTGTGTTTTTTTTTTTGCATATAGTCAATTTTGAACCTAGGAAAATGAATATTTTATGAAGATTCAATGACTCATTAATGATTTCAGTCTATTCTTATATCTTTATAACTTCAATGGATTTTTGAAAATATCTAAATTTCAATGACAAGGAATTGGAATTGGTATATGGGGGATTTTTTTATAATCCTTCGTATGGTCGTCCATGGACCATTCCAAAGACAATTTCAAAAATAACTATCTCATTTTCAAGCCTAACTACTTCATTTACAAAAAAAATAGCTGCTTCATTTTTCTATTAACTTTTTTAATAACTATCTCTCACCTTTCCTAATAACTACCTCCCCTTTGCAACTACATCATTCTTTTCCCCTATTCACCAACATGGATATGAAAAACCAAATTAACATGTGTCTTTTCATGTTCATGAAATGCATATTAATTTAAATTTAATTTGACATTGACATAAATAATGACGAATTATTAAAAACCATATGAAAACATAAGAAGAAGAAAAAAAAAGTTGATAGTCATTGGTAGTGCCTAGCAGCATGGAGCTCAAATATATTTTCACATTTTGGATATATTCTTGGTATATTTTTATATGTTCACAATATGTTTTGGGCATATATGCATTTGAGTTAGTACATTTCATGAAATGTGTTACACATGGAGTAAATGAACTTTGATAAAGCTGTAGATTATATGGGTCCACAAAAAAATAGGGAAATCTTTTTCTGGTTGCATAAAACGCCATAATTGAGAAAACCCCACAACAATTTCAAAAGAAACTTGAAGGTGGTTAGGGTTAGGTCAAAGTGCATTTTTTGGAGATTGTGGTTTCCAGCAATTTTATGTATACTGATTTATTTTTTTTGCAGTCTAATGATGGGTCAATTACATCAGTATAGTTGAAATTATTATTATTATTATTATTATTATTCAAAAATTGACATAAAAAACCCAAATAACCACATTCCTCACATTTTCAGTTGGAGGAAAAAAAAATGTTTAAAGAGGGAGGTTGAGAGTTGGCTGACCTCGACATGTGCATTTTTTCAAGAGGAATTGAAGCTTGTTGTCAAAAGCAATTGAACAAGATTGAAACTGGGAGACCCATTGGATGTTTCATATCCCAATCTTTGTTGGTTCAATCAAGTAAGAGATCATCCACTTGTTAATGTAGACAACCCAAGATTTCTACTGTTAAAAGGGAAGGAATTGATCTCTTGGGTGTGATTCTCACTAACTCCCTCCTTTCTTTGGCTTGTGTAACCTTTGAGGTTATGAAATCATCTAAACACACAATCACAAAAGTAAGTATGCAGGTGGGATCAACAACAATGCATGCAAATCTTATCCTTGGAAAGGACGATGTTAGCTTGTTGATGAGAGGAGTGACATGTGGTTAAAGGAAGTGTATAAGGTAAATTGAAGTATTTAAGAGGTGTGTACAAAGTACAAGTAAGGCACATTACCAGGTGGGGAAAGAATAGGTGTGAAACAACACATGACATTGAAACCATTTTAAAGGAAATTTTAGCATAATTTAATGAAAAAAGGAAATCAGCTGTTGAAATAACGCATTCCTGATTCGAGGCATATAATGATGAACATAAACACAAGTTTAAGAGATTCCAAATGTGCAAGTTGATGATCGGGCTCAAGGTAATGTAGTGCAAAGGACAAATGAAATGTAGAAAAAACCAAAACATTCATTAATTGATCAACAAAATTCAAACAAATCCATCAAAACCAAATGCACTGAAAATTGTGGGAACGTAGGATGATTTTTTTGTATGCTTTCTTTCTACCCACCTTGAAAGAATTACATACCCACCCTCAAGCAGAAAACAATCTCAAATATTTATATCAATTAGAAACAGGGGTTGGGTTAAAGTAAAGTACATTTGAACTATTTACAAACCATGTGGATTCATAAGGTAGTAAAATATTTATACCAAATACCGTATACTTTTACCCTGATATTTACACCATAGGTATATCTACGTACAACACATCATGATTCCTGACCCAACCTTGATGTCCTAGTTATCTAGCCCATGCACCTTGTGCAAACTATGGGTCAAGGTTTGCAAGGGGGAACCTAATTGAGCCTTTCATACTCCAAGTTTTGTTAACATAATCTTGTGAATATCCATTTGCTTGTTAGAAGGAAATTGATTGAGGTTAAAAGGGTGGACCCTTTAAAAGGTTCATACCCCAAGTTTTGTTGACATTAGCATGTGAAAAATCATTTGCTTGTTTGTGCAAATAGTCAAAACATTATGTTGCTAGATGAAAAAAATTATCTCTAGTGTGCCTATCATGATAATTCCTTTCATTTGTCTACAGCACAACCAAGATCATCACATAATCTCATTTAAAGCATGATGGTTTGCTGCTCAAGCATATGGTCATTCTGTTTTGTCCCAAGTCTTACCCAAGTCTTACCAACCAATTTGATATCACACATGACATCCTTAGACCCTTAACATAGATCTTAAATTGCTCATAGAAGCTTTGAAATACTTCATATTACAATTTCAATATTTAAACCATCTTTCTTGAATGAAATTATTCCATGCATGCTCATATTTCAACAAACATTTGATTCATTGTCCCATAAACGAAATTCATTCATAAACAAGATACCCCTGAGAACAACTCTGATCAGCATACAACATTTCAGAAATATCAATCCTGAACAATAGTCTAGAAATACTTTAATATGTCCAAGATGTCCAATTTTACACAAAATGGAGTTAACAGCAATGCCAAATCCAACCAATTCTAATGGTGTGCATTTGTCATACAAACCCTGACTGGGTCACTCTTTACCAGATTGAAGATCTTGCAATGTAGGGTTTTCCAGCAGGAAAGAAGCTCCATGTGGATGGATCTGCTTTGGGTCATGGAAGTCAACAAGAGGGTTTGAATAATAAAAGGTCATGTATTCTACCTGAACTCATTATCTGAATTCACCTACCCAAGAGCACTGAATGCTGAAGAAGTTGGTTGTTCAGCAGAGAACTTTTTGGAAATTGGAAACAACTCACTTACAAAACCATACCTGCAAGCAGGTCATAAATTCTAACTTTTCACTACACTTTTTACAGCTTGAACATATACTCCAATCTTTAATCCCGCTGGAAGGGTTCATTTCTAGTGTCAAAGCACTTTGCTGACCCTGCAGCAAGACAGTGTAAACTTCAGAGTGGAGATGAAAGGAACCATTTTAGCAAAATGAACAAATCCTGATACATTGGACTTTCATAGAATACTGCCCAAATAGCATCCATGCCTGCCTGAAACCATACACACTGCAACAGAGGGATATATGTTAGGTCAATGAGAAATGACAATACACACTGCAAGAGTGCATCATGCCAGCAGTATGGACATACTTGGGTCTTTAATTACTTCCAAAGTGCTGACACCTTCAAATGGACACCCGTTTGTAGAAGAGCACATATGCCTGGTCATGCAGCACCCGATTCAAACCCACTAAAGACACTTTTGCATCATCAAACCGGATCCAACGCCCATCATTCTGCTTGCAATCAGCAGTATAGTGACCCCCAGATGGATCCTTGCCATGATGTGTCACTGTTGCAACTAGCTCGTACTTGCGTGTCTGCATTCACACTCCAGTCACTTAACACCAAGAATATCACAAAACTAAAAACAAGTAACAAATTGAATATGATCAAAAACCACAATGATCATTCGAACATGGTAAGATAAATCTACCTCACTTCCAGCACTGGAAGGAGAAGCCAGAAGTTCCCGTCCAAGAGTTAGATCAAGTGAGAAGCGCACAGGCTTATGAAGCTTGCCACTCCCAAATGCACCATAGCTAAAGCGCATGAGGTGGAGCAGCAACACCTGAGGAAGAGCTTGTATCTTAATTGCCTTGCTTGCACTTACCACTTCATTGCCCTACACATCAAACCCAATAATTAATATCAATCACATAGCTTCAAGGGATTACCATGACAGAAGAGCCACTTACAGGGCACTAATCCACATTGCATATACAGCAATCACTGGTGTCACATCCTGATAAAGGGTTCCAGCCTTTCTGCATGCAGTGTTTGAAACACCTGGCAGACATGGAAGACAACTTCTCTTTTACAATCTCACAGCAGAAGGCAAGGAGGAGACCACCGACCTTGCCAGAAGTAGGTTTATAACCTTCCAGTGACTCAGGAGCTGCAAAAAACTTGAGCGCATCTTCCACAGAATGTATGGCATCAGGAAGGATATCAAGATGCATCACCAAAAATGGCTGCACTGTTGCAGATGCTTTGTTGCCTGCAGAAGCACATCCATCAAATTAGAATATGAAATCTCCCCAATCAGCATGAAAAGCACTATAACAACATCATCTAGGTGTTGGACACATAGACTTCTGAAGCTGTTCTTAGGGCCTACAGCAGTATGTCAACCAATACTATGCATGACTGGGTTTGTTACTTGCCAAAAACTCTACTGGAATCTCATCAATGCAGTGGGTGCAACCCTAGTGCTTGTCAACAACATTAAACCAGATTAGATTGTGTACCTTTGGTCTTCACAATGCTGCATAATTGGCCACCAAATATATCACTAAGAGGAGATTTGATTGACAAATGGACACGTGTGAGTGCAGTTCGATTCTTTGGACCCACAGTTTCCCAGTCATCATCATCCACTGCTGCCTGTAGGCCTCCAAGACTGGTGCCTTCTAGCCACAACAATTCCTCATGCATTCTGTCCATTACATAACTCAAAAACTCCTGTGCATCTTCCTGCCTGCCATGGTGGAAAATATCACAAGAAGCGTCTTGAATCAGCAGTCACGTGAGATTCTCTCACAATGTCTTGAGAGAAAGGGAAGTCACATTCAGACACCACTAAGATCTAGAGGTTTGGATTTGAACTGTGGCTCCTAGAAAGGAGGAGCTAACTAAATACAATGTAGAGACACACCTCACAGACATTCTGAACCTGAGAACAACCACTCCCAAATTTATGTCTGAATCACAAAGAGAAACTTCTAGTTCAATGGAAGGGAGCATGCTGTTCAAGGTGTTTCTCCAAGTATAAGGTAAGACAGAACTTAGAGACAGTGAATGTCAGACTCAGGAATGGCTGCTTCATGACGACCTGCAGAATGTTCAAGCACAGGTTTGTTCAGCACTCATCACATCTTGAGACTACTTTCTGAACAATGAGGAGAAACACTCAGCTAAGCACAGATTTTAGAGTCAAGGGCTGACCACAAAAGCTGTGGTGTCTTGGACTTTTGGGTTATGACCTGTGATCACCTTCCTACGTAGCCAGGTTATGGTCTACAGAATAAATTATGGAACTCAACTGGAAAGACACCCTTTCTTGCACTGCAATGCCCATAAGACTGTTCTATTTGTCTGACTTCTATTGACTGGAAATGCTGCTAAATGGCAAGGACACAGCTGCAATGCAAATATAGCAGAGATGAGCAGATGGACACCGGAAGAGATAATGCCATCTGCCGGTCATTAGGCACACATGGCTTGAACAGTGAAAAGAAAAGAGGAAAAATGAAAGTGACTGTACCTTGGCCTTCCAGTGCTCCGGTGAGGTTGATCAGGACTGAAGTTCTGTAACACAACATCAAACATACAGGGAGCAAAAGGCTCGCCCGTGTGTAAAGAACTTGTTCTTGCATCTTCAAAATGTCCACCTTTTGAAGTCTTCTGCTCTGCTGCACTGTTGATATCAAATTCACCAGCAAATTCCACAAATGCCCGCAGAGTAGGGTACCCAGTCTGAATCCACAACATAAAAGCTTAGATCTATCATCATCCTCCCTCTTGCTCTAAATACTGTCCCTTACAACAGAAACTGCCATCTTGAAAAGCAACTAACTCCTCTACAGATAACATAAAGCCATGCATAATCAACTCCAAAATGTGGATCAAATGCTGTGCATATGATCATCTTCCAACTGAAGTTTCCGCCAGCGTGGAACAAACCACCAGCTTTGATCAACCCAAGAACTTCCTTGGATCTATCACAGAGACAACATACAATTCTTAAAGAACATAGTCAAACTTGTTCAGGATCTTGGAGATTCTCATAAGATCAATTGATAACCCTTTTAAGTGCAGCAGATCACCCACCAGCCACCTCATCTGCACCAATTTCTGAATGCATGATTTGAAAAATCAAGAGTTGCTCAGACTTCATAAAGCTGGTCAAAGCTCACCTGAGGAATAGGGCGTGAGCGGATGAAGAGGAGAAGATGTAAGAAGGGTGGACAGGAGAGCAAGGCTTGCAAAGTTGCGTTGAGAAAGCATGAGTTGCCAGTGTTTAACAGTCCTCGAGGAAGCACTGCTGGCTTATCTTCTGTTAACCTGCTTGTCACTGGTGGGGCTCCCCCTGCTGCTCTGGGAGGAGCATGCAATGCATTTCCCTTCATTATGCCTCTGTCCACAGCAGTCTGCTGTACGCCCACCAGTGCTGCCCATGACTTTGGAAGCAGCTTTGCAGGCACATCATCACTGCCTAGTTCCTCCTGCTCATCTATACGGTGCACAGTCTCTTGAGCACCATTAGGCTTTTCAACTTTCTCAACCCCATTGTTCTTCCAGACATCCATTTTTGCCTCCTCTCTGGGTTGGTGACGTGTTTCACCCACTCCACCTATTTCTGATTCTTTCATAAATGGTTGTACCCGGAGCTCATTTTGTGTCTGATGATTGACAGGAGCAACCTCCTCTGTCTCCTCTGACACAGGAATGGTAGGAGTTTGAGGAGAGCTATTTCCTTTGATCACACTCTCTTTGGTTCCCTCTGCTGCCTTCCCATTACCAGAAGTCCATCCCTCCACCAGCAGGTGTTCCCCATCCAAAGGTTGTGCCGATGATGATAATACTTCATC
>Ga0209611_10004035_pt1 | contig 25194 bp, 9 predicted proteins | sample S1TSphgellanicum_3_FD_187693 | JGI IMG/M metagenome (GOLD analysis project Ga0209611, IMG submission 187693) | Host-associated microbial communities from peat moss isolated from Minnesota, USA - S1T2_Fc - Sphagnum magellanicum MG (SPAdes) (version 2) | ecosystem: Host-associated > Plants > Peat...
TCCCATAATGGGTGGTGGAGATGTGGACACATGGCATAATCACATGTATGTACATTATACACTAGTTGCAACGTAGTTGTTGTTTTAGTGACACATTTATAATATTTTTAAAATAATTGGCACATGTAACTACAATGCAAATTTTTTAAAAGTCAAACATGGTTGATTACATATGTATATACGATGTGTATAAATTACCATATAGAAGATCCATTTTCAACTCATTTGCAACTATAATACAACTAATTGATTTTTTGATGTGTCAATGTATTTATTAATACACCATATTTATAAAGGGATAGTTGCATAACACTTGTATATGAGTTTTTTGGAGTTTTAGTTGTAGGGTATTGTGATTTCTGTGGATATGATTTCACATAGTGCATGGTAAATTAAACCAAAAAATATGTATACATAAAATCCCGTTTAAAAATATGATAGTTTTTTTACAAAAACACAAGAAAAGAGATTGGAAAGCTTTTTATGTTTCATTTTGAAAACATCTATGCCTCCATTGTGTTCATGGTAAGTTGAGTATATATATTTTAAAAAATTAGTATAATAATAAAAGTAGGTATTAAGTATGTTTGAAATTGTCTTGCAAATTTTTTTTGAAACCTACTTTTACCCTACAAGCTAGATTTTTTTTATTAGAATGTGAAAAAAATGAAAAATCACAAGTACATTTTAGGACCCCATTAATTCAAAAATAAAAAAATGTAGTGTTTCATCTACTTACAACTTATTTTAAAACTATGAAGTAAATTGTGAGCTATGCTTGAATTTCCATAAATCTATTTAAACCTACTTTAAACATGTTTATTTAAAATTTTAACAAAGTTGAAAAAAATCACTACAAGGAATCATGTTCATTCCAACCCATGTGTTTATGACTTGTGTCCAAATCAACAATTTTTGAGACTATAAATGCAACTGTCCTTTGTGGCACTTAGTAAAAATGACTTGTAGTTACATAAGTGACTACAAAGTGGCTTGCAATTTCATATGCGACTTATACCTTTGACTAATGTTGATTTTGATGAAAAATATATTTATACTATTTAGTTTTTGTGGCATCCAAAACTAGATGAAAATGTAGTTGTTTCTATAACTTGGAGGGTGGTTCATAGGTCATTGGACACCACGTGGCATCTTTTCAACTTGATTTATGACTATAAATCCTAGTTGAAAATGCACGTGTAATTAAATGAGAAAAACTTGAGTTGGCCAATGAAATTGTTAGATTTAGTGGTCTATTTGTTTTCCTTTAACTTTCTTCAATAATAAACCATTAAATGTGTAGTAAGGTTTGGTGGGTTTGTGAAAATTTTTAAGGACCCATAGCAAATAATGGTAGAAATAAGGCTAATTAATAGGTAATATGTATATGGCTAAGTATTAGGTATTTTATCATGTTAATATGTCATAGTTTTTTAATTAATTAATTAATTAAGTAGCTAGGTAATAGGTATTAGGTAGTATGCAAGTCTAATTAATAGTAGGTAATTCATTGTGTTGAATGAAATAATGTTATGTTTATTTAATTAATTAGGCTATGTAATTTATTTATTAAATAGGTTAGGGTTTAGGTAGTTGGTGTAATTAATTAATTAAGTAGGTCATGCAATTAATTTATTAAATAGGTAATAAATAGGATAGATATTAGGTAGTAAGTAATTAATAGGTCATATGTATGTGAGTCAAGTAGTAGGTACTTTAACATATTGATATGTGATATTTTTTGAATTAATTATTTAATAAGGTAGGAAATGTAATTTACTTATTGAATAGGCTAGGTAGTAGGAGTAGTTTATGGCCCATTTACAAACATTATATAATGAATAAATTATATATCATACATCTAAATTACGTTTTGTTAGTACAATTATGATTTATTATAATCAAAAGTATATATTATAATTTCTTAAATCAAATAGAGGTTTAAAATGTGAAAAAAAATTATTGTTTTTTACATACAATTTTATCATAATTTTAAGTAAAACTTAAGATACTATATGTGCAAATGTAACATAATTTATAGTTGCATATAGGCAATTAACTATATGGTGTTAATTAATATTTAGAAAATAAAATTGATTATAGATTAATCTTTTACATTAGAAATAATATGGTGAATATAAAAGCTTTTATTATATTTCAATTATAATATATATATAATCCATTTATAAAGATTAAATGTGAATAAATTATACATCGCACATTTAAATTAGATTCTATAGGTAAAATTATGATATATCAAAAAAAAATGTATAATATAATTTTTAGAATCAAATGAAGGTTTAAAATATGAAAGATATATTTTAATTTATCATTATATTATGCATTTATAAACCATGTGATTGAACTTTATTTTTTCATGGAATGGTTGTTGAATTATATTCAATAAAAAAATTTATATACATATTTCAAATCACTTTATATTTTTAAGAAGGAAAAAATACATTTGTGTAATTAATGATAAAACCTTATGTTTAAACTTCAATTTTGTCATTTGGACAAACTTTTAATAAGATATCAAAGATGGAAAATGATGTTTTATGTAATGTTTTAAATGAAATAGGGTAAATAGATTCATGCACATTAATTTTTTGTCACAACAGGCGGCTTGGTGGTAATGGAGTTGATTTACATCCTTGGAATTCAAGGATCAATTTCCATAAATGACATGGGTTGTGGTCAACAATGGGACATTGACCAAATATTCTCTACCTAGTAGTCAACTTAAGTTAAGTGAGCTTAGGTAGGCACAATAGGTGGCCTACCTAGTAACCCAAGTTAGTTTTAAAAACCTAGCCTATGTAATGACACGTGTCAACATGGTACAAGTTGAATTTAATGAAATTAACAATAATATATGAATATATCTTTAAAATATTTTAATAAATAAATAATATAAATTAAATAAATATAAATGATGTGATTACAAAGCTTAATTGTAAAATTAATCACAAGTTGACGATGTTGTGTAAGCTTGATTTGGATGGATGAAAAGTTCATGTCAATCGCATATTTATGCAATTACCATTGTAATTTGGCGCCACATATTATCTTTTGCGACAAAATTTTTATGCAACTTGTCCAAGGTGATTAAACCTTGTAACAAGTGCATGTGATAATTATGATTAAATCAGTTTATAATCAATTTCAACTTTTATAAATAAACTTATGTCTTAATTAGTGACTTTTTATATTATTTGGTCATGGGTGTAAACTTGATATAAGGAACCATTCCAAAACATGACCATTATTTAATTTCCATTGAGGGGTACATTTAAGTTAAAAGAAACCAATGTTGTGCGGTTTTAAATCGGCGCCTACAACTATCACCATCATCACACTTACAACACATAACATAGAAATACCTTGAATGATACACCACATCCAAACATGTGTTTCTTGAGTTATATAATTTTATTTGATTCATGATTTTGTTACTTCTATCACAACAACACATTTTGGGTTTTACAACCGGTTAATGAAATGACTATTTTTTTTTTTTTACTATAATTGTAATTACAAGTTCATGTTAATGATTACATAGTTATGAAAGACATTGTGGTGCCACATGGCACTATGGTTTTGTGATTATAGTCAATATCATAACTTGATGGTTTTTACACAAATATCAAAATTATCAAAAATATATTTTTAATGTATTTTTAATCATCCAAAAATAAGTAATAACAAAATTCCATTGATTTTTACAACTTTTGCTGAATAATAACAACTTATGGTCGTGTGATGTTAACGTGACATGCCACACAACAATGAAATTGACTAGTAGTCACAACATCTCATGACTTGTGACACTAACTTCACATAATGATTCATGTCATTGATTTGATTAATTAATCTTGTTTATTAGCTAGTTGAAAATATTGTTATCCTTTGCAATTAATAACAATTCGGTCTTCCATGATAATGACATAGCATGCCATTTGGCAACAAGGTGTCACAATTTTCATGGCAATCCATGATTTTTTGTGACACCATGAGTTTTTGTGTGTTTTGAATTCACATGCATGTGTACGTGTATTAAATAATCTATTGTTAACTTGTAATTATGATTACAATATTAATAGTCGTTTTGAAAAAGGTGACACATAACTCCTTGATTTTGTAATTATTTAACACACTAGCTTATGTTAACATACCTATTAAATTAACCTATGTGTATAGGCTGCTTACTAAAAACTTATTTCATAATACAGGCTATCGTGTAAGTTACTTAACTAAACACAAGAAATTTACTACATTTAATGTGTTTAAATATTCCTAGAATAGGTTACTCTACTAATATATTAACTTAGGTAGGCTTGCCTAGTTTCTTAGCTTTTAGGTCTTTTGCCAAGTCAACCTAAGTAACATCATTACAAAATATTTTATTAAGTTTGTAACCACCTCAAATTTATACAATTAAATGTGACTATGATGTGACTAGATGTGATTAAATTATCTTAGGTTTCTTTTTAGTCTAAGAATGCTTAAGTTAACCTAAGCTAGGTTAATAAATAATATAGGTTGACAAATTAGTTCATTTTAAATCAACCTACGGAAGTGTAGGTTTAGGCTAGGTTGGTAGTTAGTAGGTAGGTTGACCTAGGTCAATTTAGGGTGGCCAAGGTTAATTCAAAGCTAAAAATTTTGAGCTTTATAAGTTTGTATTAAATATAATTAGTACAAAAAAAATGTGGTAGTGTAATGGATGAAAACTTGAACCCCAAAGTGAAGGTGAGGGGTTCAAGTTTTCACTCTTGGAACCTATGATACTTAGGCCATTTGGCTTAGGTTAAGTAGCTTAATCTAGGCTTCTTGGGCTAGGAATCCGATGTTTGTTTTTAATCTAGGCCACCTAGTTTAAGTTGCTTAACATAGGTAATTAACCTAGCTAGGTTGATTTTTGGCTAGGTTGTTTAGCCTAGCTAGGTTAGGCTAGGTTGACTTTTGGTTACACTAGCTACATGGGCTACATTAGGTTGACGTTTGGTCATGTGCAATGATTCATAACATGTTTGTAGATTTTTAACACATGTCATTCATCCATCAAGGCATTTTTTGTAACACTTAGTCGAATAAAACCACTAAGTTGAGATGACATGCACTTTACACGTCTTACCATGGTTAATGATGACATGGAATGTCATTATTATAAGAAAAGTTTAAAATTCTAGTCGTTAAAACGATCAAGCTTTGCAACTGAACGTCCTTTGCAATTAAATGGGTGAAACAACATGGGTTTAGTAACTCGCAAGTCACTAATTGCATATGTTGTTTTTGACTAGTATGTAATTATAAAGGCTAATTGCAAAACCCAAAATGTGTTGTGTATGTTTTGAGCTTGGATTCTTACTTGTTGTAGGTGAGTCATATTTTGAATCACTAATTTAAAGCGATTTAAAAACACACAAGTTGGGATTATATCCCATGACAAATATTTGAAACCCCATTCACACTTAAATTGGTTAAAAATTACCTAATTAATTTAACTAACCCAATTTATCCCTAACTAACTGGGACCTAACTAAACAATTAAACTAACACACTTGACACTAATAAACATGTAATTCATGAACGCATAAGCATGCTAAAGTAGGCCAATTGGTGATCCTTGTTCAAAAAATAAAAGTATGTGAAAAATAAAGTTTGCATTTTTGAACTTTAAGGCTTTTAGTGATGTTACAAATTTTGGAATGTACTTGTTATATTAAATAAACCATATATGATCATATTTCATGTATTCTATTACTTTCATCATTTTATTTATTTATTGCAAGTAATGTTTAATACTTTTTCAAAATCAAACTATTCAAATGTTGTGATATTGATGTTTGAGTTATCATGCATATTGATATATATTTTTTGAAACTTGAATATTTCAATTATGATAATGTGAAGCCTCTAAAAATTAGTTTTCCAAATTAATAGAATTATGTGTCTAAAACATGAATTTTTATATGAACCCAAACATTAATACTTGCATATAATATGTCAAAACAATCCTCCAATAGTTTGAAAGTAGCACATATGAATTTTTTGGTCAAATAATAATTAGTTAATATACTTTTACATTACTTTGTGCAATATGGGACAACAACATAAATTTGGAAAGTAGAGTGAAAGTAGGTTGAAAAAAATAGAAACACAAAATCTTAAGCTTTAATAAACATATCCATACCATCCTACATACACTCATGTAATTTTTTAATATGTTTTTAAAGATTAGGTTTTACTTTCTATGCTTCAAAGTTGACAATTTTGTGTATTCTACTTGCAACCTATACTTTTTTCGCCTATTTTTGTATGCTTGCAACATTTGGTTTTTCATGTTTTAGTGATAAAAATTGTATTAATGTTGTAAACTTGTTTAATGTGTTAACAATGTTTCAAAGATTTTATGGAAACATGTGAAATGATTTGGAATGAATTTAATGCAAATAAAGTTTTCAAATAGATTCTTCAAACATTGTAACCAATGTTTTTCACTACTTAATGTATTTTTAAATGATTACCAAAAGATTTGAAAATGAAATGTTTTTGGGGAGATTTTTCAAACACGTCTTTACATAATAATATAGCACAACATCTTTTTGGGTTATATGAAATTTTAAATATTTTTTTGCCAATTTAAAAAATATATTCTTAAGACTTTCCAAGAATATTTTGGAAAAAAAATCATTAAAGGTGTAGCATTGGCTCCCATGATTAGCTTGAATGGACTTAGAGCTAAGATGGTACTTATGTCATGTTGAATTAATTTGTACAACAATGTTTTGGAACCAGTAGGAATTCATAGTTTAAATATGGTGATCTGTGATTTTTTCCCTCAAAATGGCAAGTTTTGTATTTTTTTCCAGAAAAAACCTTTGTACAATTTGCACTAGGTTTATTTTGTCACCACAATGTGAAAATCCACCCAAAAAGAAATACTAATCACTAGTGCTTTTAAGTTTTTTTTGTTTTTAAAAGACATAAATGTTGTTGAAATGATAATTTGAAAATGACATTTTTATGGTAAATGTTTTTATATACACCTTTATATTATAGTATAAATGCAAGAACTTTTTGGGTCATAAAAATGCAAAGAAATAAAAATCAATTTTAAATTATGATTTAAAAAAAAATGTTTTTAAAATTCCTAATCCTATGTTTTTGTGGCTTTTAATACTATGATTGTATTTTTAGCTAACTGATTGATAACTGTCAATTTGAAATATTGGCAATTATTCAAATATTTAAACATTGCTAGTTATATATATTGATAATCAGATATATAATTGATGAGTATATTGTAAAAACATTTCTTCATAATTGTTCAACATCAATTTAAATATACATCAAAACTAATCAAATCATAATTGTCCATGTCCCATTGTGGCACATAATGGCCATAGGATTAACCAAATAGCTACATTGTTTACAATAAAAAGTTGCCTAGAAGTTACATGGGCCACCATAGGATGAAATAAAAAATACAAATAAATAATTTTGTCCTATGGTAAAGTTAAATTGTGTTGAACCAATAAGCATTTAGAATCAAATGGATTACGATTGGTAATTTTTTGGAATCAAAGACTTTGGTTTTATTTTAATTTTACCTTGTAACAAATGTTGTTCATTATTACTAAATCAAAAGAATCGTGGGTGATTAGACCAAATGTTTCAAAATAAAAATTAACATGTATGAACACATATTCATGAGTTTATTTGATTCATTCCACTTTTCGACTTGGGACTATTACCTATTATGCAAATATTTGGAATTTAAACCTTGTATGTACTTGTGCCAAGTGTTTTCAATTGTGTGATGTTGCCGCATTTGCTATCATCCACAAGGGGATTTAGTTAAGTTTGACTACAAAGTAAAATAAAGAATGGAAAAATCTCAAAATCTTGCTATAGTCTAGTGACTTGCTATAACATAGTATTGTCTAAACCTACAACTTATTTATAATAAGCCTACATTTTTAGTGAAAAATTTACAAATATTTTTAGTTTTCCTTTGGCACATGTTGAAAATAGTCTCTTGGAATTCACAAGGATGTGAAATTTCAAACCCAAAAAAAGGTTGCTTGTGACATGCAATTTTCACAATTGAAAACGATTCAATGTTGAATCTAAAGGTGGTACCTTTTCAAATGAATAAACTTAAGTTTCTTTAATTCTTTAAATTGCAAATATGAATTCATGATGCAAAAATATTTACATACTTGAAAAGGATTTTTTTTTTAATGCACAATCTAATGAACATTTCATGTTGTAGGGCAAAAAATGGTAAAGTAGACTTTGAAATTATCTTGCAACATAAAATGGAAAATGGCCATCAAGTACACCTTGGTAAATTGAATTTAAAATATAATTTATTTTAATTTCTAATTATATGAATTAAAAAAAAATTCAACTATATTTTAAAACCGCATGTTTAAAATATGTTTGTATATATTCATAAAAATTCAAATAGATGTCACACCTTACAAAGTAGATTAAAATTCAAGCACAAGTAGATTTAATATTGGATTCATCCTATTTTTAAATCAATGGCATGCTGAATATACTAATGGACTTTCAAATTTTTGATAGTAAAATCAAAATATATTTAACTTCTAAATTTGTAGAAGTAAGAATGAACACAATATTAACTTATTAGTTTCATTCCTATTTCTTCCTTACTTTTATTATACTAAAGTCTTTTAAAATTTTATATTCAACTCATCAAAATTCAATGGAAGCATGGAGGCTTCCATAATGAGATTTAAAAAAAGGTTTGAATCTATTTTCTTATGTTTATGTTGAAAATTTGCCATGTTTAAAATTTGGATTTGGGGGGACATATTTTTTGGTCCACTTTACCATGCTTTGACCTTATGTGAAATGTATTTAATATGAAATTGATTTGGAATTTTTTATAAAGTTCTAATTAATATAATTTAATTGATGTTTTTTCAACACAATGTTAAGACGTTAAGCATTAATTGAAGCAATATGTACTATTTTTTTTGCAAGATGTTCAATTGGAGATTTTGTCAACTCTTTCATGTCTATTGTTTAGTTCTTCTATTCAAATGAAATCATGTTATGTGAAGGTTTATATTTTATAAGGTGTACCAAAATCTTGTCACAACATCATTTTTTATTTATTTTTATCTAGTCTTTTTTTACCATATAAAAACACATTTATGAATCCTTATGACAAAATCTAGAATTGTAGTGGTCTAAAATATGATCTTTTTGAAATATTTGACAACTTTTGACTCCTATTACTTTTTATGGGGATCAAAATATAAGATAAAAATGAATTACAACAAGGACTAGGTCCTTTTCGTCCTATGTGGTACACCTTAAAAGATTTTCACATGTGAATTGAACGTCTAGTACATATTTGAAAGTTTGGAATTTCAAAGTTGGCCCCATTTTTGAAGATTGAAAATTTTCATGCAATAAATAAAAGAAAATCAAATATGTGGTTTGGGTGCAAATATAGTAATAGGAGCCACCCAGTCCAAGGCTAGAATCTTTTTTATGTAACACTCATGTAGTTTCCCAAAACTAGATGGAAACAAATAAAATGTTTCATGTGTTTAATGTGAACTAATATTGTGTACATTGATTTTGCCCGCACATGAGTAAAGTTCACAGCTTTTTATTTATTTATAACAATAAAACTTAACTATTATAAATTGAAAACTCTAAAAAGGGATTGGAATATAATTTAGAGCCTCTTTGTTATTTTTGTGTTTGGGATTATGTTCAAACTGATCATGTTTTAACTTGGCACAGATGTTGGGGTTCATGATAGTAGCCTCTCCATGATTCCCCCCATGTGAAGCCATTTTCATCAAGTGCTATCAAAACTTCATTGAAACTTCTTTGTACCTTGTTCCTCCCCATGCTACCACTTTCCCTTTACACCAACTCTTGCACATGGCCCATGCCTTGGTAATGAGCAGAAGCCGCAAGGGTCGCACTCAAATGATCATTAAAGTAAAAAATTTCCCTAAAGCATGATGAAGTTTGTCTGCATTTTCCCCCATGCTTTGGTTCCCATGGGACACATAATTAGGTCACATGCCACCTAAGTACAAGAAGGCAAAATAAAAAGAGCCTTAGAAGCCTTAGAAAAATCTTAGAACCATGAGGTGTTTCAAATCAAGAAGGGGCTTTGCAAGGCTAAAAGGGGACAGGGGAGCTATAAAAATTGAAGTTTTCAATCCCTCTTAAGTTGCAAATTAGTTTCATACAAACCATTAAAATATTGAGCCCTTCAAATCAGCTTTGAAGGTTGTAATGCCCTTTCCCTTGCAAATTCATATAATATGAAAAATTAGATACTTTGGAGTCCTGAAAGATGAGAGGCATATTTTTCAGAAGGACTTAGTCAAAACCCACCTCACATACAAAAGGCCAATGGAAAACAAATGGAAAACCAATGTGAGTATATAGAAAGTCCAAACCACCATTCACCCTTAAACATTGCACCTTCACATATACCTTAGGCTATTGCTTGTAGATACATTGAAAACTGCAAGGGGTCTACACGGGTTTGACAATTTTTTTTAATCTCATAGGCCTCCTGCCCTGGCCACCTTTAGGCAAGCCTAGACCCACCGCCCTACTAATAGGTCTTTAGGTCAACTCTATGAGTTTGATTCTTTTGCCTAATCCAATTCGGAACATGATAGAAAGCTATTATTGGAGTGTGCAGCACTCCACGAAGTTCACTGATATAGGAATCCCCACATTTAGAGAGTTCTCCTCAAACCAAATTCCCAATTTAACAACGAATACACAATTCAGGCAATTCCAGGCAACTTCAGGCAATGTTTACCTCTCATAGTCTCAAGTACACAACTGCAAGCAAAGCTCCTCCAAGCAAACATGGAGGAAGTCATTGAATCTAAGCTAAGCCTAACAAAACTTGCCTATTTGTGGTTGTTCTTCTCCCAAGTTGAGAATTCCTTTATGAAATATCTTGTGGCAATGTGAGTGGTCCAATCAAGTTCCAAAGCATTTTGTTGATTAGTGCTTGTCTTGCTGATTATTCTTTTGTGCGTTTTCCTATTTCTGTGATATTTTCCTGGTCCTCTAGGCTCAAAGGCTCAAGGCCCAAGGGGCAGACCTAGTTGCAAGTACGGATGAATTTGATTTCACAACCATAACAAAGACTATTCCAATGAGGCTGGAACCATGTTCGGGGATGACCATAGGTGTACTTACACTTGGAGTATTTTGATCAGGGGGATTGACTATTTGATTAATAGTTTTTCTTTGGATTGTTAAAATTTGTTGGGATTGTTTACATGTGTGTGAAATCCTCGCAGCTTATTAATTGTTTTAGAAGGACAACATCTAGAGGATGACAGACACAGAAGTTGTTTCCAAAGAGAATGCAATATTGGTTCATCCATTCCTATTGCTATTTCAATTTGCAAATTACCTATAATTGATGTTCAGCACTAATGAATTCTTAAGAGCCCAGTCAAATACACCCAATAAAAAAATTAAAAAGCTAGAAAATTTCTCAAAATCTTAGAAAATTGAACCCAGTTCAAAACACAAGAAAACTTTGAAAGTTTCAGTAGGACTTAACATATTTTTAGACTATTGTTAGATTGAGGCTGCCTGGATTCCTTTTTTTTTCCAAAAGATAAAATTATTTCAAAAGATTTGCTGAAAATGAGTGGTAGGTGCTGTATATAGGGCATAGTCTACTAGACTGTAGTGATGATGGGTTTAAAAGTACATAATTAGACCATTAAAGAAGCATGGGTACACCAATTGCAGAAGAGACAAGAGTTTTATGACTATCTTCGTTGTAGAGATACATAAATTACATGTTCTTGCTGGCAAAGATCATCATGGCATCCATATACCCTGATGACTTGCTGTAAACTTTTAGTCCTTTGAAATTAGGATCCTTGTTATTTAAAACTAGGTTACAACTGTTATGGTGTTCATTAGTAATGCCCTATAATATGCTTATGTTTAGTTATTATGCCAGATGGGAGGATTCCAGATCATGTAGAAAAAAAAAGAAGTCATCATTACTATCGACTTTATAATCTTTAAGTTAGAAGATAAAAATATTGCATTCTATATCTTGAAAAGTTGAAAACACATGCTTGGCAAAAGAACTATAGAAGAGGTCAGTGCATAGAATGTCAAACTAGAAGCTGTTTCCTTATAACCCAGTAGCTCCTGCATTTTCCACAAAGTGTAAACTTTAAACAAAGTGTACCAAGTGTTCCAAAAATATACGGAAAATGATTCTCTTGTAGTCCTCTTCAGGCACCTAGGAGTTAAAGTTACATAGGGGATGTCATTAAGATTCTCAAGGTCATGATGCTGATGTTTGCCAGGGCTATGCAGCCCCCAGATTGGTTTCATTATATATTTCGTGGGTTGTAAGTGGAATTCTTTTGTGGGTGCCAGTTCAGATGTCAGAACTGGCTAGAAAAATATTAACAATTTGGATAAAATATTCATGGGATGAAAGACTCCATAAGTTCATTTACTGGTGGGAATCCTTACAAGGGAATAGAGGCAGGTGGCAAACTGGATAATACCGCGGCACCAGTGGGAGTACAGACATGAAAGATGTATGGAAACTTCAGCCTTTCGCTTCCATATTCCCAGTGTACTTGCAAGCACTTGGGAAAATCAGTGCTCCTGTCCCTTGTAAAGTTCAATCCCTGTTTTGAGGCTAAACTTTGGAAGGGACAGGAGCAGTGATTTTTTTGGTGGCAAATTTTCTCCTTTTCTTGATTTTTTAAAAAAAAAGACTACTCTGTCACCAATTCCCTGTTTTTTAAGAACGATTGGTCAAAAAATGATAAAATTTTCTAAAATTTAACTAAAATTCTTCACAGCTCCCTACACAATGAAAGCTTGCTTCATATTTTTCTACTTTCATATTTTGAATATTTCCAAATTTGGCTAAATATTCTCACAGTGATCCACTCCAGCAACATAACAAAATTGAAACAAACCTGGGAGGACTCTATATTCAATACTTGTCCACTAGAATTGAGACCGAGTGTTGCAAATTGGAGAGTATAGCTGGCTCCAGATAATGAAAAGTCTGGGCAGTAACGCAGGACTGATTAATTTCTCCTATTTGTAGGTGAGAGAAAAAAAAAGGGAATAAGCAAGAGTGACCCATTCCTATAACTTGGCCCACTTGTCCTTACCCGACAGTCGTGGAAAGACCCTTCAAGATAAACCTTCCATCAATACCTTTTTTATAGCGGTGTTTCAGGCGCCTGGGAAAGAATTGGCGTATAGCACATTTCTGTAGCTGTAAAGCGGTAACATATAATATAAAAAGCAAAACTACAGAAAAGATAGGTAGGTAGCAGGGATAACAGATATCATCCCTTTACTTTGTTTTCAGAATCTACTCTGTACGGGTGGTGCCAAGGACAGATACCCTACGAGTATACAGATCTGGCCATAACGTCGCACCCAGGCACAAGTTTCTGATAGACAGCAAGAGTAATTGTTAAATACTGTATATTGATAGTGTGTACTAATCACATTAAGAGCAAATAGCACAGTGTGTAACTGTGGTCATAGCAGCCTAATGGAAAGAGAGCCTTGAGTAATTGTTAAATACTGTATACTGAGCAACAGCGATCATAGCAGCCTAATGAAAAAAGAGCTTTGAGTAATTGTTATACTGATAGTGCATACTAATCACACAAAGAGCGAATGGCACACTGTGTGTAACTGTGATCACAGCAGCCTAATGGAAAGAGAGCCTTGAGTAATTGTTGATTACTGTGTACTGATGGTGAGTACTAATCACATAAAGAGCGAACAACACACTGTGTGTAACTGTGATCACAGCAGCCTAATGGAAAGAGAGCCTTGGGTAATTGTTACATACTGTACACTGATAGTGAGTACTAATCACATAAAGAGCTAATAGCACACTGGGAACCTCCCATCATAGCAGCCTAATGGAAAGAGACCCTTGCTGCTTGACGAAAATTGCAATATGTGAGCTGGTCATAAGTTATGAGGTTTTGTCTGCTTTAATTTATGATAGTTGGCATTCAGTTGGACAACTTTTGCGGGCAATAATGAAACTGCGTGCCTGCAATCGGCTTTCTGACAAGTGTGAAATTAGAAGATCTCAAGTCCTGTCAAATCACTAAATTCTGATGTTCTTCACTGAAATAAAATTGGCGAAGAGGTCATTCTTTTGATTTTCTTTAATTGAATAAAACTGGCCAAGATGTCAGACTCTTCTGATGCTCTTAATTGAATCATACTGGTGAACTGCTTACCCATTAACTGTTACTAGTAATTTGCAGAGGGTAAGGGTCAACAATTAATATGCCTTTCTGCCACTACTACCCCTAGTACACGACTATAACATTAGTCTATTCCGGTTGATGGAATAACTTACAAAATTGTACCTCTCAAGGCACAATTGGCAACATTGGGGTGGGGGGTACGGGGAGGGAATAGTCCAGGTGCAGCTTGAAATCTGTCAGGTCTGCAGTTTGCAGTCTGAGTTAGGATCAAGACCAAAAGCTTTGCCCACTAGTGTGCAGCGGCGCCATTTATCTTGTGCAGCAAATTAATAGTCCGGATTACAAAATACACACACAAGAACAGGACATCTGATGGTGGCTTCTGGAATGCTGAATGTTCACATTACATTCCTGTAAATTGTTTTCCGTTGACAAGAGTCTAATTACGTCATTTCGAAGAATCTAGTTGATGTGAAACTCTATGTGACAATATCTGCATAAAGTCTGGTGGAGTCTCCTAGGTGGAACTATCTTCCATCCTTTCGTGCAGCCTCTTGCGCCTGCTGTAACTGAACAAGCTCCTCCTGGCCAGCAGCAACATTGAGAAAAGCATTTCTGAAATCCCCAGTCTCCATCTTCCGGTCCTTCACCTGGACATGGGCAAGGGTGCTAGACATAAGTATATTGAATTGACCACACACTCAGTCACACTTTGAATCTAGGATCAAGTGAAGAAAAGAGATGGACGCTTGCAAAGCACGAGTTAAACACTATACATCTGTGATCATCACATACTAGTCAATCCAATTGTGATTACTATTCTCGAATGAGGGAGAATAATGAACCCTGAGTGATAATGCTACATAGTTGGCTGCAAAGAAGGGCATCACGTGTTACACGCCTAGAACGAATACATGAAATCCGGTGCAAATCAGCTCTAGTGCGATCTAGATCTAAATATCACTGCTAAGTTACTGGGAAGGATAGGTATCCACCTCGATCACGATATTATTGACAATGATATTCTGCGCGGAAACATGGTTGGCATTCAGGACGTCGAGGCCAAGGAGCTCCAGAGCTTGTACCAGCCGCAGAAGTACGCCTGGGCTTCTTTGGCAAGTTGCACGCAGATGGTATGTATGATCGTCCAGTCTTTCAAGTTCCACCTGAGACCAGCCAGCAGTTACAGTTTAAAACTTTCGTACTATATATAAGCTGCTAGTTCCACTACTGCTCTGAATGCGAAGGAATGTTGAGCAGTGTCTTATTCATAATGCCAACAACACAAGTAGAGACTGATTATCTCTCCACCCTGAAAGCACTGCTTGAGCTATTGCTAAACCCCCCTACAAAACTTCCTCCGAACCTGGATGGCAAGCTTGCATCCGTCTCGCGGGATTCTTACAGTTTACGAAACCTGAACTAATTTTTCCTTTGTATTTGGAGGTTCTTACCAAGCACAACTTTCGTCTTAGATAACGAGACACAGCTTACGAAGCATAAACTTAGTCCTAGATAACGACGTACACATTCCCAAGCATAACCTTCTTGCACAATTTCAAAGTAAATAAGGTTTTTAAACATATGAAGGAAATGACTTACATCGAGAAGCGTTTCGGCCAATTTTGCTGCGGACAGGGCTTGAATTGTACTGAGGGAAGTCAATTTTTTTCTGGTAACTCTTGTGCCGTTCTTAAGATCACTAGTCGTGTGAGCAGCAGCGTCGGTAGCTTCAGAACTCCCTCCGTTGATTATCGTGTGACTGGAATTATTCACAGTTGAACCCAAATCGACATGATTGATTAAACCTCGAGTGTGTGTGCTGCCTGCAGCTGAGGCTGCTGCTGTTGCATCTTCGATTCCTATTGATTTAGAACACTTTTGTTCCAGTTCTGCAATCTCAGTCTCGATATCCTTCATCTCCTTCTTTAGCTCACGTAGATAGTCAATGGCATCACCTACAATTGAAGCTTTGTCCATCTGCGAGTTATTCAGAAATTGTATGTGAATAACAATATCACAATATGATCAAGAACCATGTCATTAGATTCAAGAAAATGAAAATGATAGATTACTTGAGATCATTTCACCTTGCTGATTTTGGGAACCAAGCCCCGCAGCGAGTAGAGACCGTCGTTGAGCTTCTTCCTGCGCTTACGCTCCGAAGCCAGATTTTTGGACACCGTAGTGGTGCCACCAGGCGATAATCGTGTTCCCTTTTTCTCGTGCAGCACCTCCTCCTCACTGACATTCTCGGGCACGTTCACCCGTGGCCTGCTGGTTCTCACGCCTGACGTCGGCCGGGTGGTTTCAGTTTCTTGCGGAGGACTCGATAGTACGAAATTATCTTGTTGGAAGAGATGTCCCCCCTCTCCATCTTCACTAGACCTAGGATTGAATCCACATAGAAGTTCTCCTGACTCGTTTGAAACTGCGACGTGCTCCTCCTCATTTCTAGATACCTCGTGCATTACTGAAAATTTCAAATCCCTTGTTTCTATCATTGGCGACGAGTTAGGCGTGTAACCAAAATGGGCTTCAGCTCGGTGCTCTGCAGGGGATACGGTCTGTACTTCGTCTAACAACTCGTACCAATGCCAACCATTAGCCTGGTCGTTGTCGGCTTTGCAGATCTTCGTAGGGAAACTAGGTACACTGCCGTCACCAATTCCGAGGTTCTCATGTGCTATGGTTGGAGTCGAGTATAACCCCTCAAGTTTCCAGAATGGATCTTCGCATAGGATTGATGAAGTGTCGGAGAGTTTACTGCCCGTCTGATCGGTTTCCCATGGTCTGAATTCCTGCTCCCGTTGGGCGTATCGAACTCCACGCATGTCATGACGGTGATGATCAGTTTGAATTGTACCGAGGGGTGTCGAATTAGCTAGGCCAAGCAGCTGCGGCAAAATGTCATATGCTGCTGTCGGGTACATATCTGAAGACTGGTGATGATGATCTTCAGCTATGAATGGCTCCAGCAGCTCTCCAGGGTATCCCGCCAGAAAGTGACGCTGCTTCTGATACATTTCAATACCAGAGCACAACAATGCGGACGAAACGTTTCAAACGTTTCAAAGAACAGAAGAGTAAATCACGGCTGACTCCAGCAACAGCCAGATAACTCTATGTACGTTCTATGTGCTCTGCTCTTGGCAGTATTCAGTGCATGATCTCCTCTACGGCCTTGCAAGACTTTCCTGCATTCGCTACCCGAAGTTCGTGAAACGAGTCAAACCATGTTACATTTGAGATGCAAGCTCGACCTTGATCGACTTTACCAGCCAATGGAAACTTGACAAAGCACTCGAGTGCTAGTCATGCCTACTCATGAAGGTGGAACAAACTCCATATAACAACAGCTAACAAACGCGTAGATTCCAGTCACTCGTGACAATTCTCCTCCGGAGGCGTGAGAATGCATCAAGAACGAATCGTCCGTTGTGAGTACCTCCATGAAATCGAAAGGGATGGTACGACCCCTCGACGCGAGTAAGTTGCGTCCATCTACATGCTACGCGTCACACACGCGCGCACTACTGTCTTTCCTTCGTAGTTGACGCGGCCTTCGAGTAAACAACCCACTCAATGCCAACCAATAAACCTTGAACACTCTCTACTCAAAAAGCAAGCTCGTTGAGGCACCTCATGAAAAACGCGGTGGTAAAAAAACCTACGACGCGGTGGTCCCACCAAACTCTACTTTTGTAGCACCTGTTGGATATTTAACAAGTTCATTAAACTTTGATCAATTATACGCATCAAGCAAGTCTCTCTGCGATCATTACTAACACCCCTCAGGCGCAATCACTAGTCGACACATCTCATCAACAGATCACGTGTTCAAGCTTCAAAATTAAGCTAGCAAGTGTCTCAAAGATCTAGATATCGCTAGGGAGTCGACAATACAAGAAAACTTACACTGATTAGACTGATGACTGATCCACATGAACTAGGTTTCAGACACTGTTTAACATAAAATTTTGCCACAAAATGCTCTCTATAAAGAGCATCTCCAGCGGTGCTTAGTATGTGACTCTGCACATTAAAATTGGATGAAGAAAAGTCAAAACATGCCGGTATGGCTCAACGATTCCTCCTCCTTTCAAATCAGCGACTCTCCGCGCACCAGCCCCTACATCCTTTCCAAAAAGTTTGAGACACGGATCCGCAACCAAGGATACATGCCGATAATACTCACATGCGCCGATTGAGAAGATGTGACGAGTTTGCTGCTGCTGCTATGAAACAGTGTCCAGAAGATGAATATGAAGCTTCCCGGGAACGATCGAGAAAGTGCCGATTAATACAAGCTAGGCGCGGCCGCGAAATCGTGTTTTACGATCCCCGCGATCCAACGGTCATTTTAACGACCTCCCGTTTCTTGTCAGGATCAAGATCAAGATGCCCTAAAACTTTCTCTCCGACCTAAAATAGCTCAAAACCCTACTACAGGTTTGCAAATTTTAGCTGGCGGAATTCGAACGCGAAACCTGTTCACACCTACCCCCTTAGTACTCATACATTTAGGGAGTAGCAAGAGGCGTACAGGCATCCACGTACCACTACGTCTACCACCGACCTGTAACCCTGGCAAATATGTATCTAATTAGTAATAACGGAATTTGTTATAAGTTGGGTTTTGTTCGTTTGGACTGGGTAATTTAGGCTTATATTTGTAAATTATGTCCTTATGTTTGGAAATAGAAACCGGAATCCGTGGAAGGAGTTGCCCTTTCATTCTTGCAATATCCCTTTCAGAGCTTCAGAAATGGACAATGTTGGGCTTTACGGGGATAACCACTTTCCATTTCTAGGTGGACCGTCAAACCATTTCACACACATAATATTATTGAAGATTTATTAAAGAAAGTGTTTTGTTCCCTTAAAAATTCTCCTTGAGTCACTTAATTACATTTGGGGGAGGTTAAGCAAGGACCTTACTCGGTACTCTCTGTTAATTTCTAATACCACAATGTGTTACTAAATTGCTTGGGGATATTACCTTGCAGCTTTATAATAGTTTGGTGCCATTATATTACCCAATTAGATAATTGCACATATTTACTATACAATTTATTATAATCAATAAGTGAATTAAGACCTAGGCTATTTTGCTTCAAACTTTTGTTTTGAGTTCTCCTTTAAGTGTGAAATTTGATTAGGCTAGGCCATGAAGTTACTTCTTAAAAGATGCTAAAGAGGAGACTATAAATAAACAATCCAATTTTAGCCATCCTGATTTGTATTGAATCACCAATGGTATTTTTTTTTTGGTGACATAATTTCGCAACTTGACGATTTCTTTTTTAAGAATATCAAAAAAGACACGCAAAATTTGTGACTTTTAGAGATATTTCGTGATTTTTTAAAATAAAAATAATTAAACTAGCCACATCTAGACCTAGGCACTTCCTAGGTCACCACCTCTACTAGCACTTTTGAAAAAATACTACAGCACACCTATACATTACCTTCTAATGTTAATTAATGTCGGGGATTGTTGCTACTGGACCTACTTGAGGAATTTGGAAAAAAAAATTATTGTCACCATGAGGTTCATTACCAAATAATGATCCACCTAAGACCGCCAGAAAAAATTTCAAATGTTTTAAAGTTTAGGCACATGTAAAATTACTAATTATGTGAAATATATCAAACTTAGCTTATGTTATTTTACTTAAAATAATAATCTAAGGTTTTTAAAAAACTAATACAAGCTACATTAGCTATAAAACATAATTTAAATATGGTCCTTCATTTTAGCCATAATTTATAATATGCCCTTGGGTTATTATCATAACAATTAAAAATCATAAAGATGCTTCTGGTTTTATATTGAGAATATATTCAAAAAACTAGTTATAACTAATTAATTATTGAGATTCATTTATTGATGATTTAACCATGTCATGAATCACAAGTTATTTTTATAATTAGATGCATGATTAAATTTGCAATCATGCATGTTGATTTTGTTTGATTACATGATTTTTAAAATTGGAATCTATATAATGGGATGCATCAAATTGACCATGCAATCACACTTGTTGAAAGCAATTCAATATACTAAAATTTTTGGTTTAGTACTTGATCCAATCATAATGGGAAAGTTGCATCGAACAATGGAAGGGCTAATGTTGATCTTCCATTTGGGCCACACATGAAACATTCAACATTTAAAGATTCAACATTAGAAGGCTCAGGTGGCTTCATCTCTATAAAGGTTTAAAGATGGGGGAACTTTTTTTTAACTCATTATATTGTCAATAAGGGCATTAAACTTTTTTAAAGTTGAGGAGTTCAATGTTGCAACCTTAGCTTTGAGCTCATAATCAAGGTTAAAGAAAGATAAGCACAACAAACAATTTTAGGATTTGTTACGGGACCATTGAGAAAAACTTGAATTTTCTCTTTGCAAACATGAAATGATTTGTTTGATAATGAAAAAATACAATGATCCCCCTATTTCATAATGGGAAAATTAGAATAAAACCTTGAAATATTGGTCACATAATTCCTTTTGAGAGTTTTCCTTGTTTTTTTATTGATTCAGCTTCAATTTGTTAAAGCTGGTTTCCACTTTTTTCCCTATACAGAATGCCAAAAAAAGTGTTTGTTGTGAAGGAAACTAATTGGGAATAACGTGATCAAAACATGGCATGGCTCAAATGCACTCTCAAGGTGATTGAAAAGGAGGAATCCCAGACAAATTGCAAATTCTAATTTTGGGAGTTAGGATTTCCATGGAGTCCTCGGTCCTTGGGGGCACAGGTATGATGAAACTTTATCTAAATTGAATAATCTTTATATCATCAAAAAGCTCTTGATGATGCTACAATAAGATGGGCTCATGTATTGCCAAAAGTCATTTCCCAACTTACAAAAATATTTGAAAAATCAGTACATTTTAATGTTCCAAATGTTTCCAACTAGGTTTCTAAACCAAAACTTAATATTGAAATTCTTAATTTGAATTCTCCAACACTCTTAAATTAGTCATTTTGCAAAAAATACCATGATTGCCATGATTTTCAAATTGCAAGCCACAAAAAAATTGTTTACATTTGTTTGCAATTTTGATTGCTAGGACTTAATTTGCCCGCTTTTTTTCGCTCCTATGACCAATTTTTTATGTTTGATGAATGTCCCAAGGAACAACTAAAGAGTGCAATAATTTTTAAGACTTCTAAAATATGGACCAACATTCAAGTTGGAATATCAACTTTTTGTTTTATTACTTGTACCCTGTCCATGCTACATACATATTTAAAAGTTTTTTCATTTATCAACAACTTGCACCTACAAAGTACAAGATCATATAATCCTCCAATGTTGTAGTTTTCTTTTCACTTTTAGCTTTTATATTATGTGAACTTTGTGCAAATTGTGAATCTTTTGTGATTTTAAACTATCTTTGGGTTTTGATTTGGTGTTCACTAAGTTGTATGGAGGTAAGGGGAGTTGGTTTTCAAATTAAAATGTTGATTTTTCTTTGCATGTTAATTTATTATTCATTGCATGATGACCCAACTCAAACTTTCATTCAACTAAACACAAGGTTTTATTTGGGTTTAGGGTTCCCTTCCAACCCAACTCAAAATTCTCTCCATGAAGTCTTGCTTGGGGCTATCAATAAAAGACTTCATCAAACAATGTTCCATGTATGATAAATCCAGTTCAAGTGTTTAAAATCCAAGAGTTTGATCATAAGAAACAAAATAGTACATGAGTTTTGTAAAAAAAATTCAATATATTGAGGCTACATGGTGTTCATGAGAAAACTTTATATGATAGTTGAAGATGGGCTAGTGAACCCATGAGATGCAAAGTTTGTTTTGATAATAGAGGGCAAAAGAAATGATTTTTGTTGAGATATATAGGAAAGCAAAATGTCACTTCTATTATGCCCACAACGATTGAGGAATTATAATGGAGCAAGGAACCCCTTTATTTCACATGATAAAATATACAAATAATAATCTCCTTGAGTTCTTAGCACTAAGATCAAAATGCACAAAAATTTGATTGTTAACTTTGTTCTCATTTTTCACAATGTTTCAAAGACCATTAAATTAGCAAATAATAGCATGGTCCAAGTGATGGGTTTAATGCAAGAGGAATGTGTGCTCAATAACATGAATTTTGAATCACGTCCAATATCTGCAATCAATCAATAGATCACTTGGCATTATGTGTTCACATATTTGGACAATCCATTTTTTCAATGCAGAACTATTTTTAAAATGAAGCAATGCAAATTTGTCAATTAGTAAAATGTCAATAAGCCTTGAATGCTTAAGTATCAATTATATGTTGCCAAGTGCTCAAGCACCATTGATTTTTTGTTGGTGTGGTGTGCCTTCATGTGACTATGTAGTTAGGAGGCATCTCTTTTGCACTCCTAAATATTGGTGGCCAAATACAATCTTCCACCTAGGAAAAAGTTTTAATATCTTTTCAAATGATGGTTTTTGCTATGTTTGATGTTCTCAAATTTTGTTGACCTTTGGATTCTAGTTATAGGAACACAAAAAGATGAAGAATTCATTGCTTTTTGTTTTCACGATTTTCACCCATCTGACATGTTATAGACTACTGGATCAATGTGAAAAATGCGGTTTCAATGTCACCTTGAGAATACCCCCCCCCCAAACACACACACACTCACAAAAGTCAAAACCCTTTTCACACTAAATATTTCAACAACACAATATAAAATAATATTTCTACACCAACTATCTAACACACTCCTTTCTGCAAGAAAATATTGTACTCATTAAAAAGACATCAACTTGTTGGTTTGTAAAAAATCATTGTTGCACAATGCATAAAGCCTTGTAGGATTGGGGTTTGATTCTCCCTTGTTATGAATCCCGTTAGCAAATACACATGAAACCAATTTTCCATTAATATTTATCTTTTTGTCTCCAATTTTTTCTCAAATATTAGAAATTGTTCACCAAGATATTCCATTGTTGCCCCTAGTATATAACCAACAATATTCATATCTAGGAATTGAAATGTTGCCAAAGTTCTCACAACCAAAATAATTTGGTCGCAGATTTTTTTCTTATGGTTTTGACATTTTTGCAAAATATGCAACCCTTTTGTTTGCAAGATAAAAATCTCTGAGATACAAGCTTGGCTCTGTTGATTTCATTATTTACCTTGTCCAAGTAAGTGGGGTTGCTAGTTGGAAACTTTGTACATTTTTCATTAAAATTCTTTAAAAAATAAATTTAAAAGGGGAAAAAAAAATGCAAGTGAAATAATAAGAGCACCTCAGTGAGATTTACTCCATAAAGACAATGGAACAAGTCAAAAGTGTAAAGAAAATCCGTGTTGAAAGGGTGAATGTGCAAACAGAAAAAGAAGACCCCAGCTGCCATTTTCATCAATTCTTGCCAAAGACATCCAATAGAATGAAGCCTAACATTAATAGCTCAAGACAAAATAGCAGGCCATGGTCTACCATACAAGTTAATGAATGATAAAGTGTCCACACATAACTTGGTCACGTGGGACCATTGAAATCAAAAGTATACTTTGACATGCAATTCTCCAAAAACTTATCATTTCAATTCTAAAAATACAACAAAAAGAGTGGAATGGTTTTGGCTTACAAGATGGGATGGCCACACGTCTCTGCTTCAACTACCTACTCAGAAGAAATGGCAGTTTGCCTTTCTACCCATTTGCTCTGAGCTTCTTTGGCACTCATGAATCATGTTACAGAATTGCCACTCTTTTGTAACCAATCTGCAAATGTATCAATGCCCATATCAGTTAATCATCCGTTAGAAAACAAATCTCAATTATGAGGCTTTCTAGCTAGCACAATAGTTTCTTTGTTGTAGGGGAGGTTCTCATATGAGTGGGTTCTCCTGAGGGAGGGTCTTATGAGGGCAGTAGCCCGAGGGCATCCCCGACCGATGGAGAACACATGAGTGTGGGAACCTCGAGGTACATGACAAAATCTCTTCTCTTTCATTCCTCCATTCTTTCCTTCTTGTTTTTTTTTAAATTTTCCTCATCTGTCCCTTTCCTCCTTGTGTTCTTGAATTTTCCTGATCTGTCCCATCAAAAAATCTTTTCATGGGAACATGGGAATGTCGAAATATACCAGGATCTCCCCCACCAACGCATAACTCCCTAGGGATCTTCTGCTGGAGGAGATCCCTCAAAATACAAAGACAAATAAAAAGAGAGGTTTTACGGGTTTTTGAATTACATGAATGTCATTTTTTAAATGCTTCACATATGGTGAGATATATTAGAGATAGTGAGTGAGTTCATTCCAAATGCAAATCCTTCCCAAGTATGTACCAAGGGGCCCACCCCCAAAACAAGAAATGATTTGTAGATACATAGAAATAACTTATAAAGTCCAACAACCACACTACATAAGAATTTGTCTTGTATCCAAAGGCACATGGAACCTTACTGTTTTCCCAATTTGTCCTCAAATGAATACCCACTTTGTTGTTGTCTTGTAGTTAGTGGCATAGCCTATTACCTCCCATGTGACAAAAAGACCTTTAGTCACATGACCTTTGGCTGAAATCTTTTCTCTGGTTTCTGATTTATTACAATACCAATCAATACCCTTTTGATACCTAGTCTGAGTGTATATTCAATTTCCATTCACAAACCCAAATCAAAATTCCTAAGTGATTCCTCAACAAGTTTGCGTGGAGAACTTCTAAACAATGTAATGGGTGGGTGGGCAATCCCCATTTTGTCCTTTCATCTTGGCACCTTCTTTTAAAGCCTCAGATACATGTGTCTTCACTCAACAGAAATCAAATTAAGAATTGTACCTTTTTATCTGTATTTTCAATGGCCAGAATACCTCTCATCAACATTTCGTGATAACTACAAAATGAAGGGAAAAAAAAAAAAAAAACAAAAACAAAAA
>Ga0209611_10004038_pt1 | contig 25184 bp, 19 predicted proteins | sample S1TSphgellanicum_3_FD_187693 | JGI IMG/M metagenome (GOLD analysis project Ga0209611, IMG submission 187693) | Host-associated microbial communities from peat moss isolated from Minnesota, USA - S1T2_Fc - Sphagnum magellanicum MG (SPAdes) (version 2) | ecosystem: Host-associated > Plants > Peat...
AAGTCCGATCGGAAGTCCCAGGATATCACCCGTGCAGGGGGCTTCACCTCCAATCTTTCTTACGCCAAGCGCAGCTGCATCTCCAGTCATAGCGGGCGGGCCTGCTGGTGCCACACCACCAGCCACTCTCCTCCCCACCCCAGTTCCGTCTCCAAGCTCAGGGCCGAGTCCCAGTGGTACTAGTCCACCACCTCCGCCTCCACCGTCGGGGAGTTCCAGCGTTCCTCCGCCTCCACCTCAGAATCAGTCCAACGCTGCAGCGCTGACGTTGCCCTCTATTGGGACTGCTGCAATCGTCGGCGTGGTAATTTACATGGCTGCCGCCGCTATATGAGTTCTTGTCAGTGATGTTATACATCCTGGACCGCGATGGGTTGTCAATAGATATGACTACACACGAGAGCAGCATCTTCTCCTGTAAAACTGCGAAATCAGGTAGCGAGAACAGCGAGAACCTTGAAGCAGCTGGAAAACTAGACATGATGAATATTTTAGTCTTAGCATTCATAGCAGCAAATAGGAATAGTAGCGTGGGCCATGTAACTGCATTCTTACTCCTTGTAGCAAAAGGGGTCATAAACGGAGCTTACAGTCTAGGGCTGATCTCAGAAGCCTGCATGTATGTTCCCGGTAGCTCTACAACCCTTTAGAATCTGGAGGGTTTTGTTGTCCCTTGAAAAAAGAAAAGACAAGTCACGTCGCACCCACCGTGCTAGTTTAATCCATTCTTTCTCTCTGTGTTGATTTGTCTCATCACGGACTTTGGGGGGGGGCATTGAGATTTGTACCTGACCACCTCTGATGTTCCCTTTGGTGATGCTAATATGTTTGTTCTCTTATGTTCTAGTCTCAATAAACAAATCAGATCTCTGAAAGCTGTATAGTCATGATGTGCTTCTCATTCGGTAAGAATTAGGATTGTAATTGTATTGTAAAGCACCTGCAAAAATTCCTTCTGTGAGCATACATACACTTGCTGGTTGTACATGATACTGGCTTATTCTTCAAGCTTTCAGTTCTAGAGAAGGATCTGAAAGGCATATAGTTAGTTGCTCCGGGGTTGACATAATAGACCGGCTGTGTGTGTAATTCTTGAGCAAGTAAATGTCTTGTGGTGTTTTCTGTACTGCATTTTTTTGTTTTTGTTTTCATCTCTCTCTCTCTCTCTCTCTCTCTCGCTCTCTCTGTGGAGTTTTATAACTCTTTGAAGTCTATAACAAACATACCCACGAGCTCAAAACTGAGACACCATGCTTGGCAATGTGAGAAATCCATGGAGAAGTCAAAGATTGTAAATTATTTGATTGTAAATTATTTGAAGGTTCATGATCCGTGTCTGTCTAAGACCTGGCCGAATGTCACGGGGCTGACTGTATGGGTCATGTTGTAGCTCCCGCATCTGCAGCAATTATGTGAAGCATTTAGTGCGAGCCGGCGGCACCCAACGTTGACGAAATTATTCTGCAAATTCTTGAAGAAAAAAAAGAGAAAAAAAAATCTTCTCCAATTTCTTTCTTACGAAGAAAACTCTTGTGCGATTTCTTTCCAAAAAAATGACGGGTCTCTAGCCTAACGAGTTGTGACAAAATCAAACCAGAAGGGAAATATCTCGCTGACGTGTCACCTTCTGATTCGTCCTTGAGACGAGCGCTACTTTCTGATAAAATACCCTAAACTCTTTCTTGAGCGTTTCTGACCTAGTTAGTTGTTTGGTAACCAACCCTCTTCACAGACAGAAAAGGGCTCTTCGTGGACGAAAAGTACATTACTTTTCATCCGCATGATTTTATCAATGTCCTCAACAATAAATAGCATGTCTAATAGATTTATTCATTTTTACATCACGAATTTTAACAATTTGTATTGTTTTCATCTTGCCCAACAAAAATTCAAGCACGTTCACATTCCAATTTCGACTTGCATCGACGACACTTGTTGTGCAGCAAACACAAGAAAAAATTGATCGATCTCATCTCAAATTGGAGGTCTGTTTGCAGATTGACAAAACCAACCAGTGTATCAAATGTAGAGAGACCAAATGAAAATTACAGCAATTAAATGGAAACAAATTGTAACACCAATCATGAAAACATGATGTGCTGCTACACACACAAGGAATAACCCAACTTGTAAAGAGAAGTGGGTGTGTGATAGTTGGGGATTTCAAAAATATAATGCTAGAACATGGCACAATGCAAACTATTGGAATATGAATGTTCACAAAATACTTGGATTTGGTCTTCCACATAATTTTCAATATATATTTTATACGATATGGTTCAAGAATTTCTTGGTACCAAACCCATTTAATTCAAGTCCGCACACATGATAGATTTGTTGGATGGTGGAAACAATCTCTTCAAACAAGTTGGCAACCTTTAAAACCCCATAAACCTTAACAATGATTCACCAACCATTCCAACAATGCAAACAAAATGTGACAATTTCAATGAGTTTGAAGTTGGTACTTACCATAGAAGTATGAACATTGATGAAAAATGGTTGTAATATGATCAACATGTAACTACAACCCTCCCACCACATACTACAAACTACACAAATACATCCACCCCCTTGTAAATGCCAACCATTGACTAGGACCCAAACTTGAAAAAATAAATAGTAGCCACAACAATTATTCCATTATAAACCCCAAGGATGTCGAATCCCCAACCCCAACTTCTATTAATAGAATAAGATCCAACAAAACAACAAGCCATATATCAACAAGGAGTACATGAGTGAAAAGGAACAGCTCTTCAACTCATAATGCAATGGTTGAATTGACAAAAAAGGGGGACAAATTACTTATAGACTCCATTGACCACATACATGCTAGTAGTTTGCTTATGGAGGATAATTACATTCGCACGCAATAACTTTTACTTTAAAAACCATTAAAATATTTCAAAGCACAAGGGAAGGATATCAAACAAAATTTAAAAAATATGGCAAAAGTTATTACCAACTTGGTTAAAGTCATGAATATGGCATTTATGAAAGCTGCACAAAAGAACAACACAAATAATAGCAACCTAGTGTAAGTTCCTAAAGACATTAACACAGTCGATGACAATTAACCAACTACTAAATAGTTTTGTGATTGGGGAATGCATGGACAATTGTTTTTTGAAGGTTCAAAATGCAAACTCTTACATGTGAAACTTTCTTTGTCTTCCAACATAGTGAATGATCTCCCTCCTCAAAATCTTTATAAACCTCTTTTGCCCCTTGATGTGGATTTGTTGATGTATACTTATATCATTTTGGGTGGGGACAACTCTTGAAGTCTCAACCTCTTGAGGTAGGTGACTACATCCTTTTGATTATGATTCAATCATGCAAAACAATTTCTCAATGTTGGCCTCATTTTCATTCCTTAAATGTTTTTGAAGGATACAACAACATGCGAACACATTGACAATAAAAGTAACAAGCAAATTTGACTTGTGCAAAAACTCTTTAATTTTTTTTTCAAAAATTCCAAATGCATTCTCAACCATAGAACACCCTTTCTTATGTTTTCTATTGTAGAATAGTTATAAGATGGTATGGGTTTTTCTTTTTAAAAAGGCATCATGATCCAACTTATCAACAAGTAACCTTCATCATTGAGCAAATAAGGTGGGGTGTCATTTCTACAACCTTTATTTGCACCAAAAACCATGATGTTGAGCATGTTTATAAAACCTAGATTTGTGCTATACTTTTCAATTCATTAATAAATCTACATGGAAAACCTACAAAAACATCAACAAATCTTTTCTTATAATCTACCATTTTTGAACAACTATAAATTATTTTCATGTTTTGAAATTAAATTAATATTATGAAAAATATGAAGGTTTTGAGATAAAGATATGGGTGTCATCAATTGCACCTTGAACTAAAGGCAAATGGCACCATTGCTTAAAATATTCCATTACAAATTACATTTTAATTCCTATTATCTAAATTGTCAATTTTCTACAAGTAATGTTCATTGCAACAACAAATTCATGTTACACCAAAGAAATAGTGGACTTCCTTTTCGCAAACAATTCATTACAAACAAGAAAACTTACACCATGTGCAAACTTGAATATAACACAACATACTTTGATTTCAACATGAATGACATTGTGATACATGGTGTTTTGTTTTAATAGAACAAGTTTTAATCTTTCAACAATCTTGAAAAAAGTGGACTTGAACATTCGGAAATTTCCACCCATCAATCATCTTCATATTTAGTGAATAGAAATCTATAAAACTAGGTTGTGTTCTTCTCGACTTAGCCTAATCATTTAAATTTCATGACATAGCATAAAGCAAATTTGAACCTTGAATATCATGCATAGCGGCTATTGTGAGAAGAAATTGCATGTTCATTCAACATATGTTGGATTCAACATGTTAGAACTAAGATCCAAAAAAAGTGGATGAATAGGACATCAAAAAAATGATCAACAATCTAAAATAACAACATACAACCCATTATGAAAACAACCTACTTTTGTATATCATCCATGGATTGCAAAGAACCACACAAGGAAGAAAGAAAAAAATTCAATTAATTTTTTTGTTATAGTTGTGAAAGTTGTGAAAGGTGAACACTACAAAGGTTCAGCAAAGGTGCGAGCTCAAATATAATAGAAAAGGTGGTGTTCTTGCATTTACGTGTAACAAAAATCAAAACTACAAGCAAAAGCCAAAAGCAAAAGAAATAAAAGGATGTAATAAATTACAAAAACGAAGTTTTGTAAATGCCTTAAAAGCCTAATGAGGCTTAAACAGTAAATAGATCATGTCATTTGAACAACTCATTAAAGCTTGCACTATCGTTAAGACTTAATACAAATATACAACTTGCAAAAGAACCTCATAAAGCAAAGAGAGGAAATAAGTGCAACAATGGTGCTAGGCTCAATTGTAAGCAAAAAGGATACACCCTTGTAAAAGCACCCTAGAGCACAATGATGGCATGAAGATTGACTTCAAGGGAAAAAACACAATGTGTAAGAAGGCGATGAAAACATAAAATGAAGGTGATTCCACTACACTTCATAGCAAAGTGTCAAAAAATTATAATTTTGCATTTTAGAAAGCAAAGCAAAGCAACAATGGTGTCAATGACAACTAAGCAAAAAACAAAATTGAAAACAACATTATGCAAGATGGTAGTGAAATTGTGAAAATAAAAGTAGTGCAAAGATGGGGGAGAAGGCAAATGATACCAAGAAGTAGATGTTTTAATTCAAATCACATGTATTATGTGCACATTGTCATTCCCAAAAAGGCATAAGCACATTAAGCCCCTAAAAAATATTGTCACAAATATAATATTTTTGCATTAAATGTTTTTGGTAACGTATGGAGATCACATATTAGATTTTTTTTTTTTTGAAAAATTATATTTGATGAACTTTAGATTTAAATTAATCATTTTTTCTTTTTAAACAACAAAACCTAAAGAATTTGAATGTATGGAGTGTATATGCGACAAAATAATACTTGTCACAAAGTATGAAATTTTACATGTATATTTCAAAATTAAGGTAATGGGTGGAATTTTTTGTTCAATTTTTTTGTGGTGAATGACATTGATATACATCATTAAATTTAAGACCATTCAAATTTTTTAAGTTTTTGGTTGAAAACCCATTCAAAAAATGAGTTTTTTTACATTTGTAAAACAATAAATGCATAATAATTTTTTCTTTTTAAGAAACAACCACTACCATATCAAAGAGGAGGATATTTTATTGGTGGACTTTGCATTATATTTTCAATTTTCTTTTATTTGGTAATGTTTCATGAACCACAAACATGAAACCCTATGGCCATTGAAAAAACATAAGTTATTTGCTTTGTGTACATTAATTTTATCTAATTCTCTTCATCTAACAATTGGATCAAGATTAATTTTGATTCAAAAAGAACTTTGAGTTCCAAAATGTTGTTATGCAAATTCTAAATATTTTTGTTATGTTTAGAATAACCAAAAGATGTCATTAAGATTTCAGTTTACCATGTACCATGATACTTGTTATACATCAATTTTTTTAACAAAAAATCGTTCACCCTTAATGTGTTTTCACTCAAAAGTTTTATGTAACACCATCTGTGAACATGACAATGTTTTGTACCTATACAAACTACAAAATTAGCTGGTTACCAAATTTCAAATGTTGAATGTGAATCATTGCCCATAATGATAGTTACCATCATGGTTGATGGTAGTGCATCATCATAAGATGTGGCACTTTTCCAAAAGGTAAATGAATGTTAGGGAAAGTACAACCAAAGGTCCCTAACACCATGTGTGAATCCACAAAGTAGAATGACCTTGAATAACATGAAGTATAACTTGAAATAACATATATTAACTTAAAATAAAATAACCTAAGGTATAGCCTAAGGTTAGTTGAATAATTTAATTTGAAATAACTTAAAGTAAAAAGCCTATAATAAGCTAGCTATCTTTAATGGACAATTTAACTATGATCCAAAAATATTCTTGATTTGTGAGATGTCCATCATGTTGAAGGTAAAAAATGCATTAGACATATTGTTGTTGAGGAAAACATCTACTCCAAATCTTGGGCTACCTCCGTTCAATGATACACTTGAAGGCTATATATATATCATGGTTCTTGCACCAAAAGTGGGAAAAACAATCAAACTTATTCAATTGACATTTGATGATTGGGTTGTTAAAGTTCCAACAAAAGAAATTGGAACACAACTCTTTTGTTAAACTAAATCTTGTCCATAATCACCAAAATTAGTTAGATTCAACAAAGATTTTCCATAATTTTTATCATCGCCAATTCCTACATAGCAAGATTTGTCCTCTTTTGAACATCTCCATTACTTCAAAATTAGTGATCACAAAAATTCATTGGAATGAAAATGAGATTGTCCCAATCAAATTACTAATTAATTTCAATACTTTTTTTGATGCTTTTAGTTTAAAAACTCCCACAATCAATAGTATTAATAGGAAAAGCTAATTGGACACCAACCAAAAAAACATAAATATTGGTTTGTGAACCAACATCATAATAACCAAATGCAATCTTGTTTCTTGGAAAATGACCTTCAAAATTATGAAGGTTTGAAAGTGGAGTTGGGCAACAAGGTGGAGGTAGTTGATAAATTGAAAATGAAAATGGTTGAGAATTGAAAAGCAAAGGCGAAAGCATTCGATGCATCACAAAAAAAGGTAATCAATAAATCAAAAATGGAATCAATTAACAATTTGAAGGCAAAGAGGAAGGCATTTGATCTTTGAAATACTAAGTGTTAAAAATTTTACACTATCCTACATCAAACAAGGTATTCATGTTTAAGGGGTATTAAGGTGATGAAATGTTTCCTCTCCACCTTATTATTACCTAATTTTTTAATATGCACATATTTAAGTGACCATAAGTTTAATTTTAAATTTTTTTGCATCAAATTTTGATAACTTATATTTATTTAAACTATTAATTTTAGAATTTTTCAAGAAAAAAAAACATGATAATGACCATTTTTTTGAAGGTTTGAAAGATGTAGTGAAAAAAAAATCTTATTTGCACCCTTAAATGGATAAAGTATATTTTTTTCCACACAAGTAGCATACAAATTTCATGTTTTTAGCCACTAACCATTCCACCTCATTCAAAACAAACAAAGGCAAAAGGCAATAAATAAGCATATGATTTATTTTCTAAAAGGTATTTCACACTTGCATTTCCATAGTCAAGATTTCACATAAATGGGTCATAAATGGAACTAATTCATTTATTAATTGAACATATTAATAATTAATACTTTAAAATTCTAATACATTATATATTTTTAAATTATCAATATCAAGGATTATGCAGAAAATATATTAATTATAAATTAGTGTTCAAAATAAGCATAACCTTATTATAAAAATAATTAAATTATAAATTTTATTCAACAACCAATATATGACACCCTACATTTCTATTGATGTATTTTCAAAATTCAAAGAAGAATGCCCTTCCTAATCATGTTTGATGCACCGCACGACAAGGTGATCAATAAATTGAAATGAAAATAGTTGACAATTTGAAAACAAAGGCAAAGACATTTTATGCAACACAAGAAGAGGTCCTTGTTGTAGTGATGATGTTTGTTGCAATGGCAAGATTCATTGTAACAATGATGTTTATTGAAACATTCTTAAATCATGAGGAACTTTTCTAAACCCTTCTAAAGGTTGTAGAACATAAATATGAACTTGAGGAGTGATGATCAAAGGTATTTTCATTTCATGTTGAACCTAATACACAAAAGATGCAACGCTCATTGAAAAACCACCATAATGCATATTGTATTTTGAAAGTGATCATCAAAGGGTCAATGATTTTCATTATTTGGAAATTGTTCACAATCAACTATAGAAGATAATGTGTTTTCCAATTTTAATTATGAAAACAAGTAACCACAATAATGCATATTATCATCATTGGTTGAATTTGACAAGGTTTGTTGATTTGCACCTTCAACATTATGACAATATTTTCTCACTTGATTTTGATGAAACTTTTGAAGCTCAAGTTAATAATAGTGATCATAGTTGAAATGTTAGTTATTCATCACAAAGTTGGAGGCCTACATCGCAAGAGAGCCTAAATTGCTTTATGATCATAAGGACATTATTGTTGTAGTACTATAACAATGTTTTAGGTTTTTGTGTCTTATCACAAATTGAATCACATTTGTAAAAACAGGAACAACCTCCACTTGACCATTCTTATTATTATTATCACCAAGAACACCCACATTTGATGTCATATTCTTCGTCCAATGCATATCATCCCCTCACCAATATTTATCCTCTTCTTAAACTAGATGGAATTCTTGGTGTTATTTCTTAAAAAAAAAACCCATTTAAAGCATTTGGGGGCATGTGCGCAATTCACATGGACCATATGTGAATAACATCATGGCCATGAAATATTATAAAAGACTAAAAGTGATTGTGCTACAAATGTGTCATGTCAATTTTGTACTACTCAAATAAACATTTTTCGTACCTAACAACAAACAATGACAAATACCAAATGAATTAAAACATTGGGCAACCAAGTAATATAAACAATAGAACAATGTAACTAATGTTTGTTCAATTCTTAAATAGCTAACAACTAAACATTACAAATGCATCTACATATGAAAGATTATTATGATTCCAACCACACGAAGTTCAAATCTTTAATCCAAAATCTTTATTAATTATTTCAAAATCAAATATAGAAACCATAAATAGTGGTAGATCGACTTCAAATACATGTCACCAATAGCATCATCATCAAGATCAAGAAAATCACTAAGCAAAAGTTTGCACAACTTTGTATTCCTCATAATAAAGAATATTATGGAATAGTAGTTAGCAAAGTCTACTTGCACACCTAAAAGATGAGTAACTTGATGAAGCATATGGTTTAAAATACAGAGTTCCTACTCCCAAGTGATTAAGATGACCTTCAGCACAACCTTGTCAACATTTACATTATGAGATTTTTCCATCATAATTTGAACATTCATGCACTTACATGAAAGAAAGCATGATGATATCCATGTTGAATTCCAACTTTTCATCCATTAGAAAGAATCTTGTCCTTTGCAATAAAAAAAACAATGAATAAAAGTCTTCAATGACTTTATGAATGACTATATTCATACAATATAACTTTTAATCCTACATGGAAAAATAAATAGTCATAAATGAGTTGCTTTTGTCAATGATGGATGATAATATTACATATGGTAATAACAAATTCATGATTAGTTCACAATTTTTTTCATCTATAGGACATTATCTATGGCAAAGGACAAAATGATGCGAAATTTTAGGTGTCATTTATATGATTATAAATTGAACATTGTTTAAAATGACATGGACAATGATGACATGGTTTTTCAATGTGACTATCAAATCACTATATTTGAACATGGCAATTGGTGTATGACTAAAGAATGACTATTATGCAATGACATGGATAATATTAACATGGCAATTTCAAATGATTATGAAATGACAAGAAAATGATTAATGTATAATGACATGGGTAATGTTGACCACCTACCTACCTACCTACTTAATTACTCGTTACTTCTTATCTCCTACAACCTACTTACCTCCTACTTACTATCCTACAACTTGCTTACTACCTACCTTGTACTCTTGTAATAATATGAAATAAACATGTGAAATAAAAAAACTTAATAAAAATTGGACATTATTTTGGTGTGGTCCATTAATAAGGACTTGGTTTTATCCTTGTGAAGGTGAAATGTTCAATTGCTATTAATATTCAATTGCAACCTATGTGCATTCTTAAAAACATGGGGTAAGTAAGCTAAACTAAGGTAGTTAGGTAAGTAGGTAGGTTAGGGAGGGTAGGGTAGGTTAGGTAGATTAGTAGTTTAGGTAAATAGGGTAGGTTATGTAGGTAGTTTAGGTTATGCTACATAGATTAAACTAACCTACATGCCTACCTACTTTTTTGGACCTACCTAGGCCTATTACTTACCTACCTACCTACCTACCTATTAATTTAAAAAAATAATAATAATCCAATTTTTTTTAAATTTAAGTATAAGTTTGATCAGTCAAATGGTCCATTATCTATTATTCATATTCTACATTCATTACCGTGACACATTAATAATATATATGACTTTGTTTTATGACTTGTTTTGTATAACTTGACAATTATCCTTTATAATTACATGATGAAGAATGAAACATCAAACATTCAATGACTAAAGTCCTTTTAGTCATATAATGTCCAATATGATTACAAAATCAATCATAAATTGAGTCATAAATTTAAAAAATTCTTCTAATGTTCTTATTTGTAGTTTAGAATATATGATTAAAAGATAGGCAAATATTTATGAGGCTCATAATTGGATAACATTCCATGTTAGTTTTCACCATCATGATGAAAATTTTCACTAACATTTGGCTAAATTGCTTCAACAAAATGTCTTCAATTCTAATAGATGTATCCATATTCCAATGAGTTTTCCAAGCATCAAATCGCCTTCTTGCCCAATTATCATTCCTCACAATCATCTTTGAAAACTCACTTTCAAGTTTGTTCCATTTATCCTTTAAAAACAGAAAGAAGTCTTTCCAAACCAAAGAATTGTCGCTTTAACATCCAAGTATAAGAACATGTGTTAACCCTTGAACATTTACATTCTCTACACTGCAAATCTCACCATTGTCATGTTGAAATTGCCATCCTCCATGTGATAATATTACAACAAATAACACTTGCCAAAAGAACATCACTATGCATGACACCATTGTGATTGTTACCACCAAGAGTATGCATTGAAAGGACCTTAACCTCCACAATAGCATTACAATCAATATCTTGAACAACCAGTGTTGGAATAACTTCAATTTCCACTAAACAAGAACCTTCTTTTATGAAATATTGTATTTAAATTGCAATAGTTGTATCATAAGGCAAATCTCATGATTTTTCAAGTATGTAAAAATATCAATTAAATCAACAAAAATAATGAAATTTGAAGAAACAAAGATAAATCCGAGCCATAATCAAACTCCAAAAAACTGACAACATCATTTAAACAATTAATGGCCACAATATCATTCTAAACACAATGCATTATAATTGATTGTTTCTTTTTAATGCATGGAAGTGACACAACTATAGGAATGTGTAGTGTGAATGAAATTCCTCAATCAAAAGGATTAATCCCAATGTCTCTTGTTTTAGATCCTTTACATTGATGTTTTCCATGACCACAGACACTAATGTTGTTGCAAGACATAAATTATAGTTCCAATTATCATCTATGGAAATCACAAAAACAATTACAAATGACCCAATAAAAAGCACTTCAATATAATGCTCAAAAGAATGGATAAACTACACAACATTATATACCTCAGACAAAAACAACCAATAAGCAAAAAACCTTTGGGAAACACATTGCCAAAACAAACATACACAATATTCAAAAACACATTGTACATGCATGAAACTCACACATGAAGGTCATAGGACAATTGAAATTTAAATATGGTTGTAAGAAATCTAGCATTGACACACCATTATGTTACTTAGAAGCAAAAGTTGGTCAACTTGATTTTCCTTCCCTAACTAACTTAGAACTATTGGCTATCAAATATAATCTCAACATTTTCACTCTTCAACTATATCCAATAGCTAGTGTCATCTTACCAATTATGTAGTCCATAACTCAAAATTGGAGACTCTTTAATCAACTATGTTAAAAACTCAATCCCATTATGCAAGAGATACAATTTTGTAGATGTTATGATCCTATTCATGAAACTATTTTTTTTCAACATATTTCTAAAAAGAAATTTAGAATTCCAATAGGTACATGGAAACTTCTTTTTTTGCACAAAATTTTGCACTATTGCAGATTTTTAAAAGGAATATTATGTTCCAATATTTTTTATTAAAATCCATTAGCAAAAAAGGAAATATTTTGGGTTAATTGCGTTAGATGTCTATTTTTAGTTATTGTATGTAGCTAGACTATACAAATATATATTTTTAACAAATTATAATAACATGTTTTTATTTACTACTAAATCCCTTTTGGGATGTAGCTATTTATTATTGATGTTCCAATAAAAATTTGAAAAAAAAAAACATTGATGAGTTGGTGATGCAAATTTTTTGCTCAAAACATAATTCTAATCACATGACTCAGGGGTACTACCAACATCTTGTTGGTTATGTCTATAGTTGTGTTCTATATTTTTTTTACTTAAAAAAATCCAAAGTCACTAAATATAAAATATGGCCTTTTTCAACAACCAAAAATATGATGAATATATATGTACCTCAAAATGATCAACTAGAAGGGTTGGGAGTATGAATATAAAATGGTCATAAATAAATCAAATATATTTTTATAAATTTCATATTAGAATTTCACATGCACACACACATAAATAATTGGGCTTTGTGTTGTTATGCATTATGAGTGCCAATCAGTTGATTAATTGATGAAAAAATGAACTGATCTTGTGGAAATAAGTTCAATTTGAATGAAAATATTTATGACATTGCATGCAACTTGAATTGAATTGAAATTTGGATTTAATTGAATTGAATTCAAATTCAATTAAAGAAAAATGAGATGCAAATTGATGAAGGTATTGAAAATGTACTCATGAATATGGTGTTCCAAAAACAACTTAAAAAAAAACCCAAATCTGAAAAGTTCCATGCCTCTTTCATGAATACTAGTGTGTGGCCTGTGCCATTGACCCAAGTGTGAACTCATCAAAACATAAATTCCACTAAACCTGAAGCATCAAGATCTTTCCAACAACACCAAAGACACATCACAATTCCTTCTACTTGAATTGAATGGTAAACATTCAAGTGTTACCACATCCTCAACCGATTTTTCCTTCCAAAACCTGGTTTTCTGGAATTTTTTGTAATTTTCAGCGGCAGAAATCATTTAAAAATCAATATCTCTGACATTCTGAATCCAAATCTTACCAAATAAATTCCATTAAATCCTGCTCATCAAGATCTTTCTAACAACACCAAAGGCACACTCCAATTCCTCCTAAATTTTCAGCTCTGATTTAATTTTATTTTTAGTGAAGAAATCATTCAATATTCAAGACGTTTTGCACCGCAAGTCCAAACGTCATGGAACCAAGCCCATGCACCCCTCCTCGTTGAGAGCTTTCGAAAGACACCAAGAACATGATCTGAAACATTCTAGTTTGGTGGATCTCATAACTACAAAACAAAACAAAACAAACTACCGTCCTTCATAGACAGATGGTGTTCAAAAAAAAAACTTTTAAAAAACACAAATCTGAAAAGTTTCATGCCTCTTTCATGAATACGGTGTTCCAAAAAAAAACTTTAAAAAAACACAAATATGAAAAGTTCCATCCCTCTTTACTTGGGAATGGGCTAAACATATTCTAGTTTGGAATTGTCCAAGGGACAACTACAACTTATGGAATCTAAAGTTATCCTCCCTAAACCAACTTCGACAAATCATTATCATTAAAAAAAAATATTCCTGCATCACTAGTGTATTCAAAACATTCATCCACTCATCACATTTTCAGGTTGAGAGTAAGTTTAAGGTTTCATGGCAAAAGTATGTGTGTATTTGTATGTGTGTATTGTGTAAGTACAATATATGCATTCTCAAATCAATCTACTACATACTCAATGACCTTGGCAAAATCCTTGCAAGTAGTCTTCTAAAATTACAAACATTACAATCCTTCTCACAATACTAGCTTCTAAATAGATCTCTAAAGATAAAATTGAAACTTCCAAAGGCTCAATGCGAAATCATTCTTCAAACTGGACTCCGCGAAAAGCCACCATACAATATGGCAGTATAAACGATGCTTCCATTTCTTAGCACAAACAAAAGTGTGGAGGACATCCATCATTTTCTTGACATTAGAAGTGGTAGTTGACCTTGAGCTCCAAGCATGCCAAGCTTTCTATTTAACTCCAATCTTGAACATAAAATTCTTTTCTAAATGGTTGAATCTGCCCACCCCAGACCTTAATGTCATGGAATGGCCTCACCCTTGCCCATTATGTTGGGAGAGTCACCTAGCTCACCCTAACAGGCTCGCTGGCAGCTTACCCAGCATAATAGGCAAGGGGCTTGACGATTCCACAGTATGTATGGGGTGAGTATTCGCAGATCACTGCTATCCTGCAATCAGAGTTTCAGCAATGGCAAGGTTGCCAATCTTGGTCTACTCAGATGTCTTCACCCCAATAGATACAATGCAGGTTGATGCAGAGAATCCATTATGCCAGATATGGGTTCTCTGAGGTCTTAATAGCAGTCGATTGCTGGAGTACATGCTTGTGCATCATCTTAACCAGCCTATGACTTTTAGCAACAGCTTCAATGTCTTCATTTCGATCAAGCTGTGTTGCTCGGTTGCTCTCTGGCTCAGATGCTGTCAAGCTTGGCATCAACAGATTAGGGCTTTGAACCATGTGTCAGGCTCATGACTCTCCACAGCTGTTGTTCTCCAAGGCCTGCTCCTCATCCCATCTCCAAGTCCATGCCCAACAGTTGCACACTCATATGATAAAAGCACAAGTTACTAGGGACACAGCCTGAAAATGACCCCCAAGTCATGTCCAAATCTCACAAAAGACATTGCTCCACTGGTTCAAGAATTCATGATCAAAGTTTGTTGGAATTCTGTGACAAGATTGCCATGTCCCCTATGTACATGAGCTGATCACCATGTGCTTGGCATCAACAGATTAGGGCTTTTAGCCATGTACCTATGCACCAGAAGCAAGGGACATGTGCATTCCCAATGCATTCATGTATTTTGATCCCAAATGAAACCAAAATTGTGAATTGTCCATTTGCAGCGGTCATAGGTGTGGCATTTCACAACCAGGTTAAGAAGCCAACTGTGCTCAGATGCATTTGTTCAACTTTGTTGCCTGCTGGTGCTAAAGACAATGGAGCTCTAGACTTCAGTCAACTGATGATTTAGGGAGGCTGCACCGAGATGAGGTAACAAGAGCTGGAAATTTTGAAAGGAGAATTGAAATGTTCACCACCCACCACAAAAGTATGGCCACAAAATGCACACTAGCTGCAACAACCACAAATGCTCCTGATGACATAGTCAATTAGCTCGGTGTGCACTAATGGCATAGAAATTTGTCAGTGCTGGTCAATTGCAGGTGACTGTTGAGGCAGTGTTGGTGTGATGGGTGCTCTTCACAAAATTTCCGATAGATGAATTATCACAATTGGCCTCCACAGGACTCAACAGGAGTAAAAGGCATGCAAGGGAGCACGCAGAGGAGGTTGCATCCTTGGTAGACCTATGGTGTTGCAATGAACATGAGCACCATCATAGCTGGCACCTGAATCTAACTTCTTACAGGCCAAAAAAAAGGGAGCAAGAAAAATGGCCAAAAAATGACAATGTTTTGATGGAACACTTGTGGGCCATACTTGTAATGCAAAGGGAGGGAGTCAAATTGATGGACATTGGAACAACCACAAAGCAAAAGACAGACATGGAAGATTGTTTACCTGGTGTAATCACAAATATTAACATTGAATCAAAAAAATTAATAATAATCTTACTAAAAAAAACCCATTTAACAAAGAGCTTGGAATCTCCATGAGGAGGGAGCAAACCCTAATCTGAAAACTTCCAGAATGTGCACCCACACTGGTGATACCCATTCCGTCCACCGTTTTGCCGTTTTGCCATTCATCCTCCTCCTGCTCCTCCTCCTCCTCCTCCTCCTCCTCTTCTTCTTCTTCGCCGATACTAAAATGGAAGCAGAAAGAGCAGTAATGGTCAACAACAGTTTTCCAACGTAAGAGCAGCAGCAGCAGCAGCAGCAGCAGCTTCCCCATTCTTCCTTCCTTCCCTCCCTCATATTGCGATGGCCTTGTACAAAGATGAAAGACAGGCAGCTTATGATGAGCAAGCAAATGAGAGAGTGTGTTTTCCAATTGTTAAGCTCCACTGGGAACGGGTGATGGTGTAACAGCGTTCTTATTGGCAGCGTGACCAGATGCAACAGTAGCATGGGTTTCATGAACCACTGCGTTCTCAAGCAAGCTGCCGTGCTCCACAACCATGGTGAGAGGAGCGAAACCTAAACCATCTGCGATGGCCAAGAGAATGTCCTTGACCTGCGAGCGGAACTCGGTTAAATCCACCGTGTTGTTATGGTCGGTATCGAAGGCTTCAAAGACGGAGTCGTAGAGAGTGTTCAACTGGTCTGGCGTCTTCGTCACTGGTCCTCCGAAATGCATTTCCACCAAATTCAGCCGCTCGAACGCGGGACGAATCTCTGCTCGAGATAAAACCCCATCCCCATTTTGGTCCAGCGACAGAAATAGCTTGTCGGCAACGGCGTTGAACGCCTCCTCGTCCGTTGCAAAATCCCGAACGGTTGATCCGTCGAGCACGACCACACTTCCCAGCTGCTGCGCTTGTTCATTTATAGCCTCCTTCGGTTCCATGCCCGACATGTCTGATCTCTCTAGTCACTCACACTCTCCACGCCTCTGCGCAGCAGCTTTGCTCTTCTCAAAAGATGACTCTTCTTCTTTCTTCCGCGATCTTCTTCTATTGTTACTGAAAAGACGAAATGGGTACTAATTTCACAGATTGAGAAACAAGTGATCAGAAATGTCCTGAGGAACAATAAAAAACCAGAAATTGGCGAGACAAAATTCTAAATCACACAGAAAGATTGCCAAATTACCCAGGCCCGTTACAAATCTCCTGCAGTACTTACGACAAATTAAGGAGATGGGTGTCAACGATGCTTTGATGAAAGATGACAGTTGCAAATCACTTGGTCACGATTGCTTCCAAAACTAGGATCTGCGACTACTACTCCCTTGATTTAAGTGGTTCTTCTTCTTCTTCTTCTTCACTCCTTGGGTTTACAAACAAACCGACGCTTGCAAGGGGAATGATAATATATATATAGAGAATTGTCCACAAGCAATCGGTAATATAAAACCAAACTTGAAAATTGGGTGGGTCGTGGGCGGGGTTTAAAAGATGAAGGAAACAACAACCTTTGATGAAACCCTGATAAACTTTAGAGAAAGAAAGCACCCAAGAAAGGGAGAGAAAAAGGAAACAAGGGGCAAGGAGGACCGAAGAAGTCCAGGCAAGCAAACAGCCCAACAAAGGTGGGCCACAAGGAGGAAAGGGAACCACTAAGAACCGAAGCCTCCACCAGTAGCATGAAGCAAATCAACTAAAGAAAGGGGAGGTAAACCTTTGGACTTCCAGGAGACGTGAAGAAGAAGTAGAAGAAGAAGAAGAAGAAGAATAACAACACATGAGGGGTCCCCTCCTCTTGCAACTCCTCATGCCCACCAACCAAATTTGAGTAAGACGACGCACTGAGTTTGGAAATATCTCTTCACAACATGTCTAGGACACAGTCACTGCTAGTAGTCAGTAACCATGATTCACTCTCCACTGCAGACACCCATGGCTAGTCCTGAATTATGCTTTATATCTATCTACTCAACAAAAATGCTATTATAAGTTCTCTTGTCATTCATTACTTTAAGTAACTCATCATGGATATTCTGGTCAGCTATACTCTCTCCTATGCCAAACTATTCCTCCTGTTCATTTGTCTCTTTGTGTTTGGCAATGGGTAGAACTCACTTCAATATTTTTCCATTGTTGGACATCTCCACAATTTGCTCGTGTGTTGTTGATTGTTTGTAAATGGAGATATTTGGACTTAAAGTTCACATCATTTGGTAATATATGAGGAATAGTGTTTGTGAACGAGGTTTTTGCACATCCAGTTATAAGATGCATTTCAATTGCACATGGAAGCATATTTGTTCATAAGTGCTTACATTAGTCTTTTATTTTGCTTGTTTCAATTCCAAATGGAGGTCTATATATAATTGTAGGGGTATCAAGTGAAAGGCTACTTAGATCCTTTGAACCTCTAGGAATGAAAATGATTAAAGAATAAACACATACTCTTTGAAACCTTAAGTGTTTGCTCACCAACCTATCTACCCTATAGAGTTAGTATAAAAAATATACACAAATATATTTGAGTCCTTGAACTAGGGATTGTGACTAGGGATGAAAGAAAACTTAAATGCCAAATCAGATTGTTAGAAATGGGTGGAAGCTGTGAATTGAATTGGGAGTTAATTTTAGTAAACTATTGGGCTCAAATGTTGGAATAGCATCATATTCTCATTGTCCCTATGTTCAAAGAAAAAACTTATGACCAATGAGATTGCTCAAATTGATGCCTTTGAATTGTTTTTAAGAATTCCCTTAAAGTATGAATTAGGACTTACACATTGCATGCAAAAGACATGCAAATTACAAGGTACTTTTCACAAGAATTTGAAGTTTTTATGGATCTGAAGTGCAATTTTAAACTCAAAGATTGTTCTATTTATACAGTAGTACTTGAACGATTTTGGCATAAATTAAATTATTTTTGGTTTTGCCAAATTTTTGAAATTTTATTTGTTACTTGTGCCGAACTTTTTGTAAAATTAAAGCTTTACAAATTTCAACTGTCAGGTTTGAACAACAGACATTAATGCCCCCCAAGTGCCAAAGTTAAGATTTAAAATTTAATTAATTATTCAGCAGTTTGTTGCCAAATCCAATGAGAGAGTAGAGTATTAGCTGAATAGGGTTCATTACCTATCTTGTTTGTTTTCTTTCCCTTGTCTTTTGGGCAAGAGCCAACAAACACAAGGATAGCAAAGCATCAATCACTACATATTGTACATGCGTCTTTGGGCATTAAATAATTCTCAATAGGTTGAGTTTTTTTTTTTTTTTGGGTTAAATTTTTAAAAATCAAAGTCAGGTTGCTGGGTTTTCCAACAATTGAATCTAGATGTATGTGGAGAAATCCACACCACCCAGTTACCACAATAAATTCAAAATGTAAGAGAAACCTTGCATAATTGTACGTGATATTTCAATATCTTAAAATAATGAATTGGGGCAATCGGACCCATTTTATGAAATAATTGTATATTTCAGTCTATTACCAATCATAGGGACGGTGCACATGGTGAAACCTTGCCAAACTTTATAGAAAGAGAGTACACATGCCAAAACCGTGCCAAACTTTATTAAAAGAAAGCACCCTAGAAAGGGAGAGAAAAAGAAACAAGGGGCAAGGACCAAAGTCCAGGCAAGCAAACAGCCCAAAAGAGGCGGGCCAAAAGGAGGAGGAAATGGAACCACAACATATCAAACGCTCGACCAGTCGCATGAAGCAAATCAACTAAAGAAAGGGGAGGTAAACCCAATAAAACTTGGAGCCTAGAAGAACCCTAATGGTCACTCAGGTTTGATTCACTCATTTCCTACCAATCTGCTCTTGTTTATGACTTACCTTATGCTACTTAAGGATCCACCTAAAAGCTTTTCCCTAGGGTAAGGGACCTAGGGGTGCATTCTACCTCCTAGTTTGTCACTAGGCTTGGCTACTCGGCAGCCCTATTGACCCACCCTAGTGACTCACTAGGAGGGAGAATTGGGCCTCCTAAGATGCGTCCTTTAGATTGTAGAGGTCCTTGTCTGTTGATTTAGTGGGTTTTCAAGTTGTCACAAAATACAGAATTGGTCACCATTTCCTACCCAACTTTACATAATGACCAATGTCTGCCTAATTCTACTACCCATCTATGCACCTTTACACTAGGAATTGTGCCCCCAATTCTGCTTCTTAGTAAGTCACTAGGGATAGGACATATTCTGCTTTATGTATGGTGAATCCTCTAGGTATTTAGGTTTATCATCAAACACCCAACCATCAATGAATGCTTGATTAGTTCACAAAAGATTTCATGACCAATCAGCCAAACACCTTCCACTAGTTAAACCATGACCATTGATTGAATGCTTGGTGACAAAAAATGGTCTTTGGCATTTCAAAAAATTGCAACCAAAAATGTTATAAATGTGTTGGTCATAGGTGTAGTAGGATGTAATATTCATTCAGATAAGGTGTTCATTCATTAAAAAAAAAGGGATTCTAGCATTAGGGTTAGAATTGTCACATTCCAATGCATACGAATCCTTGCAAATCTGAAAATATCCCAATGCATGGGATTTTAAGTGTTTGGCGAAGGATGTCATTTGGAACAAATTTTCAAATTTTGTAACTCATTATGTGAAAGCAATTGTAGACTTGACACCAATGTAAATGCGAAAATAGAGGCAAAGAATGATGAGTGCAAAAGTGAGGAAATAAACAATCTTCATAAGGACAAGCATTTTAAATTTGAACTATGTATACTTGATGTAATAAGTGAGGTAATATCCATATTCTACATCTTTAAAATTGAATGACTACAAGATTAGAACATCAAAAAGTACAAGTCAAGGACTTGTATAGTGATGCAAAAAAAACTTGGATGATAGCTTCTCTATTCAAAAAATTCCTAGGCTTTGCAAAAACTCTATAATAAGTGATTTTTTTAAAATTTTAAAAATTGACATCTTTTAATCCTAGATGTGCATGGATCTTGTGTGACTTAAAAAATAATAAAGCAAGCACATGCATTTGGATTAAATATGGTCACACTCCCAAGCCATACTTCACACACTCTATAGCCCTTAAATGTGTTTTGTTTCAAATTTTTCAAAATAACAATTAAAATGAAAAAAAAAATGTAAAGATTCAAAATAAATATTCAAAACTAAACAATATCATGTTGGTAGTTTAGGTAGACACAACATTGGACAAAGCATTGTCCAAAGAAAATATCAAATTTGGATTTTGGTTGCAAGAATATGACCTCTAAACCCTAGGGCAATGAATGACAAACTATTAATACCTAGTGAAGAGTATACAACAACAAATAATAATTTTAAAAATGAAAAAATTAAAGTTTCAATGATGAACCTAATGAATCCTATATGGGGGAAAAGTTTGTTGTTTCATATTTAATAAATATTTTAATTATAACTTGAGTGGAGAAGATTTGACAACCTTCTTTCATTAAAGCAAAGGTACTATGTGGAAATATTAACCAATCTAGCTATCACTAAAGAATTTGAGGAAGGTGTTGAATCATGGGTTGATTTGAACTAGGAGCACATCTTATGTGGTTCAACTAGCTAGGTCCATTCATTTAACCACAAATAGATCTACAATTACAACACATATTACAATTTAATAATTCATTAGAGAAAGGGATCCAATTTTTGTCTAAAGGGATATCCAATAATGTAAGACAAAACAATTGTGCATTAACACCCAATTACAACTAATGATTATTATTACAAGGTTGGAAGTTGTTTGACACATATTATTGTGCATTCCATGGCATTTTGCACAAAATCACTTCCCTTCATTGGTTGTCAAATTTGTTGAAGAATTTTAATATTGTGTGTGCACATCCAAAATATGTTGTGATGATGAATTTTTACCAAACATGTCTTTACTTTAGCCTCATGCTTGTTTGTAGCATTGGCAAGAATGACAAATATGCATGCGTGTTGCAAGCACATGTGTCATATTGTTGTGATATTGCTTTCTAGAGTCCTAATTGCCAATAGTTACATGCATCAATCAACATGAATTGATGAGGATGTCCACAAGTACCTCTTACATGATCTAGTCCACATTTGATTTACATTTTTTCCTAAACATGATAGGTTATTATTCATTTTGAAAAGATCATTTTCTGCTTGTGCATTTTGGTACCAGGTTTAATTTGAAGTGTTGGTAGTTGGACATTCTAATCTCCCACAAGAGGGAAATAAGTGTACATTTGTAATTTCAAATGCACCATTTTTGTTTACCTACCATGTGACATTGGTCACTATTGTTGTATTAATTTACAATGAAAGGTCGAATTTCCTACATTAATAATTCCTTTATATGATGCCACACTTATAATTCATTTAAACAATAAGCTTGAAGGACCAACTTGAATGATTTCATGCAATTTGGGATCACATTTTGCACACATGGTACTACATTTTGCAATTCCAACATGCCATTAATTTTATTGATTGATATGACTATAGAAATTTTATAACCTTTGCACAATCCAATAAAATAAAAATTTAAGCATACTATTCTCTATATTTCACAAACTTAATTTTTTAACGTTGCATTTTTACATAGAACATTATGCCTTCATGCATAACACTTATATCGTTTAGACAAGATGACATCCATATTTCACTTACAAAATTTTAAAAATCATAGTTTCATAAGTATGTAATCAGATATTTGATCTTTATCTTACAATGCTTGTGGGTGGTCCAATGTTAGGCAAGCTATGACAAATGCCTTTAAGCACTTCACACCAATGGTTGTTACTTTAGTATTAAAATGTGAATATCTTGGATAATACATTCCATATGAGATAATTATGAATTCATTTACATCTTAAGGTCATGATTTGGGATTTGAAAAGTTAGGTGTGTGTTGATTACATCAACTCTATTATTTACAAAGATCTTTTGAAGCTTGGGCCTTTGGTAGTTTTTTAAATGATTCATTGAATTTGTATGCATACTAGTTCTCCTCTCCCCCCCCCCACCCCCCTCATTTTGTGGTTTTGAAAGTTTGGTGAACTTTTCCAAAAAAATTGCAAATTTTAAAAATTTACACTAAAACAGTTCCAATTTTTTTGTTGCCACAAAGCAAAAAAAATGTTAGGAAAAATATGTTGATGCACACTAATATTAAAGAGTGCCTTAATCAAGGTGTTGGCAACAACATTATAACCTAAAATTATGTATCGATGGATGAAGGATGAAAAAACCAAAAATGTTCTTGCTTTTGGTGGTTCGTTTCCATGAGGATGTGGACATGAAGAACAAAAGAAATTGGGTTACCTTCTTTTAGCATTGTTTGTGTGTGTTTATGTTTTGCAAGTTTCAATGACAATGGTAGCTTTGTTGAATGGTGATGTGGCTTTTGTTGGGTTGTCTAAACCTTGTGTGCGGTGTGCTTGGTTGATACTTATCTATTTGTGGAACTTTGCTTTTGATGGAAAATGAAAAAAAAAAAGAAAAAATGGTGATTGGTCAGGCAGATTCTAGTGAGGCGTGTTGGGAAATCTAGAGCAAAGATTTAATGCACAATTTTGGATTGTCTAATGGTGTTTTCAATACAAATTATCAAGCTAAGCTTTTTTTTTAAAAATTTGTGTTTTAGATTTGGCAATGGTTGTGTGTGAGATGAATGTTCATTCATCCTCTATTGTCACTATGTTTGAACTCTTCAAAATCTTCATTGCACATGAAGAAGCAAAATAAGGTGTAAAACTAGGTCATTTGGATGCATGGTAATAGGGTTCATATGGAGACGATGATGATCATTGTTAGGGAATTTGAAAAAGTTGGTTTGTAATGGCATTCTTTTCTTTGAGTTTGGTATACTTAGAGAAATATGGGTAGTTGTGTGGGGTTATAGAAGGATGGTTGTATATGGAAGTGAGTACCCATATGCATAGGCGCTCTGAGTGAGTTTTTATTTCCTTGGCTATCATTTGTGAGTTGATAGAATGAATCTTGCAAATTTGGGCCTTCAAGGGAATTGTCTCTCACTTACTTGTCAAGGCTTTTGGGATGTGAAGGCTTTTGGGATGTGAGAAATTGAAGGACCATATTGTTGGAGTCATGATTTCATCTGGGTGTGTTTGTGGTGGGATGTGTGATTTGAAAGTGAGAGTTTGGGTTGTAGGATGTTGGATTGAAGAGTCATGAAAAAAATATCATGATAGTTCCAGAGAAAAACTCTAGAGTGATCTGATCCAAGTATGAACCAATAGGAAATGTAAGTTTATGTGACTGTATCACTCAGGATAAGGTCACATAAGTTTGCCACTCAATAAAATAATGATCCGAGGTTTCTGGATTTGTAATGTGAAATCAACACAAGCTCCTCATCTGTTGTTGTCAAGCATCCCTTTTTTTGGCTATTTTTAGCACATCATTTCTTCATTGCCACAAAACAGCATATGCACCCACCGTTATGGGCAGGTCCTAAAATCTCATATTTTTCGATCTGCCCGTGAAATGTTTTTGAAATTTTTCATGTGCAGGCCATAAAAACATATATTTTTACATTATATGAGCTACTTTCTGAGTCATATGAGTATATATGGATCAGCATACTCAAATACAAACGATACTATACTCATATAGTGTTTTACCAGTGGCTACACAATGAAAACCAACTATAGAAATCTGGCAATGTTTTACTATTATTTTTCCCTCACTTTTGGCGATTGAAACCCTCCAAAATCACTTTTGTTTTTGAAAATTTTTATTTCCCTTTTTGGCGAAATTACTCCAATAAAAAAACCAACGCTGAGCTGATCCCGTTTCAGGAGATGTTCCAGAGCACTTGGGGGCCACAGTGAACCAGCACCCACCAGTGCACCATCCACTGGATGCCGGTTATGAGTCAGTTGTGGATGAATCTCAACTGAGTTACTACCTGGTCTCATCTTGGTAACCCATTCAATAAGAAGTAGACAGGTAGGTTACTCTATAGACAGGTAGGTTAAAAAATAGGGAACTACTATGTAAGTAGATAGTTTATACATAGTAGGTAGGGGCTGTTTATACTACCTACATAGTTGGTAGGTAGTAAGTAAACAAA
>Ga0209611_10004039_pt1 | contig 25183 bp, 21 predicted proteins | sample S1TSphgellanicum_3_FD_187693 | JGI IMG/M metagenome (GOLD analysis project Ga0209611, IMG submission 187693) | Host-associated microbial communities from peat moss isolated from Minnesota, USA - S1T2_Fc - Sphagnum magellanicum MG (SPAdes) (version 2) | ecosystem: Host-associated > Plants > Peat...
CCTATCTAAAGCAGGAGGTAAAAAATTTCATGAACCAAACCTATGTAGATCGCTAGGTGTATGAATGGGAGGGTCCTTATGCCTACTCTTCAATAGTGGGAGGGTTCTTACACCTATAGTAGGCATAATTTCCCTCTCATCCTTGAGGAGTAGGCATAATATCCCTCCCAATTTCTACGAGGGAAATTGATGGAAAGAAGGTGCCGTCCACACACTACAAATTTTCTCCAGTGCTGTATGTAAAAACCTCTGAGATTTTTCTCAGGAGGCACTTTAAAAATGAAACACCTACAAGGGTGAACCATTTGTTCTCCAAAATGGCCCACCTCATTTTTTCCCTATGATGCTGGATGGGTCCCTGGCAAATATCCACCTGGTAGCATGGGAAAAGTTTTAGAAATAAAAAATCACATCAATTGGTTTATGCCCCTCAGAGGGAAATTTTGAAAGTAAGCACCCTCAGCTCCACCTCAGGTTGGCGCTGACTTCTAGAAATCCCAGCTCCTCAGCAGCCATTTTTTTTTCAATTATAACTGGTTGTTAATGTGGCTACACAATTAAGGCTTCAAATGGCATACATGGCTAAATATGTGTGTGGGGGTGGAGCTGATTTAGCAAGTTATTTATTTTAATGAGTGGCCAGGATGGCGAAATGTCATCTGGACATATCTCCAGAGTGGCTACAACCAAACTAACAAATATATACATAGTGGCTATAATTAGAATACTTGTGATTGAAAATGGTGGCTACATGTGTGTTGTCAAGGGATTACATTTGGCTACATCTATTAAGAGCCCAAATGGGTTCTATTTCTCTTTAGATGCATTGAAATTTGTGAAGAGTCTGGAAACAAAATTTCAATCCAAAGACAAATTGACAACATTGTGAATTTTTGGAATTTAGTGAATTGGACTAGGATACACTTGCAAAATTAGCATTCACAATGTTAAATGGACACTCAAATTATATCTCAAGTAGCTTGAAGGGGATTTGAACCCCAACCCCCATAAGGGTCCTGTGCATTGCCCTTCCTACACTCAAGACAAATTAGAAAACAGCTCTACAACATTCATCATTTGAATCTACCATGTGGCATGGACAACAAGATATTCATGAGAACACCATGGATAGAACCAAAACCTCAATGAAGACCATTTGCAAAAATAAAATAAAATTGAAGATTCTAAATGTCATCTCCTTGATTGAGTTGAAATCCATATGCAAAAAATCAATTTGAGATTAATTCATCATTTCAAGACCATGTGGCATGGAATTATAAATAAACAATTAGCTTGAAAGACAATAGAACCCAAAATAATAAGGAGTTGTCACTTGACCTAAAGCCATTTTTGCTTTTTAAATCTTCTAAGTTGTGAACATCAAGAACAAAGTTGTGATAAACTAGTATCATTCATTGAACACTCCCTTTGTTTCATTCATTCAATCTTAAAACCATCCCAAGAGCTCAAATCATATGCACCTCCTAAAAATAATAATTCATTAGAGTGTGAAAAAAGATAACCACAAATTGAACAACCAATGCAAACAAAAACAAATTCATCAAGTGATTCAAATAAAAATAAGGCAATTTAGATATGAATAATAGTGACTCGCGAATCATACTAACATCAAAATTGCAACACCCAAAACATCCAAATTTGGTTTGGCACCCAGATGTGCACTTTGTAAAGCTCCATGAACATTGATGTTATCATTTATGCATTTGCACAATAATGAATTTTGCCAACTGACTTGGTAATGGCTTACTCATATGGAAAATTTTGCATAGTAAAAAAATGTTGGTTGTAGAATTAGTGCATGGATCCAAGTGTGTGTTAAGTCGGTTTTGTAATCTTTTTTTCATGAAACTTACAGTGTTGAATGTCCACTCGTTTTCAACAAAACCAAACACCTAGACAATAGCAATCTCAACCAACTTAATGTATTCTGAAAGCTTTTGGTTGTAGGTGGAAGATGTAAACATTTTGCACCAAAGTCATGTAACAAGGTTGAACTGGTTGTCCTCCTTCAAAATTACCTTTGCATTATGCAACATGGTGACCTAGAAAAAAAAGGTTTGCACATCAAGGTTTTGACTTGAAAGCAAAGGAGGCAAAAATTTTCCATATTTACCCACCTTGCGAGGTAGACAAAATGTGGCTTTCAACACATTCAAATGAATGTGGACATTGTCCTTTGCTTCCAATCCATTTGTAGACCAAAATTGGGTTTATATCACACCCAAGGCTATCATCACTTCATGTTGTGGGATGTAGTGTTCAAGTTTTAAAATAAAGCCTTGAGCTACACCTTCACATTCATATTTTACCTTGTTTATGGCTTAGTTAAAAACATTTTTAGTGATAGGTTACTTTTCTCCACCACCATCAACATGGGATTGGGAAGTAGGGTAATTATGGTTAGCAAATGAAAACGCAAGGTATACAATGTCCTCTCCACCATTCAAATAAAAAACCTAGCTCAAAAGAAGGGTATGATTGGTTAAAGTTTAGATTGAATTGAATTCATCAAATTGCCAAATCCTCATACTTGGCATAATGATCACAATAAAATTAGTATAACTCTTGTTGAACCAATTTGATAAACTCCACAAAATCACACACAAACATGCATCCTTGTTTTGTGTAATTTTGATCAATGCATGCACACACTCCAAGCATTGGAAGGATACATGGAAACCTCATAATAGGTTCAACATCACACAAAGAATCCAAGTTCTTTAAAATTGCATCATTCCTATAACTCTTTGCATGCATTTTGAAAATTAATGGCCGGTATTTTACAAAAACATGTTTTGTTGGAGAAAACATAAAGATCCAATAGGTTTTCACGTTCTTGAACAATTTGTTCCCTATAGTGCCGATCAACTTAGCAAGTTTGTGAAATTCCAAAAATTTCTTTAGATTGTGAACCAAGAAAACATATAGTGCTTGCAAAATACCTTCCAGCCAACACACTAAATGCAACTTTAACAAAGTGACCATTGTGAAATTTGTCTTATGAACAAAACAATAGATTCTAATGAGAAAAGGAACAACTTTTTCTTTGAACTACAGTGTCACACCAACTTGATGGCCTTGGAACACACTATTCCGATCACAACCCATGCTAACAAGCTTAGCTCCCAATTCTTCCAATCCTATGCCATTAAAATATAAACAAACTTCAATCATCAAAGCATATATGTTATTAGAAGTGGCAAAGACCCCAATTGTTTCAACATAGAAGAGGATTGGAATCCTCTTCCAAGCTTAGACAATGCATACAAATAGATGGACAACCATTGAGTATTGTTAATTGTTATGAGTTCATTAATAGAAATGCTAATGTAAGCAACAAATGCAAATCTAGCTTTGGTAACATTTAGTAACACACTATGCATGACTTTTACCATGCCCCAACTAAATGAATCATTCCAATGTTTCCTTCCACCATTATGGACTTTGAGCATCTATAATGAAACTTTGAAACCTTCAAAATTAGTCATTGGATGACCATGAGCAAGGATGTGATGAAAAGTAGCAAATTGGACATACTTCCATTTTCAAAGGGAATATCTCATTAGAGTAGGTCCAAAATAGAAGGTCTTTGACTAGTAGTCTATTGCCTCTCATTCTTGGAATGCACAAGATTTTTGTTCATATAATAAGAATTGCATCAACACCAAGCATGGAAACATTGCATTTTTTATAGCTAGCATGCTTGAGAAGGCTGTTTAACTTGGGAGCTAATAGTTTGTCTTTCTTTTCAATAGATGTGCATATCATGCATCTAACTTGATGAAATTCTTCATATCATGAACAACAAACTTAGCCCAAAGTAGGCGAATGATCTATGTATCTTGAAATTTTCAAGAGCCTTCATAAAAAAAAAAATTTCCTTAAAATTTTGTTTGCATAGATCTTCAACAAATGTATTAGATAAAATAATGGGTGGGTTGTTATAAGACAATGATGATGAAGAAGATGGCCCAACTCCATCTTGAAGCAACAAAGGGTAATTTAAAAGGCTTGAATTTGAAGTTTTTGGGAACCTAGAAAGGGGACGTGGTGCTTACTAGTGGAACAACTCAACAAAATTAATAGCAAGACTTGATTCTAGAAAGCTTATAGAATTGAAAAGACTTGAAAAGCTTACAGATCAAGTTCCAAACCTTGGAAATACAAGAAAGTTACAAAAAATTTAGAATTTCACAAAGTTTATAAATTAGTTTATATGAAAGGATTTTTGAAATGTTTTGAATTTGGAAAACTTAACCTTAACTTAACCTTAATTGTTCATACATTAAAAAAGGAAAAGAAATTAAACTAGAAGGTGAAAGGAACTACAAACCTCAAAGATTAAAAAAGATGGTGTAATGAACATGGAATTTTCAAGCATCCAGTTGAGAATCAAATGATGAACCTAAGTAATGAAAGAGTACAATGTGCCGATTTGTTGAATTGTGCACATAATACTTCACAATGAAGCTTGAGCTTTGAACCCTAGCCTTTGAAACTCAAATTACCATTGACCCTTCAATGAGTTCCAAGTTCCAAATTTCAATTTCCAAAAACTCGATATGAAACATCAAAAGTAGCAAACTTCAAATGCAAAACTTGCAAACAAAAACATAAACTTAAAAATTAAAAAACTTGGTCACTAAAGCCATGCCTACAAGTTCGGTGATTGAAAATGAGAGCATTTTGGACTTTGACAAAATTTTGAACCTTGTTTCAAGAAATAACATTTCATTGGATGTTTTAACTTGCAAGCAATTGTCAAAATGGTTGCCTAGTGCCCACAACCCATAACGATCAAATTCCTTCTTAATAATTATTTTGGAGTTTGAATTTTGGACCAACTTGTACACCAAATCTTTTCAAAGTCAATTCTCAATTTCCAAATCCCAATTTGCTCCAAATCCAACCCAACCATAAGCTCTCAAAATCCATGAGACCAACTTTTTTCAAAACAAAATCATTCAAACAATCACTACAATAACTAGATCTATTAAATTAACTATCATCATAGCGCATATGAATCTCATTACCTATAAAATTGCTATGCAAAAAAATGTGGGCAAATTCTAGTTGTGCTAGTGTCACAAGATGTTAACCATGTCTACTTTGTTGTTGTCGTAGTGTTGGTGACAAAGCTTATCACTACAAAGCATGATGGTGAAAAGCTCATGTGGGATGGACACAATGATGGTGATTAAGCAATGGTAGGGATAAAAACGATGATGATAAAGTGGTTTAGAGTTTCTAAAGGGTGACGATTCAACCACTTGGCAATAGGTGGATTAGGTGACTTGACCTTATTTTTAATCTCAATTTTATAACAAGGCTGTCGAAGGGCCTTCCATTTGTTGCCTTTTGGGATTTTTCACCAAAAAAAAGAGCCACTCCTCAGGCATTACTCTACACATAAAGAACTTGTTGAATTATTTCGAGGTATGTGATGTGTAATTTACCCTCAATAATTTGGCCACAATAGAGAAGGCACCTTACATGTCAAGGTGCTTCTCCTTCACAAAAAAAAATCAGAGCCATTGAAAATTCTATCAGATCTTTATTTTCTGTAAGGACCCTGAACAGGTTGATTCCAGAAATTTGGGTCGGACACACTTGACTCCCACCTTGCACCCCTCATTCCCCAAACTGCTCATTTCTCTATCCTTAGCCTACACATAAAATCCCCAATAGTGTGGGATTAGTGTCTCATACAATGTAGAATTAATCTTAGAGTTCTAGCCTTCTCTCAAGAAGGACTACTCCTTCTATACAATCAGCAAATGGACCCACATTTGTAGGGGAAGCACAACACAATGCAAGGAACAATTCAAGCATTATCAAGTAAGCTGCTCTGAATAATGCAGTTTGCACAGATGCCTTTGGCAATCTTATCTTTCAGCTCCAGATTTGAATAGTTTCAATACAGTGGCTGACATTGCCAAATTTCTATTACTTTAGTAAGAAAAGGGAGAGCAAATGGGAGATGACGGTGTACTGCAACAGTCTCCTTGGAAGTTTCCCAAGAGAGATACGAGTAACCAGATGATGCGAGTCATGGGACCTATAATCTGTACAAGTTTTGATTCTTGTGAAACTCATTGCATGAATTTTTTTGCCCCTTGGATTACAAAATAAGCTCTTCAAATATGCGATTCTCAGATCAAATAATTCAACAATTTCTCTTATATATATTGGTCACAGATGATGCTGAAGCTCAAGGACAAGATCACTCATGGGCATCCGAAGTTCGATCAACGATTCGAAATTACAAGAATGGTACCGCTCCTGAAGTTCTCATAAGGAAGGTGCCGAACTACTTGCGAGTACCTCCCGAACAGTTCACTCCGAGAGAATGGCGATTTGGCCTCCACAACCGTGAACTTGACACTTCTGGAGCAGAGGGTTTGAAGATTGCTGTAGCAGGATATTTTTTTGCCGACGAAGAAAGCGAATATTGGGACAATATCTGCAATGTTGTGGTGGATGATCCCGTGAGGTTTGTGAGATTGTATGGACTGCAGGATGGTTTCACCGAATTCAGTGAGAGGCAGGTAAAGTACTTACTAGCATTAGATGCTCTATTCCTTGTGGTAATGGCTATGGATTTTGGGGGCAGGCTTCAGTTGGATCTGCGGTGGTATCAGCCCTGTCTTACAACAGAAATGGTGTTGTTGGAAAATCAAGTACCAATGGATCTACTGCGGAAGGTTGCTCAAATCATCCCGACTCTGGATTCATTGGATAGCCTTCTAGAGTGTCACATGGAGTACCTGTGCGTCCTTTCATTGAATACAAGTCAAAATCCTGACGGTGCCCACTATCCAGACCTAGTCAATTGCAGCCACCTTTTGGATTGCCTTTACAAAACGATATGTGGCCCTGAACCACCAAAGACCAAGGGTCTTTATGTTTCTACACAGTCTGCAGTGAATTTGAAGTTGGCTGGCATTAAGATCAAAGCAGTTCCTGGCGCATTGAACATGGTTTCATTTCAGGGAGGATGTCTGTCCCTACCTATCATAAACATAGATGACAGATTTGAAACCCTGTTCCGCAATCTTGCAATCTATGAAGCTTTCAGTTTGCAGCATGAATCTCACGGTACAGTTGGTGGCTATATTCAACTGATGGCAGACCTCATTGGAACCATAGATGATGTCAGACTATTAATCAAGCACGGGGTCTTCATAAACCACCTTGGCCCTGAAATGGCAGTACTTGATATGTGGAGAAGCCTGAATGAAAGATTATGCTTCAGCGGGGTATCAAAATCTAGTATTGAACTTGCCGAAAATCTCAACAAACATTGCAAATCTAGGAAGAATGTTATCATAACTGAATTTTCTCAGTTGTTTTGTTTGAGACCATGGTATGTGGTATCTGCCATTGCAGTCACCCTAGTAACCCTTGCCACATTGATTCAGACTTACACATCTGTCATTGGTTCCAATAAAATGAGGCCTCATTTTCCTCCTGGTTGAACTGATAGTCTAGAGTGCTATTCCACAGTCTCAAATTTTCCAGAGATTTCACATTACTTGTTCCTTTCACTCAATTTGCTGCAAACTGTACATATTCATGTACAGGTCTGCACCACTTCCAGCCACAAAATTTACATTAGGTTAGCTTGCAACCAGCTGAGAGCACAGTCTGTGCACATATCTGTGAACACCTGGGGTTCAACAGTCTGGAGGCCACATAATTATCTGTAGTAGGTATATAGATCGTACATAGACTACATAATATCCTGGACTGGAAATCTTTTTGTTGAAGAATTGTGGGAGTCAAGGTTAAAAGGAAGACAACTGATTGCTTGTCTTGTGTAGTTGGCATGTGAACCAATTATCTAAATTTGAAGAAGTCTATGATAGTTACCCTTTGATAGTGATTCACTTGCAGTGTAGAATGATTGACTAATTCTAACACCAATTAAGATCAGGTTTCTGATATGAACATTAGTTTGAAGCTCTTCAAGCTACTAGCAACATGTGAATTGAAACAAGTTACCCAGGTCAAATTTTGGACCATAGGATCATCAATATTGGAATGCATAGTGTGTTTAAGGCCATTTGATTGTTCATCACCCAGCATTGCCTTCATCTTCTTCCCTCCACTCACATGGGATTTCAGGATAGGATTAATTGCAAAATGTAGCATGTGTTGTTAGGCAATTTGATTGGGATCCCTTTCCATTTTTAGGGCTGAAATTAAGCCCCTCAGAAGCTTTGCTTCTAACTGTAATCTCAGATCTAGTTTTATCCTGGATTGTTTCTGGAGCATCCTTTGGAGTTACAGTTGCTGAAGCATCATTTTTGATAAACTTGTCCAATGAATATCATTGACTTTGTAGAACACATGAGATCAGTAGAATTCTGCAATGGCACTGTGTAGTTCTACCTGGTTTGTCATTTGGGGAGCATTGGTTTTGGTGGTTTTGGTTCAGCTACTGTATTGGTGAGCATGGTGATCTTTGTCCATGTGAGTTTTGGCAGGCAGATACACCAGTGAGGGACAAAATACTTGTATTGGTTGATGTAAGGTTTTTGAGGTTCAAAAGGGGACAGTACCTGAAATATTAGAAGACTGATAGTCAATTGCAGGTGTGGTTTCAAAATTTTATTAATGCATTCAATATAAAGATTGGGTCATGATATGGAGGTTCAATATTATGCAACCTGTGTACACAAGTGTGTTGGTCCTCACTTGGATCAAAGGACATCAGGGTTTTGCAACTGTGCCTTCCAACTCTGTGCTACCAATGTCTGGACATTGGATTTTGAGGACATTGACTCACATTCAGAACTTTGTTGCATCAGCAGCTCAATTCTCATGATGCAAAGCTTAATTGTGTTTCCTGTCAAAAGGCACTTTGCACTGTCCAAGCAGTTTCATAGAGTTAGAAAATCCATTGACAACCCTGGGCAATCACCAGTCCATTTCAAATCACTTGTCAAAACTTTGGTACTCTGAAAGTAAAGAATGGAATTCAATAATGATGGCACCTTGTGCATACTATTATTGATGGTGATCAGCATCAATGGTGCAACTGCACTATTCCCACTCAGTGTGAGGATGGCACTTAACATGTATTTTTATTCACATTGATCAGCATCAGTGGTAACATGGAGCTTGGGAGGAGGGAGATAAGAAGTGGTGCTAGAGGAGATGGAGAAAAGCATTGTATGGCATTGTGTATAATGGTGTTTGCAAAGTGCTGTGAGAGAAGAAACATGGTGGTTGAATACGGTGATAAGACCTCTACTGCAATGTGGAGGTGATATGTGCCTTGTGACCTTATTGCTGTGTTTCTAGTTCTGAACATTAGTATCTGTGAAATCTGGAAGGACTGTAGCTTGCTGATGAAAAACTGATATTTCTCATGTCAACTCCGTTGTGCAATTTTCTGTTTTGAATTTTGCTGGTTCAGCCAGTCGCAAGGAAAACATGTGGAGACAATAGCATGGAGAGGAACATAAACGCCACAATGAGGACATGCTGTCGGTCTAACATGTGACATTTTCATCTGTTGAGACATTCTGATTTGTTAAACGAAAATTCTCTGGTGAATCCGACTCTGGATCATGCAAGTCAAGATCTCAGTAGATAGGAGAGAGGGCAGTGCTGGTTTATATGTCATACATGCAAAATTCAGCAAACTGATCAAAGTTTATACAGCTGCACACACCATACTGGTATCATGTTGTGTCTGTACTCATGGCCTCAAAGCTCTGTCCGTTGTAGCAGGTTTGAAGTTCAAACAAAATCATGAGAAATGATAGAATGTGTCCATTAAATATGCGAGTTGGGATTCAAGGGTTATGTATTATTAGGTCACATGACAGAAAGAGATTGGACAGATTCATCTGATCTGATTTTATTGAAAATTACTTCATTTCTTCAACCCCAAAGCCATTTCCACTAGGAACCAAGTTCATAGGATGTAAAAATCACACACTAAATTTGTGCTTCATCCCAAAACTCCAACATATCCTTGTCCTTAAAAGGAACAAATTCTGGCCAAATGGTTGGAATTTTTTTGATTTTCCATGTGGAGATGATGAGGACATACTGTCCATCTTGTTTTTCTTCAAATTCAAAGATTGAAGCTTTCCAAATGAGATTTGGCTGATGCAGTTTGGGCCTAGGAAATAAGATGCATTAATCAACCCGACAAATGAAAAGAGTTGTGGAACTGAAAAATTCACTGCAGGTTCCCTTGTTGGAAGCTGCCATATGCATTTGCACAGTGCACACAGGGAACCTACAAATATTTTCAGACTTTTTTGCTGAAAAAACAAGTAAACCACATATGGTTCAGAGTGCAGACCAGTGTTGTGCGTGTAAATGGTTTGGGATTTGCACTCAGTGTAAATCTCATAATGAAATTTATTTACACTCCGTGCAATTGTAAGTGTAGAATACAAAACGTGTAAATGTAAAACTGTGTAAATTTATTTTATGCCATGTAAAACAGTGTATGTGTAGGTGTAAAAATAAATGTATTTATATAATTTTACGTGATCCAATAAAACAATGTAAATGTAAAAGTATATGTATTTATATGACTTTACATGGCTATGTAAAACAATGTAAAAAATGTGATTTTTACTTGAGGAGGGGAGATTTCATAATGTTTTGGGTGATAAGCCAGCTAAATGGCCCATTACAAAAAAAAACTGTCAATATATCCACACAGAACTAATTCATACAACTTTGCAAGAAAGTATGGTCATTAAAGATATGTAATAAAATCATCTATGAAATAAATAAAACCACACTAGAACCCTGAGTTTGATCATAAATAGGGTGAGATTAAAAAAATAGAAACCTACCCAAAAAAAAGAAAAACAGTTAGCATTCAAAGGGGGGCCTCAGTTTTTGTGGTGAACTGAGTTCCACCCTATCTTTCCTTTTTCGACTGTTGCTGCATATATTTTCACTGCTCCTACTTGTAAAGCTACTATGATTAGTCTTGAACCTTGTGCATTAATTGCGGATTTTGAGCATTTCATTCCCAGATTTAATAGAAATTTCTTACTTTATGGATACCCTGAAGGAAGGGTTTGGGGTGAAAGGAGGCCCAAAGACAGGGTGACTCTTTAAACAATTTTAGTATTTAACCTTACACGCCCCAAGACATTTACACGGGGCTGTATAAGTGTATTTGACAAATATTTACACTGGCCTCATGTAAGTGTAAAAAAAGATAGATACACTGCAACAGGATAAGTGTAAGTGTAAGAAAATTGGACATGTAAGTGTAGATGATATACACTTTACATGAGATTTACATGTTGAATCTACGGCTATTGACACGCACAACACTGGTGCAGACCAGTTTCGGGCAGGTATATACATATTACTATAATACCCAGGCAAGGGTAGATAACTTTTAAATATATACCAGCTGATTGAAGGTATATGGGCTGTGAAACATTTTTGATCTGGGTAAGGGTAGATGTAAATGACCAACATTTCACTACATTCATAGGGTAAGGGTTTGGATAAATATTAACTTGCGTGCACCCAGTGGATAGAAGCGGGTATATTTATGTTAGAGAGTTTTTAACTAGTAGGTTGGCTTGTCAGCTCCCATACCAAAAGTCCTATCAGGTTATATTTCAAATCCATTTCTGCCACCACCCTCACAGGCATCATAATTTTAAGGGACGAGTAGCTTAGTAAGATTTTCTCTTTCCCAATAAAAACTTGATGCCTCCCCTCAGGTAACAAAGAACAAATGATTGTTACCATAAATCGACCAGAAAACATAATAGTCTGCAATATTAAATCAATACATGTACTTGGGGTCATGACTTCAGGACTCAGGACCCCAATGTCAACATGATTCATTGTCATGTTGTTCTTCAACTTGACAAGTTGTAAAAATAAAGGTATATGTGCACAAAGTCCATGTGATGATATTTATATTAATTTTAATGATTTTTAGGAACATAATTTCAATGCATATTACTCATTTACTTTATACACAATAATTTGCAATCATAATTAAACCAAAATTGCACAGGAACAAAATAAAATGAGATGCATGACATGGAAATGGAACTCTGAAATTATTGGAATATCAAACCATTTGCCTTCTGTTACTTCTAGAGTTTTAAGACCAAATTCTAAAAGCTTTTAGTGTTTTAAGCAAGCTCTCTAAGCTACCAGGTACTTACAGGAATGTGCTTTATGAATACTTATTTCCACTTATAAGGTCACTTTTTTGGTGAAAAGACAAGCAGATCATTATGTCAACAAAGTGCACAAGTAATATGCAAGAATCCTGTCTTTAAATAGCTATTACACATGGAATAGTTGTTTCCCTCAAAATAATTAAGAATATAAATTCCAATCACCAAATCCACCAATCCCATCTGCTTGGAAAGAAAACCTTCAAGCCTTAAGGCAACCCTATTCTGCTGGACGTTGAACATATTGAATGCTTTCTATCATTTCCATTGATATAAAATTCTTACAAACCTACTAAACCTCATTACACATTTAACTATTAGTTCACTCAACATATCTAAGAAAAAAATTCAGAACACCAAATCCAGCAATTTCCTCTGCTGTAACAATTTTTTCTTCACACCTACACACAAGCCTATTTAACACCCTCTGTATTTATTTAACTAATTCTATAACCCCTCTCTGTATACAGACAAGGTAGGGTAAAAAAGTATGATGATGATAAAAGGATAGATAGTTTCTGTGGGGTGAATGAGGTTGAACATAGAGGATTTATTCCCAGCACTATTTTTCCACAATCAGTGACTGGATGGTTAGTAGATTCTAGGCTTTAAAGTCATACATTGACCACCTTTCTCAGTGGAGACAATATTATCTTATTTTCCAAGCATGAAGGAAACCTGGGATCTGTATGAGTAGCTCCTCCAACACAATTAGGCCCCGGTTCTTTTGGTTGCTATTGGTCCCTTATGTGTAGGGAAAAGCCCTAGGATGGGGCATTCTCAAAATAAGGGGCTTAGGACGAGGCGATAGCCAAGGCCAGCCCCGCATTTTGGGAATGTCCCCACTCATGGGCTTTATCTATCTAAAGCATGAGGTAAAAAATTTCATGAACCAAACCTATGTAGATCACTAGGTGTATGAATGGGAGGGTCCTTATGCCTACTCTTCAATAGTGGGAGGGTTCTTACATCTATAGTAGGCATAATTGCCCTCTCATCGTTGAGGAGTAGGCATAATATCCCTCCCAATTTCTAGGAGGGAAATTGATGGATATAACGTGCCATCCACACACTGCAAATTTTCTCTAGTGCTGTATGTAAAAACCTCTGAGATTTTTCTCAGGAGGCATTTTAAATGAACACCCACAAGTGTGAACATTTTCGTCTCCAAAATGCCCCCCACCTCATTTTTTCCCTACAATGCAAATATGGATACCTGGTAAATATGCACCTGGTAGGATGGAAACGTTTTAGGAATAAAAAAATCACATCAATTGGTTTAAACCCCTCATAGGGAAATTTCGAGATTAGCACCCTCCGCTCCACCTCAGGTGGGCGCTGACTTCTAGAAATCCCAGCTCCTCAGCAGCCATTTTTTTTTCAATTATAACTGGTTGTTAATGTGGCTACACAACTAAGGCCTCAAATGGCATACATGGCTAAATATGTGTGTGGGGGGAGAGGGGGGAGCTGATTTCGCAAGTTATTTATTTTAATGAGTGGCCAGGTTGGCGAGATGTCATCCGGACATATCTACAGAGCGGCTGCAACCAAACTAACAATTGTATATATAGTGGCTATAATTACAATACTTTTGATTGAAAATAGTGACAACATGTGTGTTGTGAAGCCCTTACATTTGGCTACATCTGTTAAGAGCCCAAATGGGTTCTATTTGGAACTAATTTTTAGATGCATTGAAATTTGAGAAGAGCCTGCAAACAAAATTTCAATCCAAAGACAAATTGACAGCATTGTGAATTTCTGGAATTTAGTTAATTGGAGTAGGATACACCTGCAAAATCAACATTCACAATGATAAGTGGACACTCAAATTATATTTCAAGTACCTTGAAGGGGAATTGAACCCCAAGCCCCATACGGGTGCTGCACATTGTAGCTCAAGCCTTCCTGCACTCAAGACAAATTAGAAAACAACTCTACAACATTCATCGTTTGAATCTGCCATGTGGCATGGACAACAAGATATTCCATGAGAACACCATGGATACAACCAAAACCTCAATGATGACCATTTGCAAAAATAAAATAAAATTGAAGATTCTAAATGTTATTTCCTTGATTGAGTTGAAATCCCTATGCAAAAAACCAATTTGAGATTAATTCATCATTTCAAGACCATGTGGCATGGAATTGTAATAAACAATGAACTTCAAAGATGATAGAATCTTAAAATTAGGGAGTTGTCACTTGACCTAAAGACCATTTTTTTCTTTTTAAATCTTCTAAGTTGTGTGCTTCAACAACAAACTTGTGATAAATTAGGATCATTCATTGAACACTTCTTTTGTCTCATTCATTCAATCTTAAAACCATCCCAAAAGTTCAGATGATATGCACCTCCTAAAATTAATAATTCACTAGAATGTGAAAAAAGATAGCCACAAATTGAACAACCAATGCAAGATCAAAAAAATGCAAACAAAAACAAACTCACCAAGTCATTCAAATAAAAAAAAAACAATTTATATATGAGTAACTTGTGAATCATACTAACATCAAAATTGCAACACCTAAAACATCCAACTTCGGTTTGACACCTGAATATGCATTTTGCAAAGCTCCATGAACATTGATGCTATCACTTATGCATCTGCACAATAGCAAATTTTGCCAACCCACTTAGCAATGGCTTGCTCATACAAAAAAAATTGCATAATAAAAAATGTTGGTTGTAAAATTTAGTGCATAGATCCAAATGTGTGTTAAATCGGTTTCGTAATCTCTTCTTCATGAAAGTTATAGTGTTGAATGTATGTTCATTTTCAATAAAACCAAGCACCTAAACAACAACAATTTTAGCCAACTTAATGTATTTTAAGAGGTTATGGTTGAAGGTGGAAAAACAAAAAATTTACGTCAAAGTCATGTAATAGGATTGAGCTAATTGTTCTCCTTCAAAATTGCCTTTATTTTATGCAACATGGTGACCTTGAAAAAAGAAGTCTGCACATAAAGGTTTTGATTTGAAAGCAAAGAAGGAAAAAATTTCATTTTTAGCCACCTTGCGATGTAGACAAAATCTGGTTTTCAACACATTCAAGTGAGTGTGGACATTCTCCTTTGGTTACAATCCGTTTGTAACCTAAAATTGGGGATATATCACACCCAAGATTATCATCATTTCATGTTGTGGGAAACGGTGTTCAAGCTCTGAAATAAGGTCTTGAGTTACACCTTCACATTCGTCTTTTACCTTGCTTATGGTCTAGTTAAAAACATTTTTGGTGCATGCTACTTTTCCCCACCACCATCAACATGGGATTGGGAAACAAGGTACCTACGGTCGGCAAATGAAAATATGAGGTACAACATCCTCTCCACTATTCAAATTAAAAAATGAACTTAAAGGAAAGGTATGATTAGTTAAAGCTTAAATTGAATTGAATTCATCAAATGACAAATCTTCATACTTGGTATAAGGATCACAATAGAGTTAATATAGTTAAATTGTTGAATTAATTTGATAGGTTCCACAAAATCACACACAAACGTGCATCCTTGTTTTGTGTAATTATGATCAATGCATGCACACAATCAAACATGGAAACAATACAAGGAAGCCCAAAAATGGGTTCAACATCACACAAAGAATTCAAGTATTTTAAAGTTGCATCATTCTTGGAACTTTTTGCATGCATTTTGACAATTAAAGGCCAATATTGTACATAAACATGTTTTGTTGGACAAAACCTAAAGATCTAGTAGATTTTCACATTCTTGAATAATTTTTTTTCTTCAGTGATGATCAACTTAGCAAGTTTGTGAAATTCTAAGAAATGTTTTGGACTATGAGCAAAGAAAACATATAGTGCTTGCAAAATAATTTTTAGCCAACACATTAAATCCAACACCAACAAAGTGACCATTTCTAAATTTGTCTTATGAGTAAAACAATGGACTCTAATGAGAAAAAAAACAACTTTTTCTTTGAACTATAGTGTCACACCAACTCAATGGCCTTAGAACACACTACTCCCATCACAACCCACACTAACAAGCTTAGTTCCCAATTCTTCCAATCCTATGCCATTAAAATCTAAACAACCTTTAACCGTCAAAGCAAATATGTTATTAGAAGTGGCAAGGATCCCAATTATTTCAACACAGAAGAGGATTGGAATCCTTTTCCAAGCTTAAACAATGTTCATACAAATGGATGGACAACTATAGAGTATTGTTGATTGTAGTGACTTCATAAATAGAAATGCCAATGTAAGCAACATACAAAAATGTAGCTTTGGTAGCATCTACTAACACATTATGACCTCTACCATGCCCCCATCAAATGAATCACTCTAATATTTCCTTGTAGCATTCTTCATTTTGAGCATTTAGAATCAAACTTTGAAACCTTCAAAATCAATCATTGGATGACCATGATCAAGGATGTGATGAAGAGCAACAAATTAATCATACTTCCATTTGTGTTCAAAGGAAATGTCACACTAGAATTAATCCAAGATAGAAGGTCTTTGACTAATAGTGTACTACCTTTCATTCTTAGAATGCACAAGATTTTTGTTCATGTAATAAAAACTTGCATCAACACCATGCATGGAAACATTGCATTTCCGACAACCAATATGTTTAAGAAGGTTGTTTAGCTTGATAGCTAATAACTTGTCTTTCCATTCAACATATGTGCATATCATGCATTTGACTTGATGAACTTCCTCGTATCATCAACAACAAATTTAGTTCAAGGTACGCGAATGATCCATGCATCCTGAAATTTTTGAGAACCTTCATAAATTTTCTTTTCTTCCTTAAAATTTTGTTTGCATAGATCTTCAACAAATGTGTTATAATACATTGGTGGTGAAGAAAATGGCCTAGCTCCATCTTGAAACAACAAAGGGTAACGAGGCTTGAATTGAAACTTTTAGGAACCTACAGAGGGGTCGTGGTGCTTATTAGTGCAATAATTCAACAAAATTGAAAGCAAGATTTTGATTCTAGAAAGCTTACAAAATTGAGAAGACTTGAAAAGCTTAGAGATCAAGTTCTTAACCTTAGAAATACAAGAAAGTTGCAAAAAAATTAGAACTTCATAAAGTTTATAAGTTAGTTCATACAAGTAGATTTTTGAAATGCTTTCAATTGGAAACCTAAACCTTAACTAAACCCTAATTGTTCATACAGTGAAAAGGAAAAGAAATTAAACCAAAAGGTGGAAGGAACTGCAAACCTCAAAGGTTGAAGAAGATGGTGTAATGAAAATGGAATTTTCAAGCATCTAATTGAGAATCATATGATGAACCTAAAAAGTGAAAAAGTACATTATGCCAATTTGTTGAATCATGCACATAATCCTTCACAATGAAGCTTGAGCTTTGAACCCTAGCCTTTGAAACTCAAATTACCATTGATACTTTAACAAGTTCCAAGTTCCAAATCTCAATTTCTGAAAATTCAACACGAAAGATTAAAACTAGTAAACTTCAAAGGAAAAACTCGCAAGCAAAAAGATGAACTTAAAAATTATAAAAAGTGGTCACTAAAGCCATATTTACAACTCCGATGATTGAAAATGAAAACATTTTGAAGTTTGATAGAATTTTGAACCTTGTTTCAAGAATAACATTTTATTCAATGTTGTAACTTGTAAGTAGTTGTCAAAATGGTAGTTCAAAACCCATTGATTGAATCCACAATTGAATCCCTTCTTAACCATTATTTCAAAGTTTGGATTTTGGACCAATTCGTACACCAAATCTCTCTCAAGGCAATTCTCAATTTCCAAAACCCAATTTGCTCCAAATCCAATCCAACCATAAGCTCTTAGAATCCACGAGATCAATCTTTTTCAAAACAAAATCATTCAAATGGTCACTACAATAACTAGCTCTACTAAATTAACTACCATCACAATGCATATGGATTTCATTACCTATAAAATCCCAACGCAAAAAAATGCTGGTGAATTCTAGTTGTGTTAGTGTCACAAGATGTTAACAATGTCTACTTTGTTGTTGCTGCAGTGTTGGTGACAAAGCTTGTCACTACAAAGCATGATGGTGAAAAGTTCATGTGAGATGGACACAATGATGCTGATTAAGTAACGACAAGGATAAAAACAATGATGATAAAAGGATTTAGGGTTTTTAAAGGGTGATGATGCAACCACTTGGCAAGAGGTAGATTAGGTGATTTGACCTTAAGTTTAATCTCAATTTTATAACAGGGTTATCACAAGGCCTTCACATTTGTGGCCTTTTGAGATTTTTTGCCAAAAGTAAAAAGCTATTCCTAAGGCATTACCTTGCACATAAAGAGCTGGTTCAATTATTTGAAAATATGTGAAGCGTAATTTACCCTCAATAATTTGGTCACAATACAGAAGGCACCTTATGCATCAAGGTGCTTCCTCTCCATCACAAACAAAATTAGAGCCATTGAAAATTCTATCAGATCTTTATTCTGTGAAAGGACCCCGAATAGGTTGATTCCAGAAATTTGGGTGTGGCACACTTGACTCCCACCTTGCACCACTCATTCCCCGAACTATTCATTTCTCTATCCTTACCCTATAGATAAAATCCCCAATAATGTGGTATTAGCATCTCGTGCAATGTAAAATTAATCTTAGAGTTCTAGCCTTCTCTCAAGAAGGATTTTAATTTGTTTCCTTTTTCATTTTCGAGCATCAACAACACAAATTTTGAATTGAAACTCAATTTTGGGAGGAGCTACAACAATGTTTCTTCAGAAGCTCTGAGCTTGTTGCACAAGTATATGATGCTGGGGAGGTAGGGTTTGAGCAACCTACTTATGCTTGTTGAGAGAGCGAATGTCACATGTCAGCTTTCTACTAAACACTTTTAACAAAGGTCAAAAGACAAACTGTACATTTCTTCACTTAGGAAAAGCGGTCCAATTAAGTCCATTATTTCTTTCTCCACGCCAACAATCTCATTTGCACCTCCAAACCAGGCAGCGTACCAACCAGAACTTTTTTTTTTGGGAGAATCATCAGAACTGGATTTTTAGTTGAATATATGTGTGAAACTCAAACTAAGATAATTATAATTTAGTTTTTAAAACAGGAACTAAAGATTCTTCGTAAAATATAAAGAACCGCCCAACACTAGTCATGACATCACAACCCCAATGTCCACATGATTCATTTCAATATTATTCTTCAACTTGACAAGTTGAGAAATAAAGGTATACATGCACAAGGTCCATGCCATGATATTTACATTTATTTTAATCAATTTTCAAACTGAGAAGCACTCCAAGAAGTCTCTTAGCATATTTCGAGGTACTCTATGTCCATGAATCTTTCCTCCTCTTTTCAAGAACGAAGAGTATGCCTCTAGCACTCAAGAAAGTATGGGAGAGAAATTATGCCTACCTACAAGTGAACAGTCCCTTCCCTCTCTGAAGGAGTAGGTGGTACATCTAACATCATGATAACTTTCAATTCACCTTTATGATCAGTTGAAAACAGGAGTCGAGGACATTCCCAAAGGGCAAAGGCCAAGCCTCAGCTCTCAGCGCATACTCAACCTCTTATTTTCAGAATGGCACACCCTAGGGCTTTACCCTACACTTTTCTCCTCAGCGCCTTCATAGCTACATATATTTTCACTCCTCCTCCTATACAATTACTATAATTATTCCTGAACTTTGTAATTTAAATGTACAATCATGTGCATATTAAATCTCATACAAATTATCCTGAGAACCTGATTATGGTAAGAGGGTTTTACCTCACCCCAGTATAGAGATTTTCTCTCACTCCAGTCTCAATATTTTAAATTCTTTTCCTTGCTAAATTCTCAGCATTCAGTTCTCACAGATATTCCAGTTTTCAATCAGGGTTGAGTGATACCCGGAGAGGTTCAACAAAAAAACTCAAATAATACGTTAAAATCTTTTCGATACCCCCCTGACACTCAAACAAACCTCCTACTGCAGTCCTTGCAACCGCTGCCCACTGCCCGGCGGAGAACTCACAGAAACTCCTAAACTCTCTCGCTCAAGCTCTCTCTCTCAAGCGTTACCGACAGTTTTGAGGCTTTAAAGCTCGGCCTCCAACGTCCGTCTCCTTCATCAGTTCACTTTTCTCAGTCGCCTGTTTTTCTTCAGATCTCTTCTCTGCCTCTCTTGTCCCTTTTCATGTGCTGCGTCTTTCTTTTCTCCCTCTGTTCCCGCTGCTCTGGTGTTTTCTTCCCTTTTGTTCCCAGCAAGGTCTATTTTACGCTGCTGAAAACGGTTGCTGCCAGCTGCTGACTCAAAAATTTGGCGAATGCTTCCAAAAATTTAGCAACGTTAGTCCAATTTACCCTAGGAAAACAGAATTTTCCAAAACTTTCCCAACTTTTTTGCCAGAAAACAACAAAATTTGTAAGTAAAAAAACAGACCCAGTAGAAGGTATGTAGTATGTACTTGGTCATTTGCCCTAATTTAGTGAACCCACAGGCAGAGGGCACTGATCATTCCAGGCTTGAAAGTTCAAAACTGGATACTTACCAGTAGAGAGCATCTGGCATGATTGGCTTTTGGTTTGAACTTTGAACTGGTTTCCAGCAAAGTTCAAGTATTTATTTTAGTAGCGGGTTTTGTTCCTTCCTATCAGGTTATATTTCAAATCCATTTCTGCCACCGCCTTCCCAGGCATCATAATTTTAAGCGACCGGTAGCTTAGTAAGATTTTCTCTTTCCCAATAAAAACTTGATGCCTCCCCTCAGGTAACAAAGAACAAATGATTGTTACCATAAATGGACCAGAAAACATATTAGTCTGCAATATTAAGTCAATACATGTACTTGGGGTCATGACTTCAGGATTCAGGACCCCAATGTCAACATGATTCATTGCCATATTGTTCTTCAACTTCACAAGTTGAGAAATAAAGGTAAATATGCACAAAATCCATGTGATGATATTTATATTAATTTTAATGATTTTTAAGAACATAATTTCAATGCATATTACTCATTTACTTTATACAAAATAATTTGCAAACATAATTAAACCAAAATTGCACAGGAACAAAAAAAATGAGATGTATAACATTGAAATAGGACTCTGAAATTATTGGAATATGAAACCATTTGCCTTCTGTTACTTCTAGAGTTTTAAGTCCAAATTCTAAAAGCTTTTAGTGTTTTAAGCTAGCTCTCTAAGTTACCAGTTACTGTCCCAGCAAGGTCTTTTTTACGCTGCCGAGAAAGGTTGCTGCCAGCTGCTGAGTCCGAGCGTCATCATCTCTCTTTCGCTGCTGCCTGCGCTGCTGCCTGCTTCCACCACCGAGACCATCCACGTCCCGTTTTTGCGGCTGCAAGCTACTGGGTAGATCCCGTTTGCCTGCACCCTACCTTACCTCACCCAAGCTTCAATTTTTGCACTAGCTCATGCTGGCGGTTCGTCTAGTTGTTGCGGGTGTGTTGTAATGCAGATATTGAAGATTAAGACAGCGGTTAATAATATCCTGCAGACACGACCATCTTCTTCATTAGTACTAGAGCCTGAAATTTACGTTTTTTGGGTGTGGGTGGGGGAGGAGCCCAGAACGGAGGTGCACTCAAGTCTCATCGTATTGCGCAAGTTCGAGTTTTCCGATCAAGAGGGTTACTTACTGTGCCTGCACTATAGTTTGTTACAACTCCAAGGCCGTTACACATTCTGCGTTAACCTCATGGAGATACCGGAGAGAGCTCAAGACTCTGTAACGATTGAACTTTCAAGCCAAATGCGTCCAGGCAACACATCGATCGGAGCCGCTTCAACAAATACTGGTGAGTTGGGATTCACTAAAGCTTGAGATTAAGTTTGAAGGATTTTAGATTCAATTTGAAACCAGCTTCACGAGTTCCAATCAAGCATAAAATCCTAAGCCAACGACACGCGACGTCGAGGGCTCCTTGGAAGTCTCCCAGCTGGAGTGATAGACAACTGGATGATGAGACCTGTAACCTGGTGCAGGTGAAGGCACACTAACGTAGTTTCTTTTATGTAGTGACATATGTGTTGTTTTGTTTTGAGCTTAATGAGTTTCACAGTGTAATAGAGCAGGCCAAAAAAAAAAGAACTACTTATATTATGGTGAATTAGAATATATTTGTGCTAAAAATATATATGTAATTATGCATATTGAAAAATATAAATATATATTTTAAATGATTGATTTTTTCAAAAATACAAAATTTCCACATGCGATTGCACATAATTTGAACAAGTTTGTGAGCATATGAAAAAAATTATAATTTTTGTATCACACACGGGATTTTTTCAGAACATTGACGATAAGTATATGGTTCGACCCTAACTAGATAACTTTGACAGATTCTGGTGACTTGCGAGGGCCTGAATTTTCAATGCCAAGGAGTATCGGCAAAGCATCCATTGGAACCGCTTTGACAGATTCTGGTGAGTTGCAATATTGTAGTAACCCTTGAAATTCACAAAGTGTCGAGGAATTTAGATTGAACAGTAAATTCAAACCAACGTGAAGAGTTTTTTTGCAGTAAAAGTTTCTTGACAACGCCACGCAACAGTCTCCTTGGAAGTTTCCCAAGAGAGATACCAGTAACCAGATGATGCGAGTCATGGGACCTGTAATCTCTACGAGTTTTGATTCTTGTGAAACTCATTGCATGAATTTTTTTTGCCGCTTGGATTACAAAATAAGCTCTTCAAATATGCGATTCTCAGATCAAATAATTCAACGATTTGTCTTGCATACATTGGTCACAGATGATGCTGAAGCTCAAGGACAAGATCACTCATGGGTCACCGAAGTTCGATCAACGATTCAAAATTACAAGAATGATACCGCTCCTGAAGTTCTCATAAGGAAGGTGCCGAACTACTTGCGACTACCTCCGGAACAGTTCACTCCGAAAGAATGGCGATTTGGCCTCCACAACCGTGAACTTGACACTTCTGGAGCAGAGGGTTTGAAGATTGCTGTAGCAGGATATTTCTTTGCCGACGAAGAAAGCGATGCTTGGGACAGATTCTGCAATGTTGTGGTGGATGATCCTGCGAGGCTTGTGAGATTGTATGGACTGCAGGATGGTTTCACCGAATTCAGTGAGAGGCAGGTGAAGTATTTACTAGCATTAGATGCTCTATTCCTTGTGGGAAGGGATGAGAATTTTGGGGGCAGGCTTCAGTTGGATCTGTGCTGGTATGGTAGCAGTCTTAGAGATATGGTGTTGTTGGAAAATCAAGTACCAATGGATCTACTGAGGAAGGTTGCTGAAATCAAGCTGATTGAGGTTTCATTGGATACGGTTCTAAAGGATTACATGAATTGGCTGTGCCCCCTTTCATTGAATACGAGGCAAAATCCTGACAGTGCCCACTATCCAGACCTAGTCAATTGCTGCCACATTTTGGATTACCTTTACAAAACGATATGTGGCCCTCACCCACCAAAGGCCAAGGGTCCTTACGTTTCTATAGAGTCTGCAGTGAATTTGAAGTCAGCTGGCATTAAGATCAAAGCAGTGCCTGGCACATTGAACATAGTTTCATTTCAGGGAGGACGTCTGTCCCTACCTATCATAACAATAGAGGACATATTTGAAACCCTGTTCCGCAATCTTGCAATCTATGAATCTTTGAGTTTACAGGATGCCTCTGACTGTACAGTTGCTGGCTATATTCTACTGATGGCAGACCTCATTGGAAGCGTAGATGATGTGCGACTATTAATCAAGCACGGGGTCTTCATAAACGGTCTTGGCCCTGAAATGGCAGTACTTGATATGTGGAGAAGCCTACACAAAGAATTATGGTGCGGCAGCGTATCAAAATCTACTCTGGAAGTTGCCGAAAATCTCAACAAACATTGCAAATCTAGGAAGAATGTTATCATAACTGAATTTTCTCAGTTGTTTTGTTCGAGACCATGGTATGTGGTATCTGCCATTGCAGTCACCCTAGTAACCCTTGCCACATTGGTTCAGACTTACACATCTGTCATTGGTTCCAATAAAATGAGGCCTCATTTTCCTCCTGGTTAACTGATAGTCTACACACGCTGTTACACAGTCTCAATTTTTCCAGAGATTTCAAATTACTTGTGTTTCTTTAACTCAATTTGCTGCAAACTCTACGTATTCATGTACAGGTCTGCAACCACTCGCAACCACAATATTTACATTAGGTTAGCTTGCAACCAGCTGACAGCACAGTCTCCGCATATGTCTGTGAACACCTGGGATTCGAAAGTCTGCAAAACCTCATAATTATCTTTAGTAGGTACATAGGTTGTACATACACTACATAATATCATGAACTGTAAATCTTTTCGTAGAAGAATTGTTGTGGTCAAGGTTAAAGCTGAGACAACTGATTGCTTGTCTTCTGTAGTTGGCGTTATCTAAATTTGAAGAAGTCTAGGATGGTTACCCTTCAATAGTGATTCACTTGCGGTATAGAGTGATTGACTAATTCTAACACCAATCAAGATCAGTAGTCTGATATGTACATCGGTTTGAAGCTCTTGAAAAGGTATGAGCAACATGTGAATTGAAACAAGTTACCCCGGTCAAATTTAGGAACATATAGGATCATGAATATTGCAATGCATATGATTGTTCATTATACAGCATTGCCTTCATCTTCTTCCCTCCACCGTTATGGGATGTTCAAATGGGCATAAGGGATAAGCCTCAGAAGATGGGTAAATATCATTATCTGGGTTTCATCTTTCTTAAAAGTGATGTGTGAGGTTGGCTGGCCCATGTCCAAAATGGAACGTGAAATAGAGGCTTATAAAAAGCACATGAAATAAAGCCCTTGACAGTCACAGTCACAGAATTCCTCAGTGCACCTCAAACAACATTCCACAATCCTTGTCACTATTAATTTGACTAAACATCACATTCAAATAACATAATTTTGAAGTTAAAGCTAAAATTGTGAGTTTCAAAGTAACCACCCACTACATTAGCCTGGTTTTGGTTGTTGGATCTTCAATGA
>Ga0209611_10004040_pt1 | contig 25183 bp, 16 predicted proteins | sample S1TSphgellanicum_3_FD_187693 | JGI IMG/M metagenome (GOLD analysis project Ga0209611, IMG submission 187693) | Host-associated microbial communities from peat moss isolated from Minnesota, USA - S1T2_Fc - Sphagnum magellanicum MG (SPAdes) (version 2) | ecosystem: Host-associated > Plants > Peat...
GAAGGCAGTCTATGGACGCCACTTTGGGGGGCTATCGGCCTTTTCAGCTCGCGAGCGTAGGAAAAATGTGCATGCAAGCACCGCAGCTCGTTGCCGGCTACACAAATCCCATAAATTCCGTACATCGCCGCGGCGCTTGCAACGTTGCGCGAAAGATCGATTGTAGACGGCGAGATCGTCGCGCTCGATGCACGGGGCGCTCCGATCTCGCGTTGCCACTGAATTTTAGGTCCGCGGAAGCGAAGATCCCGCGGTTTCCGTTCTCAGATTCTGTCTGACACTCAAATGGAATTCGTCCGACACGAAATTAATCCGCCGGTCTCACATAGCGTATGGAAGAGCTGGCGTAACCTCCGTTTGTGTTAGCACCCGCATTACTGCATTTATATCTTGGAGGGTAATTATGAATTCAGCCAATGTAGACTCTCTTCGTAGTTCAGCGTCCGATGCGCGCGATCAGATCCAAGGTGCTGCGGCGCCCGCGATCAAAGAAGGCAAGCGACAGGCAGGGATACTGCTCGACCAAAGCGGTGAGCTGATCGACGAGGTCAGCACTCGAGCGCTCGACACCGCAGCAGATTTGGGCAAAAGCGTCATTTCCTTCACGAAAAAGAATCCGCTCACGGCCTTGCTGCTGGCAGTGGGCACTGGTGCGCTGCTGATCGGGGTAACCCGATCCTTGCAGTCACGGCGCTAGCCGCATCGAAAGAGGAGAGATTTCATGAAAGTAAAGACGGTCGTCAGAGAAGCGGCACGAGTCCTCAACAGCACATTCGCCTCCACGAATGGAAGTGTGGAGTCGACGGACATCCTCGACACGCTGAAGAAGGAACACGACGAGGTCAAAGGCCTGTTGGAGGATTTGAGCGACGCCGAGACGGCGGCGCAGCGTCGTACGTTGGTTCAGAGGATCAAGGGGGCTTTGGTGCCCCATACCAAGGCCGAGGAGAAAGTCGTATACGATTCCGTGATTGCGCTGCGCGATAAGGACGCACAAATGGACGGGTACGAGGGCTACTTGGAGCACGAATGGGCGGCAAAAACGTTGCAGCGCCTAGAATCCATTACGAACGCCGCATCGCCCGAGCATAAAGCCGCGGGCAAGGTGCTCAAGGAGCTCGTCGAGCATCACATTGATGAAGAAGAGCGCAATGTGTGGAAGGACGTCAAGAAACACTTTTCCGACGAGGAAAGGAAGGAATTGAATGTGAGTTTTCTTGCGGCGAAGCGGCGTGTGAAGGCATAGGCTGTTCGAGAGGTGCTGCTGGTGGTTTGCGCGGCAATCGATCGCGGCCATCGACCGGCCGACGATGCCGCGGCATGACGTTTGTGTTGGCGCCTAAAATATTACCTGGGGTAAGTCGCTTTATGAAAATACTTCTCGTCGAAGATTCCAGAGTGTTGGCCGAGCGTTTGACCGAGGCCATCGGCCAGATCACGGGGCTTGATTTGATCGGCACAACAGACGCCGAAACAGTCGCGGTAGCGGTGCTGCGCAAGCAAAACGTCGATGTGATCGTGCTGGATTTGCATTTGAAACAGGGCACAGGCTTCGGCGTATTGCGTGCGCTGGCAATCGCAAAACGAAAACCGTCCGTCATTGTGTTGACCAACTATGACCTGCCCGAATACAAGAGCGCCGCCCTGGCACTGGGAGCGACCCATTTCTTGGATAAGGCTCAGGATTATTGGCGTCTTCCGGCGCTGCTAGCAGAAATCGGAAATAAGCAGGTCGCGCTGCACTAGCGGACAGGTATGCATTCGGTCGTCAACCGCGCTGGCCCCGTTCTGCACCTGTTGCTGCGTTATACCCAGGCGCTCATTACACAAATGGCGCAGACAGCGGTGTGCAACCGTCACCACTCGCTCCACCAGCAACTTTGCCGCTGGCTTCTCTTGAGCTTCGATCGTTTGCCGGGTGACGAACTCGTCATGACTCATGAGTTGATCGCAAACATGTTAGGCGTGCGCCGTGAAGGAGTCACAGAGGGCGCCTTGAAGCTCCAGCAGGCCGGAATCATTCAGTCGTCGGGTGAAGCACGCCAGCGGGCTACGCCATGCTTCCAACCAGTTTCAGATTGCCGGCCGTCGCAGTCGCCGCGTGAAAACGCGCCGCGCCGCGCCCCGAAGGCGGATCTGGAGCCAGGGGTAACAGGCGTACGCAAGCAAGAGTTCCGTCATGAGGGGGCATCCATTTTTGTCTTCGCGAACGACAGGATCGCGCGGCCCCACAGCGACGAGAATCGGCCTCTTCCTGAAGCTTCCGTAGGATAACCGGCCCCGCCAGGGTGGGGTGGGCGCGCGAGGCTGCCGCTCCCCAGCGCTGTGAAGGAATATTCCTACGCTAAATCAGCCAACCCTGCGCTTAACGCTCGGTCAATCTCCACGTAGCGTTCACGCATACGAATCTAGGTCGCAGCAGTTAACGCAGGAGAATTTGTGACATCTAAGTCGAAGAATAGTCCGACGGGCGCCGGCACGACCGCGAGCGGGCCTTCCCACCCCCGCTCGCCAGTTACCAGCATGGCGGAACATGCTGCCGAGGAAACATCGCTCGCGGCCTCAATGCCCTTCAACGAGAACAAGCGCGGCGAGTACGGATACCAGCATGCAGTAGCACCGCAGGTGGGGGCATCATCGGCGATGCCTTCGCCGCAAACCGGAGCATCCACCTTAAGCGAGGGGAACGATTCCGCTAAGACAGGCGCCCCTGCGTTGCAGCCTGCCGCGCTCGATGGCGCACTCACAGCAAAGCGCGTGAACGATGCTGGGCAAACGCTCACGACGAATCAGGGCGTTCCCATTGCTGACAACCAGAACTCGCTAAAAGCTGGGTTGCGGGGTCCGACGCTTCTTGAAGATTTCATCTTGCGCGAGAAAATCACGCACTTCGATCACGAGCGAATCCCGGAGCGCATCGTTCATGCCCGAGGCTCAGGCGCCCACGGGTATTTCGAAAACTACGCGCCCTTCACCAAGTACACCAAAGCGGCGCCGTTCGCGGAAAAAGGCAAGATTACTCCGGTGTTCGTCCGCTTCTCGACCGTTGCCGGTGAGCGCGGGTCGGCCGACACGGCTCGTGACGTGCGAGGCTTCGCTGTCAAGTTTTATACGGATGAGGGCAACTGGGACTTAGTCGGCAACAATATTCCGGTCTTCTTCATCCAGGATGCCATCAAATTCCCGGATCTGATTCATGCGGCGAAGCCTGAGCCGAACAATCAGATTCCGCAGGCCGCGACGGCCCACGACACGTTCTGGGACTTCGCCTCGCTCATGCCGGAATCCACCCATATGTTGCTGTGGATCATGTCGGATCGGGCCATCCCGCGCAGTTTGCGCATGATGCAAGGATTCGGTGTCCACACGTTCCGGTTGGTCAATGAAGCCGGGAAGTCGACGTTTTGTAAGTTCCACTGGAAGCCACTCCTTGGTACCCATTCGCTAGTTTGGGACGAGGCGGTGAAGCTCATGGGGGCGGACCCCGACTTCCACCGACGCGATCTATGGGAAGCGATCGAGTCGGGCCATTATCCCGAATGGGAACTGGGAGTCCAACTGTTCACGGAAGACCAAGCCGAGGCTTTTAGCTTCGATGTGCTCGACTCCACGAAACTCGTGCCGGAAGAGATGGTTCCGGTGACTGCGGTCGGGCGCATGGTGCTCAATCGCAATCCCGACAATTTTTTCGCGGAAACCGAACAGGTCGCCTTCTGCACCGCTCATGTCGTTCCGGGTATCGACTTCAGCAACGACCCGCTCCTGCACGGCCGTCATCACTCGTATCTCGACACGCAAATCAGCCGACTCGGCGGGCCCAATTTCCACGAGATTCCGATTAACTCGTCGGTCGCTGCCGTGCACAATAATCAGCGCGACGGACTCCATCGTCAGGCCATTGCGCGCGGGCGCGTGAGCTACGAACCCAATTCGCTGGGGGGAGGCTGCCCATTCCAGGCCGGGATGAAAGGCTTCGTCTCTTTTCCGAAGGCCATTGAGAGTGATAACGATCCGGTGGATAAGGTCCGCGGCAAGCCCGAGAAATTCGCGGAACACTACAATCAAGCCACCCTCTTTTTCGAAAGCCAGACGCCAGTGGAGCGCGCGCATATCAAGAATGCGTTTCGCTTCGAATTGAGCAAAGTCACGGTCCCTGCAATCCGCCAGCGGATGGTATCGGGACTTCGGAACGTATCGGAGGAACTGGCTGCCGAACTCGCGTACGATCTCGGTCTGGAGTTGCCCGAGCACATGCCGAGGGCTATCGAGAAGGCTCCAACCCCGGAGGTTTCGTCCTCGCCGGCATTATCGCTGATGGCGCTACCCGGCGAGGGCGGGATTGCCACCCGGAAAGTTGCCATTCTGATCGCCGATGGCCTCGAGGGACGCGCCATATCGAACATCATTGCTGCGCTCACAGAAGCCGGTGCTGTCACCCGACTCTTAAGTAACCGGTTGGGCACTTTGAGGAGCGCCGATGGCGCCGCGTTCGAGGTGGACGCGACCCTCGAGAACTCGCCGCCGGTGCTATTCGACGCGCTGGTGCTGCCGGACGGCATTGACGCCGTTGAGCGCCTCGCGAAAGATGGTCACACACTGGAATTTCTAAAAGACCAGTACCGCCATTGCAAATCCATTCTTGTGTTCGGTGCCGGATCAAAACTCCTGAAAAAAGCCGGTATCTTTGAAGTGCTACCGTCCGGTGAGCCCGACCCCGGCCTATTGGTCGCAGAACCCAGCGGGTACGACTCCGCTGCGAAGAGATTCATCTCTGCCATTGCCAGGCATCGACACCCCGAACGGGACTCCGATCCGCCGCTCATCTAAATTGAGTTCGAAAGTCAAGACAAACATAGAAGGTAGATCATGGCTTCACAGCACAAGACGACGATGGAACGAACCGCGGGTCAAGACGCAGTGGAATTGCTGAAGGCAGATCACCATCGAGTCGCCAAGCTCTTTGCGGAATTTGGTGCCCTCAAGGAGGATGGCAGTGACGCGGCGAAATCGGCCCTGGTGGCGCAAATCTGCCAGGAGCTTACCGTGCACACCGCGATCGAGGAGGAGATTTTCTATCCTGCCGTACGCAAAGCGATCGAAGACGATGATCTGATGGATGAGGCTCTCGTTGAACATGCGGGGGCGAAGGAGTTGATCGCACAACTGCAGGCAGCCCATCCGGATGAGGATCTGTACGACGCCAAGGTCACGGTGCTCGCTGAGCAGATTGAGCACCACGTTGAAGAGGAGGAGGGCAGCATGTTTCCGCAGGCAAAGGGCTCGGGAATCGACACACTGTCGCTCGGTGCCGCACTGCTCAAACGAAAAGCCGAACTCTTAGCGGATTCGAACACACCGCGGTTGATGACGGCAAGCGCCAACGCCGATGACGTAACGGGCCAGAATTCAGGCAACCATTCGAATCACTCAGGAGCCGTCAAGCCGCGACGTGCTTCGGCGCTTCGAAAGAGTGGCCGCCGTCCTGCGGCCAACAAAAGCGCTTCCAAAAAGAAGTCGTCGATCAAGTCGCGTTGATCGAGATTGGCTGATTGATCCGGTTTTTTTTTACCTTGACCCGTGGTCATTCAGTTTCAGCGGGCGACTGGCCCGTCAATACTGCGCCGAGCGCGTCCATATCGATGGGTTTGGTGAGGTGCCAATCAAATCCTGCCGCCTTGCTACGCCGGCGATCGCTCTCCTGACCCCAGCCGGTCAACGCAATCAATTGAATCGGCTTCCCCCACGGTTCCTTGCGAAGCGCCGCGGCTACCTCGTAGCCGCTTAATTCCGGCATGCCGATATCGAGCAGCGCCACTTCGGGACGAAAAGCCTGCGCAAGCGCCACTGCAGCATGGCCCCCATGCGCAACGCGCACTTCGTGGCCGTCGATCTCCAGGAGTATGGCGAGGCTGTCGGCGGAGTCCTTATTGTCGTCGGCGATGAGCACGCGCCGACCGGACGCAGCCTGTGGCATGGCATCGGCCGCCGCGGATTGCGCGGCAGCCAGTTCGACCGCAGGCATCGGCAGGTTGACGCTGAACTCGCTGCCCTGTCCTACTCCCGCGCTTGAGACCTCCGTCGTGCCACCGTGCAGCTCGACCAAACCCTTGACCAACGAGAGGCCAATGCCGAGCCCACCCTCCGTACGCGGCGATTGACTGTCGATTTGCGCAAACATGTCGAAGATCCCATCGAGGGATTGCGCGGGGATGCCGATGCCGTTGTCTTTTACCGTCATGCGCACCGTGTCCATCGCCACATGCGCCGATAATTCGATGCGGCCACCCGGGTCGGTGTACTTCGCCGCGTTGTTCAGCAGATTGGAAAGGACCTGTGCGAGCCGCAGCGGATCCGCTTCCAAAGTGGGCACCTCGGGCGGCAGGTCGACGATCAAGTGATGCCGTTTGTCGTCGAGCAGCGGCCGCGCCGCCTCCACCGCGGCATCGACGATACTGGTCAACGACACGCGCGACTTTTTCAGTTCGAGCTTGCCCTGGGTAATACGTGCCACATCGAGCAGATCATCGAGCAGCCAGGACATGTGCTTGACCTGTCGCTGAATGACCGCCTGGGCCCACTGCAACCGCTGCGGCGGCAGTGCGGGCGAGCCCAGAATTTGGGCGGCATTGCGGATGGGCGCCAGGGGATTGCGCAACTCGTGGGATAGCGTGGCCAGAAAGCGGTCTTTGCGCGTATCCACGTCGCGCAGCGCCGCCTCTTGGGCCAGCAGGTGCCGCTCGAGCCGCTTGGCCTCATCGATGTCGGTGGACGTACCGTACCAGCGAATCACCTGACCGGCCTGATCGCACTCGGGCTGCGCACGCACCAGGAACCAGCGATACACCCCGTCGTGCCGGCGCAAGCGCTGTTCGAGCGTATATGCCTCACTCTTGCAGATCGCCTGCGACCATACGGCCATGCTCTGCTCTCTGTCCTCGGGATGGATGATCTGCCTCCAGACCTCGTGACTCGTGGCCGCGGCCCCGGACAAGCCGATGTATTCGCAAAGTCGCTGATTCACGTACTCCAATTCTCCATCCGGACGGCCGATCCAGACCAACTGCGGCATGGCGTCGGCGAGCGTCGCCAGCCGTGCCTCGCGATCGAGCACCGCCAACTCCGCGGCCTTGCGCTCCGTGATGTCCATGGAGGCGCATCGGACGCCGTCGATGATGCCGTCTTGATCGATATTGGGTTCGACCAGAAGATCGAAGTACCGCCGGATACCGTGCGTCCTGACGGAGACCGTCTGCCGATGGCGTTGCCCCGAACGCATGACAGCACGTTTGATTTCGACCAGCACCGCTGCGTCCTCCGCCGGGAACAGGTCCGCGTCGGTTCTGCCGATGGCCTCGGAGATGCTCGCTTGCAGCGCCCGATTGTAGATCCAGGTGTAGCGCAGCTCACGGTCCTGATAGGCGAGCGTGACGAACGAACCCTGCAGCGCCAGTTCGAAGCGCTGCGTCGTGAGACGGAGTTGGGCCTCGGCCTGTGAACGCTGCACAGCCTCCCAGATGCGTGTGGCCACCCGTTCGATGAGCGCAACATCACTCGGCGTCCAGACGCGTGGCTGCCGGTCGTTGACAAACAGGCTCGCACTAAAGCGCCCTTCCCGGAGCAGCGGGACTGACACGAACGCTCGCGTGTCGATCGCAGCCCAGTTGGCGGCATCGTTCAATGGGTCCAACCGGATGTCTTCTTGGACCACGGTCTCGCCGCGACGTTGCCGGCTGATGTTGTGGAGGCCGAATTCTGCGAGCGGAAAAGTTCCGATGATCGGCGCGACGCCGTCGGTGTAGTTCGTCTGCAGCTCGATATGGGTGTCATCGGCACAGACCTGGCCGTAGCCGACCCGGCTGGCGCGAAGGTACCGGCCGATCGCGTCGATGGCCGTGGCGATGATCCGCAGCGGATCATCGTGCTGGCGCAGCGCGTCACCGAGTTCGACTAAAAACTTCTGTCGCCTTTCGGTCAAGACTTGCTGAGTCGTTTCCGTGCAGATCAGGAGCACACCGCCAATGCCGGACGCAGCGCGCGGATCCGGAATCGGGCTGAAACCATACGTCCAATACCTGGATTCATGGAGACGCCGGCGAAACATGGGCAGCACTTGATTTTCGTACCAGGTGGCGTCAGCCCCGCCCATGACGTGATCGATTTGCGGGCCGATGATGTCCCATGATTCCCGCCACTGCTCGGCGCCCTTCCCGCCGAGCGGCACCGTCATCTGCTCCGGTCCGAGCGACCGGGCATACGCATCGTTATAGAGGCACCGATGATCCGCCCCCCAAAAAATGCACATCGGGAGACGCGAACTCAGAATGATCCCCAGAGCCGTATGCAGCGCCGGTGACCACTGCTCGGGAGGACCCAGCGGCGAGTGGCCCCAATCAAATGCTCGCATGCGCTCGCTCATTTGTCCGCTGCGCGGGAACAGGGGCGTGGGCATTGTCATGGAAACGGACTACCCATCAAAAGACACAACGTACGTCCACCCAAACAGCGCTCTGCGAGAGCCGGTGGACGATGACGATCGGCTCAACGGAAATATAGCACCGCCGCCTTATTGAGTCAGCCGCGGCACGGCCTTATCGGTGCGTCGCATGAACTCGATCCGGTGTGGATGCCCGTGACGGCCGACCAATTCTCTGGGCCCGTAGTTTGTTATGAATGTCGGTTGCCGCAATGGCGCTTTCGGCGGCGGCGACGACCACTTGGTTGAGCCCCCGAACTACGTCACCGGCTGCGTAAAGATGCGGAACCGTAGTCTCTTGATGGGCGTTGACCTCGAGATTGCCCTGCTCGTCGCAGGCGGCCGAAAGCGAACGCGCCAGATCGTGACGTGGGCTGCAGCCCAGCGCCAGATAAACTATGTCGAAATCGCGGCTGCCCTTCGCGGTGGACAGCGTTACATAATCTTCGTGAATGCGAAGGTCCTGCGGCTGAACCCAAATCCGTTCAAAGTCGCCCATGCTCGCGTCTCGGGCGGACGCGTGCTTTGGCGTGCCGGTGTGCAGCAACGTAACCTGATTGGAGTATGTCATCAAGAATTCCGCCTCACGTTCGCCGAGGGCGTCATCGCCGATGACAGCGATGCGCTGATCGATCGCTTCAAAAGCATCGCAGATGGGACAGATGCGCAGCAGACTGCGCATTACGGCCTCGGTTGCGCCTTCGATGGCGGGCAAGTGATCCCGAACGCCGGTCGCCAACAAGAGATAGCGGCTATACAGCGTATCCTGATCCGTGCAGAGGACAAAAATATCGTCATGGAAGGCGACGCTCGATACGTGAGTCCGGCGGATCTGTGCGCCATATTTTGCGGATTGCTCTCGCAGTGCGAGAAGGAGCTCCTGGCCGCCGATGCCGGCAGTAAATCCGGGAATGTTGTGGCTCGTCGGTATCCACCGTGCCCGCGAATGACCATCGTCAAGGACGACGCATCGACGCCGAAATCGAGCCAAGTAAATCGCCGCCGTAAGGCCAGCAGGGCCGCCGCCCACGACGATGGCATCGTGAATCTCCAGCTGATTTTGTGTACTCAATCGCTATCTGTCTTGCGAGGTGCACCACGTTGCGGCGGCATCTCATCTGACGGCACTTCGGGTCGCGCGGCGGTAGCGTCCGCCTCGTGCGGGGTCGAACGCAGATCGCCTGGTTCATTCTTCAGAGTCGAATGACTGCTGTGGTCGTAGCGATCGTCAGCGTCAAACGTCTTTCGGTTCGGCATGACATTCTCCAATGCGAGACTAACTACCTGGGTGATTCCATCAGCACAGGTAAGACTGTGCGCTCGCGCTTCACGGCTGCCGGTTGAAACATGCCTACGATGTTCAACGGGATCTGCGAGAATTGAGGTGCCAGATGGTTGCAGTCAACACAGTCGCGAATGCAACCCAACCAACTAACGGTAACCCAGCACGTGAAGCCGTTTTATCCACGCGTTTCGCCTCATTCACGAAGGCCGCGCTGGTGGCGACTAATCCGGCTGCGGCGACGGTACTCAAACGTAGATCGTGCCGTTTAAAAAAGTAGCGGTTCCAACCACCAATCATGGATACATTCCAACCCCATAACGCCAATGCTCTTGAACGCGCAGCGCTCGGCGCAGATCGTAACAGTCGATACGCCGCGACCGCCAAAGCGGCTTCAATGCAGCCCCATGCTAGGGGAATCACCCAATCGGGAGGCTTGAAGCTAGGCTTGCGTAGTGACAGATACCACAACATCGTGCGGGGATGATTGGGCGATGGTGTGCTTGAAATGCTGAGTGCCAGTGGCAGCGCAAAAGCGCACGAGGCGATAGCGGCGGCTGTGGGCGCCGACACAGAACTCGTTTTCTGACGAGAATGATCCATGGCCAGTTTCCTAGAGGTACACGCTTGGAGTTGGCGAAAGACTAACGAGTCGCGCGAGCCCGCGCTGTCAGCCAACTACCGCAAATTCCCGGCTATTAGTACTACAATTTGATCCGGACTAAGGAACGTCTTGTCCTCGACGCGATCAGATTTGGTCGGGCTGGGCGTTTCCGCGAAGATCTCTATTACCGGTTGAACGTCTTCGCCGTGCGCGTACCGCCGCTGCGAGAGCGCAAAGACGATATCCCCTTGCTGACTAGGCATTTATCCGCGCTTTGTGCCCAGAAGCTGCGTATCCAAGAGCCATCGATCAGCGATTCGCAGTGCGACGACCTGAAGGCCTACGACTGGCCTGGGAACATCCGCGAGCTGGGGAATTTCATCGAGCGTTCAATGATTCTCGCTCGTGACGGCTGCCTGCGCTTTGACCGCCCGCTTACCGATTTGTCGAGTCATGAAAGTCGTTTGCCCGACGCACCCGCGGCGATCGACCCGGTGAAGATTTTAAAGGAAGACGAATGGCGCCGACGGGAGCGGGCGAACACCCTAGCGGCGATCGAGAGAGCGCACGGACGAATCCAGGGTCCCGGCGGTGCCGCCGATCTTCTGGGCCTCAGGCCTTCAACGCTGCAATCTCGCCTTCGAGCATTCGGGATCCAAATCGTCAGGAAGACGGTGCCGCAAGGCGAGTGATATTTCTTTGCCTAATGGAAGTACGAGCGTAATCTTTTGGTCAAAAGTTCCACCGGCGTGCCGCTGCGTTTTACTTGATGAAATCGACGAACGCGCGGAGCGGTGCGGGCAGGAGTCGCCGGCCGGGATAGTAGAGAAAAGGTCCCGAGAAACGTTGCCACCATGGCTCGAGCACGGGCTCGAGGGCGCCGCTCTTGAGATACGGTCGCAGCCAGTCCTCGAAAAGGTAAATGATACCGGTGCCGGCGATGGCCGCGTCCACCGCGAGATCGGTGGCCGCACCGACCTGCACGAGCAGCGGACCTGAGGGATCCACCCGCACGATCTCGCCATCGCGCTCGAACTCCCACGGCATCATGGCGCCGCTGCTGAAGCGGCCGCGCAGGCAGGCAGCTCTCAGCAAGTCGCGCGGGTGCTGCGGTCGGCCGTGACGATCGAGATAGGCGGGCGATGCGGCGGTGGCGAAGCGCTGGACGCGCGGACCGATGGGCACCGCGATCATGTCTTGTTCCAGCCGTTCGTCGTAGCGGATGCCTGCGTCGCAGCCGGCCGCCAGCACATCGACGAAACTGTCTTCCGCTATCACCTCGAGGCGGATGTCGGGATAGGCAGCGAGGAAAGGCGGGACGATTGCGGGCAGGACCAAGCGTGCAGCGCTCACCGGGACATTCAGGCGTAAGGTGCCGGCCGGCCGGTCGCGAAGACTATTCACTCCGTCGAGCGCCGCTTGCACCTCATGCAGCGCGGGTCCGAGCCGCTCGAGCAGGCGCTGCCCCGCCTCGGTCGGGGCGACGCTGCGTGTCGTCCGGTGGAGCAGCCGGACACCGAGCTTCGTTTCCAGCCGACGCACGGCCTCGCTGAGACCGGAGGCGCTGTTGCCGCTGGCACGCGCGCCGTCGCGGAACCCGTTCGCGCGCGCGACGGCGACAAAGGCTTCCAGGTCACCCAGATCGATTGCCATGGGACCGACCTCCATTGTTCGTAATCCCGCACAGGGTGTGCGGATTATAGGCAATTGTCGAACGCAAGGCACAGGATTACGATGCCTTGACGTACCCGCACATTCACCAGGATTTCCATCATGTCCAATAGCAATCAATCAGAGACTTTCAAGCTCGGCGGCCGCACCGTCCGGCGGATGGGCTATGGCGCCATGCAACTCGCGGGACGCGGCGTATTCGGGCCGCCCAAGGATCATGACGCGGCGTTGGCGGTATTGCGCGAGGCCGTTGAGAGCGGGGTGAACCACATCGACACCGCGGACTTTTATGGCCCGCACATCACCAACCGGATCATCCGGGAGGCCTTGCATCCGTATCGCGACGATCTCGTCATCGTCACCAAGCTCTCCGCCCGGCGCGGCGAGGATGGCTCGTGGATACCGGCCCTATCGAGCGAAGAATTGACTCGAGCCGTGCATGACAATCTGCGTAATCTCGGCCTCGACGTGCTCGAGGTCGTCAACCTGCGCAGCATGTTCAATGTGCATCACCCCGCCGAGGGCTCGATGGAGGCGCCGCTCACGGTGCTGGCCGAACTGCAGCGGCAGGGCTTGATCCGTCACATCGGCTTGAGCAACGTGACCGCGACGCAGATCGAGGAGGGACGGCGGATCTGCGAAATCGTCTGCGTGCAGAATCATTACAATCTGGCGCATCGGCACGACGACGCGCTGATCGCGGACTTGGCGCGGCAGGGCATCGCCTACGTGCCGTTCTTCCCGCTCGGCGGGTTCACGCCGTTGCAATCGACCACGTTGTCGGACGTCGCCGAACGGCTCGGAGCGACGCCGATGCAGATCGCGCTCGCGTGGCTGATGCAACGCTCGCCCAATATCCTGCTGATCCCCGGCACGTCGTCGGTGGCCCACCTGCGCGAGAATCTGGCGGCCGGCAACATGGTGCTGTCGCCGCAAACCTTGGCGGCGCTGGACGGGATCACCTGACCTCCGGCGGCTACGGCAGCTACGGCACCTACGGCGCCGGCGCACGCGGGGCCGGGGTGGATGAGTCCGCGAGCGCATACGCGAGGACCGCCATCACCGCCGCGTTTTCGCCCAAGTGCCGGGGGTCCACCTTGTCGAAGGTGTCCGCAGCGGTGTGGTGATAGTTGAAATAAAATCGGCTGTCTTGAGCCGGTGTAAATCCCGGCACGCCCTTGCCGACCACCGACATGACATCCTCGCCCACGTCGTCGCCCGGGGTCAGCACGGACGCGCCGATCGGCGCGAGTTGGTGCGCCACGGGCGCCAGCCACTCCTTCAATGCCGGGGCTCCGTCGAAAATGATGCCGGTCGGATGATCGCAGCCGAGATCACTTTCCAGCGCGCCCACGTGATCCTTGAGTTCGCCCGCGTGGTCGGCGGCGTAGGTTTGCGAGCCTTCCCCGCCGGACTCCTCGTCCATCCAAGCAACGAAGCGGATTGTCCGTTGCGGGTGGATACCCAACTTCTGCATCAAATGAATCGCCTGCATCGAGACCGCGATGCCGGCGCCATCATCGATCGCACCCGTGCCCAAGTCCCAGGAGTCCAAGTGCCCCGAGACGATCACCACTTGCTCCGGATGGCTCGACCCCTTCCAGTCCGCGATGACGTTGTAGCTCTCGACCTTCGGCAGGTTCTGCGGCGTCAGGGTCAAGTGCATTTGCACGGGGCCTTGCGCGGCAAGATCGGCGATCAGATCGGCGTCCTCCGCCGTCACCGCCGCCGCCGGCACTTTCGGCAACGCCGGGTCGTAAAATGCGATGCCCGTGTGCGGCAGCCGGTAGTCCGCTCCGCCCACCGACCGCACCAGGACCGCGACCGCACCTGCGGAGGCGGCCAAGCTCGGTCCCGCGGCGCGATAGATCACGCTCTGCCCATACGCTTCGCCGCCCAAACCCTCGGCCGCCAATTGCCGGTCGAATGCATGATTGAACAGCAGGATCTTGCCCTTCAATGCGCCCTGCGGCAGCCGCTTGAGGTCATCGAAGGTCGGCACCACCACCACCGGCGCGGTGATGCCCGCCGCCGGGGTTGCGCCGCTGCCGCCCAAGGCCGTCAGCACGATCTTCTGCACCGTGTTGGGTGTCATCCCTTTCCAGTCCACGAGCGCTCCCGTCTCCACACCGCGCACCCAGTGCGGGACCGTCGTTTTTTCGAGGGTCACCGCCGCGCCGAGCGCGCGCATCTCGCCGGCCACGAACTCGACGGCCTGCGCGGCCTGGGCAGAACCGGCCAACCGCGGTCCGATGTTGTTGGTCAGATGCCGCAATTCCGCCAGGGCGAAATCGTCGGACAGCGCAGCCTCCCTGATGCGACTCATCGCGGCGATCTGTTCCGCCGTCCACGCACCGTTGCCGGGATCGAGGAAGGCGCTCATGCGCTGTTGCAACGGGCTCGGTGGGGCGGATGGTGACGTCGGCGGCGTCTGCGCAAAGGCGTGGGCTGCCAGCAGAGCACAGAAGAGGACGAGAGTGCGGGGCGCGATTTTTTGCATGACTGATCGTAACAAATCCCGTAGAGTGACTCGCGAATTGACAAGCTGGGGTGGCCTTTGAGGGCCTGAGATGCCGGCAGCGTCGCCATGACGCACACCTGCGAACCCATAGAACCTGATCCGGTTAATACCGGCGGAGGGAGCATGGGTAAGCAATTTTTTTCGCCGTTCGTTCTTCTGATTTCCCTCAACGTCGGCCCACCAAGCTACGCCGCGGAGTCGAGCGACGACTCCACCCTCGATGAAATCATCGTCACGGCGACGCTGCGCAGCGCGCCCCCGCTCGAGGTCCCGGCGAGCGTCACGGTGCTGGATGCACGCACCTTGCAGGACGCCGGACGCGCCAACTTCGAGGATGTGCTCGGACTGATCCCGAATCTCAACTGGGCAGGGGATACCTCGCTGCCGCGCTATTTTCAACTGCGCGGCATCGGCGAATTGGAACAGTATCAAGGAGCACCGAATCCGTCGGTCGGCTTTTTGATCGACGACATCGATTTCAGCGGTCTCGGCACCGCGGGCACTCTCTACGATATCGATCAAGTCGAGGTGCTGCGGGGACCTCAAGCGACCCGCTACGGCGCGAACGCGCTCGCCGGTCTCATTTATATGCGCAGCGCCGAACCGACCTCGACGTTTTTCAGCCGCGTCGATCTCGACGGCGGCGACTACGGCACGCGATCCGAGGGCGCCGTCGTCAGCGCCCCCGTCGATTCGCTCGACTCGGCATTTCGATTGGCGGTGCAGCACTATGCTACGAATGGCTACTACCACAACCTGTATTTGAATCGCGATGACACCAACCGGCAGGACGAATATACGTATCGCGCCAAGTGGGCTTTCACGCCGTGGGATCGGCTGCGCATCGAATTGACCGCGCTGCAAGTCGACATCGACAACGGCTACGACGCGTACGCCATCGATAATTCACGCAACACCGAGTCGGACCAGCCCGGCGTCGACTCGCAGCATTCGACCGGCGTGTCGCTACGGGCGCATCTTGCGGGCGACACCGTCGGGTTGACCGCGATTGCCACCTACGCCAAATCGATCATCAAATACAGCTACGACGGCGATTGGGGCAACCCGATCCTGTGGGCGCCGGTGGCCGCGGTGTATCAATATTCGGAAATACAAGATCGGGACCGCGCCACCAAGACCGTCGAACTGCGGCTCGGCACCGAATCGAACCAGGGCTTCGGATGGCTCGCCGGTTTCTATGGCAATCAACTCGACGAAAGCCTGACCGATCTCAGCCTCGGCGACTACCAGCCGCTCGGGCTGCCGCCCGATCCGGCGGATGACCAGAGCGATAACGTCATCGAGAGCGCGTACCGCGCGCGCAACCTCGCGCTGTTCGGCGAACTCGACGGCGAGTTGGCGGCGGGCGTGCGCGGGTCGGCGGGGCTGCGAGGCGAACGCTGGAGCGCAAACTATCGTGGCACGACGACCGACTTCCTGGGTACGAATACCGGCTACAGCAACGCGGCGGTGCTGCCGACGCTGATCGAGTCGGTGACGCCCGCGGCCTTGAATCCAGTCGAAAATCTCTGGGGCGGACACGCGTCGCTGACCGATAAACTCGATTCCGGCGATTCGGTCTACATCACGGTCACGCGCGGCTACAAGGCCGGCGGCTTCAATTTGAGCCAGGGTCTGTTGGCGAATCAACTGTTCTTCAATCCGGAAACCGACGTCAATGTCGAAACCGGATACAAAGCCGACGTGCTCGATCATCGGCTGGTGATCGATGCGGATATTTTTCTGGTGCATCGGCATGACGCGCAGATCAGGGCCAGCTTCCAGACCGTGCCCGACAATCCGGATGATTTCGTTTATTACACCGGCAATGCGGCGAGCGGGCGCAACTACGGCCTCGAGAGCGACGTCGAGTGGCGGGCGACCGAGCGTGTCACGCTCGGCGCGGACTTGGGGCTCTTGCAAACGCACTTCGAGGATTTCGTGCAGCCGGTAGCCGGAGCAACCACGGTCGCTGTCTCGCGCGAACTTCCCAATGCGCCGCATTGGCAGGCGGCCATCCACGTGAGCTATCGCGACCCCCGAGGACCGTTCGCGCGGATCGACGTCACCGGCATGGGGGGGTATTACTTCGATCTGCCGCCCAATTACACGACTTCCAATCCCTACGGCCTGCTCAACGGCAAGATCGGTTGGGAGACGGGCCGCTGGTCCGCTTACCTGTCCGGGCGCAATCTGCTCGACAAGCGCTATCCGGTGCGCGGCTTTTATTTCGGCGATGTACCGCCGAACTTCCCGAATGAGGTGTACATCCAATTGGGCGATCCGCGCACCTGGCTCGCGGGCGTCTCGGTCAAATTCGGCGGCATGCCGCGCGAATGAGAGCCGCGCCCACTCACCCGACCCACACTCAACCGACCCACTCTCAGCCGAGCGCGCTCCTCAAAGCCCCGAGCCACGGCTCGAAATGACGCCATTGATCGATGCTCTCGCGGTAGACCGGTCGATGGACTTGCGCGGCGCTCGCACTGTGCACGCTGCGGCGCGTGCGGTGGAACTCGAGGCACGCCGGCTCGAATTCCAGTCCGCAGAACTCGAGCAGGCGGTGCACGCTCGATTCGAGATGATTGACGACGTCTTCATGCCGCACCTTGAGAATCTTGCCCGGCAGGACCGTGTCCCAGTGCGCCATCAGATCCACATACAGACGATAGTAGCCGGCGATGTCCTCCAGGCTGTAGGCAAATCGCTGTCCCGCGGCAAATAGCTGCTTGAAAATGCTGAAGCAACAGGCCATCGGCTCGCGGCGGGCATCGATGATCTTCGCGTTCGGCAAGATCAGGTGGATGAGATCGAGGTGGCGGAAATTATTCGGCATCTTGTCGATGAAGTGTGCCTTGCCGGTGCGATAGACGCGCGTGTCACGCAGGTACCCCGCGCCTAACCGCGCGCACATCTCCGGGCTCAACGCGGCGAGCAAGTCCGGGTAACCCCGCGTCTGGCCGGCGATCTCGCTCGAGCGCAGCTCCTGCACCAGGCGCGGGATGTTCGCAAGCTCCATCGTGCCCTCGACCGCGGAATGTGAGGCGAGGATTTGCTCGATCAAGGTGGAACCGGAGCGCGGCAGACCGACGATGAATATGGGCGCGGCGCTCTCATCGCCGAAGCGTGGGCGCGACTCGAAAAACTCCCGGGTACAGAGGGATGCCTGCAGGCGGGCGGTACGCTCGAGCACCTCGGGCCGATAGGGGGCTTCTTGCCGCTTCAGCGCATTGCCGCGCGCGTAATACTCGAATGATTGCGAATAGGAGCCCCGATCCTCGAACGCCTGGCCGAGCGCGAAGCAAAAATGATAACGATCCGCGAGCGCCGCCGTGGCGCTCGCCTCCTCATGCTGCATATGCGCGATTTCAGCGTCCGAGAACCGATAGGTCTTGAGATTGGCGAGGCTCCAGCAGGCCTCGCCCAAACGCGGGGCAAGGGCGGCCGCCTGCCGGTAGGACTCGATCGCCGCCTGCGTGTTGCCCTGGGTCTTGTGCGCATTGCCGATCGACAGATGCAGCTGCGGCTCCGCCGGCGCCTCGGCCACGAGCCGTCGATAGATGGGCAGGGCGCGGTCGTAATCGCCCACGCCCGCTGCCGCCGCCGCAGCGAGGATCAAGTAGCTGCGATTGGCCGGCGCGAGCGCGAGGAGCATCTCGAGCTGCGCGCGCGCCTGTTCATGCTTTTGGCGCTCGAGCAGGACGACCGCGTATTCGTGGCGCGCCGCCTCGTGCTGCGGGGCGAGCTGCAGCGCTTGTTGGAGCAGCAATTCCGCGTCGTAGTCGGCGCCGGCGTTGGTCGCCATCCGCGCCAGCAGGCGCAGGCCCTCCGGATGCGGGTCATGGGCCCCGAGATAACGGCGCACCCGCTCTTCGGCCAGCACGACATCGCCGTCGGCGAACGCCGCGCAAGCCGATCGAATCTCCGCCGGCAGCAGGGCGAGCTGCGCCGCCTGGGCGGCGGCACTCTGCGATTCGGCGGCCCGGCCGAGCGTGCGATACAAGGCGCTCAGCGCGCTCCAACTTTCCGGCAGCCAGGGATTGAGCGCCACGGCGCGGGAATAGGCGTGGATCGCGGCGGCTGCGGAGCGCATCTGTGCCTGGCAGTGGCCGCGTTCCTGGAACAGTCGGCCGAATGTCGGGTGGTGCCGTTCCAGCAGGGACAGCGTGTCGAGCGCGGCGGGAAACCGATGCAGCTTCCGCTGGCACATCGCGAGCAGGTAGAGCACATCGCGGTTTTCAGGCGCCTCGAGGCGCAGCGCCTGCGCGGCCTCGAGCGCCTGCGCGAATTCGCCCCGGCCGAGCAGCGAGCCCAAGCGCCCGACTTCGCTCTCGATGCGCGAGGCGGCCCGATTCAGAATTTATAGCCGAACTTGATGCCCGCGATTCTCGGCCGCAGCGGGGTCTCCGTGAGGACGAACTGAGCGGAGTTCGTGTAGGTGCTCGCGATCTTGTTGCCCAGGTTCTGGGAGAAGAACTGCACGTTCCACGCGTCCTTGGCGAAGCCCGCCGCCGCGTCGAACGTCGCCCAACCGCCCATGTAGTAATTGTCGACGGTGCCGACTGTCGAGTACGAGCCGCCATAGTACTGGGCGCCGCCCTGCACGAAGGCCTTGTATTCGCCGCCCACCGTAAATTCATAGCGCGCGCGCAGATTGCCCTGAAACAGCGGGGACTCGCCGAGCGGGCTGCCCTGCGTGCCGAACACGTTGGACACCCCGATGAGCGGGTTGCCGAAATTGGAGCTGGCCGGATTGTTGTCGATCAGGGCGGGGCTATTCTGCTGAGTGCTCTTGTTATAGGAGGCCGAACCCTGAACCGTCAGACCTTCCGTGACGCGCGCCACGACCTGCAGCTCGCCGCCGCGCACCCGGTAGTTCGGTCCGTTGGTCACGAAGGTCAGATTGCCGAAACCCTGCTGGGGATCGAAGAACTCGACGATGGTGTTCTTCCAGTCCTCCTGGTAGATCGCGCCATTGACCTGCAGGCGGTGGTTCAAGAACTCGGTCTTGAATCCCAGCTCGTTGTTGATCAGCGAGTCCGGCCGATAGGTCGCGGGCGTCAGATACTGCGCGGTCGGCGAATCCTCCGGCTGCGTGTATTTGATGCCGCGATTGAATCCGCCCGGGCGAAATCCCTGCGACCAGGTGTAGTAGACCAGCACATCGGAGTCGACGTGCCAGCTTAAGTTCGCGCGGCTGCGGAAGCCGTGGTACTGCGAGTTGTTGTAGGGCGCGGCGTTGAGGTTGGTCCCATACGGCGCGCTGCCGAGATTTTGCAGGCCGCCGATGCCGCCCGGCTTGCCGTTGCCGTTGGTGGCGGAGGTGCACGGACCGAAGTACGTCGTGACGTAGAAATTCTTGCAGTAAAAACTGCCGACGTCGCCGCCGAGTTCCGATTCGTCGAAATGGTAGTAGCGGGTGCCCGCGGTGAACGTCAGAGTCTTCGGAATGATGTCCACATCGAACGACCCGAACGCGGCCCTCTGGATGATGGTGCGCGTCGTGTCATCGAAGAATCCGACGTTGTCGTTGCGCTCGTTCGGGTTGTTGGCCGTCCCGCCCGGCCAGGGCTGCACGTTGTTGAAGCAGTTGACATCGTAGCTCGCGGAGCAGCTGGGAACCGACTTGTAGAGCCAATTGGTGTCGTCGTAGATCTTGAATTCTTCCCAGTACAAGCCGCCGATTCCGCGGATGCGCCAATCATCCGGCGTACTCGCGCGCAGCTCGTGGCTGTTGTGGGTGTTCTTCTCGGTTTCCTGCCACACGGCCGAGGGCGAGTAGCACTTGGCGTTGGCGCCCGCCTTGCCGGGGGTGCTGGAATAGCTCACGCCGGTACATTGATAATAGTAGCCGAACACGCCGCGCGAATAGTTCGTATAGTCCTGCTGCTGTTCGACGTTGCGCACCAGGTAGCTGCCGGCATACACGAGCTTGATGTCGCCGATCATGCCGTTGACCGTGAGCGAGGTGTTCTCGAATTTGTCCTTGTCGTACGACGGGTTGAAGGTCGTCACGGACAAGGGCGGCAGCGGCTCGCCGCCGAGCGGTTCGCCGACGCTGTTGAAGTAGACTCCCTCGGAACCGCGGGGCATGTCGTAGAAGACCCCTTGGGCGTCCATGTTCTGATAGCTCTGCGTCAGCAGCGCGTTCCAGTCCTCGTTGATCTTGTAGAGCGCCGACAGACGCAGGCCGGTGTAGGTGACGGGGTTGATCGCATTGGCGACGGTGCTGCTGTTGTTGATCGACACGCTGTCGGCCGGGACCACGCCGCCGTTCCTGTTCGCCAGACCTTCGTCCGTGCCTGACCGGGCGAAGGTGGCCGGGACATTGTTGATGTAGCCGCCGCGGCTGTCGTCGTAGATCACGCCGCGGATCGCCAGCGTGTCGGGGATCAGCGGCAGATTGAGCGTCGCATCCACATTGCTGTTGGGATCGCCGTGCGCCGTGTAGCTGTAGCCCGCGTTCACGACGCCCTCGGTCACATCGAGCTTCGGCTTGTTGGTGATATAGCGCAGTACCCCGGCCTCGGCGCCCGAACCGAACAGCGTCCCCTGGGGACCTTCGAGCACCTCGATGCGCTCCATGTCCGCCGCATAGACGTCGAGGTTGCGGCCCGGCAGGGCGCCCGACTGATCGTCGAGATAGACGGCGACGTTCGGAATCGGCCCGGTCGTACCCGTGCCTTGCTGTCCGGTGACGCCGACCGACAGGCCGCGCATGAAGATGCTGCTCTGACCGGGCCCGAGATTGGCGGTGGTCACGTTCGGCACATACTTCACGAAATCATCGAAGGTGGTGACGTTCAATTCATGGAGCGTCTCGCCGGTGAGCGCCTGAATCGTGATGGGCACGTCCTGGGCGTTTTCCGTGCGTCGCTGCGCCGTGACGGTGATCTCTTGAATCGAGTCCGAGTTGGTGTCGGTGGTGTCGGCTGCCGCGGCGGCGTGGGTGAGACCCCCGGCGGTGCCGCTCAAAATCGCCGCAATCGCATACGACAGCTTCGAAGGTGAATTCATGTGTCCCATCCCCTCTCTCGAATTATTCGACGTCAGCCGGCGGCGGCGTAACGACTCCCACAATAGCATCGCGGCTGCGGAACGGAAGGGCCAAACTGTTGTTTGTACGCATCGTTGCATGCTGAATTTAGATCCCTTCATGCGGAAATTCGATGTGCTGCGGCGCGCTATTTGTCGCGTCCCGCCAACGGATGTGACTGGTCACGGGTCCTGTACGTACTGCATGAGACCCAACGAGAGCGCGGCGATCGGAACGTGCCGACCGCCATGTTATGGGGACGGGTCTGCGAACACTTTTACATCAGCCCGGAGGCGCTCTCGGAGATGCTGGCGCGGCTCGGAGCGCGTAAGTGATTACGCGCGCGCGCGCCATCATCAACAGCCCAAGATGCCGGCGAGTTCCTCGACGTCGCGCGCGGTGAAGTCGACCGGCAGCGTCGCGGCATGTTCGCTCACTCCGGGCCGCTCCTGCGGGCGGGCGATATAAGCGGTGCGCAATCCGTGCTCCGCGGCCGCCTTGAGATCGCTGCTGTGGGCGGCGCACATCACGCATTGGTGGGGTGTGAGATTGAAGGCGTCAGGCGCCGTCAGGTAGACCGACGCTTTCGGTTTGAAGTCTCGCGCAAGATCGGCGCCTAAAATCGCGTCCCAGTGAAAGTCATTCCTTCGGTCGAGGTCGGCCATGATGGCGATGTTGCCGTTCGACACCGGGGCGATCAGGAATCGTTTTCGCAGTCTCGCGAGGCCGGCCGATACGTCTTTCCACGCAGGCAGGCGATGCCAGGTGAGGGTGAGCTCGTCGAGTTCGTTTGCGCCGAGCGTCTCCAGGCCGAAACTCGGAGCGATTTTCTGCAGCGTTCGACGATGCAGCACATCGAGTTTGGTATACGGGAGGCGCCCCGAGCGGACTTCTTCCATGGCCGGCTGATATTGATCGCGCCACGCGTCGGCGAACGCGGTCCAGTCCAAAGAAATCCTGAGCGGTTTTAGAATCGCTTCCGCCTCGCGCGCGACTCCCGTGCGCCAGTCAACGAGTGTGCCGAACACATCGAAGAAGATGGCTTTGATCGTATGGTTGGATGACACGAGGCCCGCTGACGGAGGCGAAAACCGGCGTCAGGGTAGCAGATTGTGGTGCCGAATGGCGTCACGCGACCATGAGGTTTACGCGACCATGGCCGCAATGTTCTCGCGGGCCTTGAGCAGCGCGGCCTGTCTCGCTTCCGGTCCGAAGGCGAGTCCTTCCGCTCGTACGATGGTGACGTTCGTCAACCCGATGAAGGTCAGCACGCCGAGCAGGTAGCTTTCGTGATGCTCGAAGGGCGCCGCCGGAGACCCCGGCGTATAGACATTGCCGCGCGAGGAGGCAATGAACACCTTGGTTTTGTTCGACAGTAACCCTTCCGGCCCATTCGGTCCGTATTTGAAGGTCTTGCCGGCCACGAGCACGCGGTCGATCCACGCCTTCAACTGGCTCGGAATGGTGAAGTTATACATGGGAGCGCCCAAGACGACGATGTCGGCGGCCAGGAGTTCGTCCAAGTATGAACCGCCCTTGGCGAGGTCGGCCTGAAGATGCGCGTCCTCCAAGATCACTCCGTTTCGCGCCGCCAGGTGCGCAGAGGATAAATGCAGCGCGGCATCAGCCGCCAAATCGCGGTGAATGACGTGGATCCCCGGGTGCAGCGCCACTTGCTTGGCGACGATCTCGGCCGTCAGCTCGCGGCTCGCCGAATGGGCTCCCAGAACGCTGGAGTCGATATGAAGTAGCTGCATGATGGTCTTGGCCTCGCCTGCATGGATGGAACTGTCAAATATACTGCCCGACGAAATCCCCTATGAGTAGCCGTTATATTTCGATAGTATGTATCGGAATCACAGATATATAGGCCGCAAATCGTGCTGGACGGCGTTTCATTGGACCAATTGCGGGCATTCATTGCCGCGGTCGAGGAGGGGAGTTTTTCCGCCGGCGCCCGCCGGCTGCATCGCGCGCAGTCGGCGGTCAGCGAACTCATCAGCAATCTGGAAGCGCAAATCGGTGTCGTGCTGTTCGATCGTTCCGAGCGCTACCCTAAGCTCACGCCCGCGGGCGTTCTCCTGGTCACCGACGCGCGCAGCGTCGTGGCCAATGTGGATCTGCTCAAGGCCCGCGCCAAAGGCATCGCCGGCGGCCTCGAATCGGAGCTCTCCGCGGTCGTGGATGTGCTTTTTCCGATCGAAGCGATTGCGGAGGCGGCGCGGGAATTTCAGCAGCGGTTTCCGCGCACACCCTTGCGGCTGTACGTCGAAGCGCTCGGCAGCGCCTACAAACCGGTGCTGGACGGTCGCTGCAGTATCGGGGTGGTCGGCGCCTTGCCGCTGGTACCGGGTGCGATCACCAACGAACAGCTCTCCGGTGTCGCGATGGTCATGGTCGCGTCGCGCGAGCATCCGCTCGCTGCCGTCGATGGGATCGTCACCAAGCAAGAGCTCGCCAAGCACGTGCAGTTGGTACTGACCGATCGATCTGAACTGACGGCAGGGCGCGAGTTCGGCGTGATGTCGCCGCTCACCTGGCGACTGGGCGATCTCTTTGCCAAGCACGCGTTTCTGTTGAAAGGGCTGGGTTGGGGCGGCATGCCGCTGCACGCCGTGACGCAGGATTTGCTGGCCGGACGACTGGTGAAGTTGTCGATCGAGGAGGTGCCCGAGGACGGGCTGATATTGCCGATGTCCGCGGTCTATCTCACCGCCAACCCGCCGGGGCCGGCGGGCCGCTGGCTCATCGAGCGCTTGAAGCTGTGTCCCAAGCAACGCGCGGGCGACGCGGTTGCGCGATCGACCACGCTCGAAGCCATGGCGGCGAGCTGACTCGAGCAGGCGATTGCACTATTTGGAAGCGGCTCTGTGGGCTAGCGGACAGACGAGGCCGGCTTCTGTGCACTAGAATAGGGCACCAAGGGACGTTTCGCTCTCTCACCCGCACGGAGGAATGAACCATGACCGACAATGCGCAGGGGAATCGCGATGAATTCCGAGCGTTGTTGGAGGCGGCACCCGACGCCATGGTCATCGTCGATCAGAGCGGCCATATCGTCCTGGTCAACTCGCAAACCGAGAAACTCTTCGGCTTCTCCCGCGAAGAACTGCTCGGCAAGGCGATCGAGTTCCTGATCCCGGACCGCTTTCATGCCAAGCACCCCAGCCACCGCGACGGCTACTTCGCCGACCCGCACGTGCGTCCGATGGGCGTGGGCCTGCAGCTCTTCGGCGTACGCAAGCTCGGCATCGAATTTCCGGTCGAGATCAGCTTGAGTCCGCTGCAGACCGACCATGGACTGCTGGTCACCAGCGCGATTCGCGACATTACCGACCGCAAGCAAATCGAGCACGCGTTGCGCGACAAGAACTCTGAACTCGAGCGGGCCAACAAGGCGAAGGACAGCTTCCTCGCGAGCATGTCGCATGAATTGCGCACCCCGCTCAACGGCATCATCGGTTTCGCGGAATTCCTGTCGGACGGCAAACCCGGGGCCGTCAATGCCAAGCAGAAGGAGTATCTCGAGGATATTTTGAACAGCGGGCAGCACCTGCTGCATCTGATCAACGACATTTTGGACATCGTCAAAATTC
>Ga0209611_10004041_pt1 | contig 25181 bp, 22 predicted proteins | sample S1TSphgellanicum_3_FD_187693 | JGI IMG/M metagenome (GOLD analysis project Ga0209611, IMG submission 187693) | Host-associated microbial communities from peat moss isolated from Minnesota, USA - S1T2_Fc - Sphagnum magellanicum MG (SPAdes) (version 2) | ecosystem: Host-associated > Plants > Peat...
TTTTAGTAAAAAAGATTGCCAAATTTTTTTTTAATGTTTTTTTTTTTTTTTTGGGAATTTTTTAAACACATTTCCACTCGGATTTTAGAAGGGCATTTTTGGGCATTTTTTTAAGCAGCTTTATATATTTTGGACAAGTTCTACAAACTTGTCATTTAATGTTAAATCCCTCTTTGAGATGTTCTCTCATGTGACACAACATTAGAAATTTGAAAAAAAAAAAAAAAAAAACCAAAAAAAAAAAAAAAAAACCCAAAAGAAATAAATAATAAATAATAAATAAATAAAATTTGATTACAAGCCTTGCACTCCAAATAGTTTTTTATTTGAGCCTTTTGCTCTAAATGGGATTTGGACTAATTATTATAAAATCATAAAACTATGAAAATTCCATTTTTAGATCTGAAATTGTGCATTTCATTTGGACTATTTAGAAAAAAATTGCAAGCTAATTGTGGCCAATTTTAAATTGACAAAAAGCATCATTTTAAATACTAAATAAAGTACATAGCTTACATAATAAATTGTATTTATAGCCTTTTAAATATAAAAGTGAGATTTGAATACTTATTCCTCAAAATGATTTGGTTAAAGACATTAATTATGTTTATTTATTTCATCTCTTGAAATTTTTATTTCACAATAATTTAGTATTGGCCAAAACAAAAAAAAATTCAATATGCAAGCCCCCCCCATAACATGCACCACCCACCTACATAAATACAAATATAAGGGCTTCAAAATTTTCACAAGAAATGTTTTGTTATAAATACAAATTGGAAAACCCAACTCCAAAAGGAGTTAATTATAAAATACAACTCAAAATGTGTTTAACTAGTTGAAACTTGACTTATCATATCTATGATTGATAATTAGCACTTCTTTATTGAATATTTATTTACTTGAAAAAATAAGGTTTGATCGTTTGAATTTGAATTTGAATTTTTCAATTTTTCAATAGTTGAAGAATAGATATGCAAAGTACACCTTGTATTGTGTAGTTGTAATTGTAACCCAATGGAGTTCAATTTTCAACAATTTTGAAAAATACTATATATATAATTTTTTATTAAAAAATTTTAATTTTTTTTGAATTTTTGTACTACCAAATCTACAATGGTTTCACTACAATGATTGATGATTTGTGTTGTAAACACAAAAAAATTTATTTAGCAAAAAAAGAAAAACCATGTTTCTCATTGCAAACAACTTCATAATAATTACTTAATAAATGAAAGTAAGTAACATGGTTCACTAAAATTGGTCACGTCCTAATGTAAAGAAATGTTAATTGGATATAGTGTGTTCAATCATAAGGTAAAATTTAATCTAGACCTCAAATTTAAGTTAAATTACATTAAATTGTTGTATGGTAATAATTGAAAGTAAATTGCATGGTATATTCTAGGATTTTAAATGCTATAATGGATATTTGTGCATTTATATCTAACATTCAATTAGATATATATATTATAATGTTGGCCCTTTAATTTAGATTTTGCATGGTGAAAAATGAAAGAAAATTACAAAATAATCTCATTAACTAAAATTTAACACATTTTATGGTAAAATGAGAAAAACCTAACATTGTTTTTGAAAGAATCACTTTGTAATAAACTTTGTTGTATGTTCATAAAACCTAACAATTTTGTTCATTAGTGCACATTATTGGTGAGAGGTTGCACCTCTTTCAATGAATTGAAATATATTGGCAATCCTTAGTTTGTGGGTATTGAACCAAAAATTCAACTCCAAGATTTCTTATATGCAAATATGTAACCCAAGACATAATGTACATGAAACAAAGATGTGCACTTTGACTAAAAGTATTAGATCTAAACATCGAGCTTCAATCTACAAGTTCAAGAGGAGCAAGCCTCTTCACAACCAATCAACCACAACATGAATTTGTGCACATACATTATGATAAAAGACGTGATGTCGAGACCTTGATCCAACAAGACTTATATTTTTTCCTTAGTAAAGCCACTTATTGATCTTTAGTCTTTAGTTAGGATGCATTTACTTGGGCTTTGCAGTACCAATGAGGATTAAATTAGCATATGGTTGGACTACTAACGTATTTTTCCATTTGTTCCTTGAATCCTATGATAGTAAAACAAAATTTCATGATCATATAAACTTTTTAGGAAATCATTTCTACTTCTATTAATTTTACATGAAATTCAATGTAAATTTTTAAAAAATTTAAAGAGAAAAAAACTTATTATTTGAGTTGATGTGGCCTAAATTAAATTTAAATATGTATTGGTGTTGATTGCAAAAACAACAAAATCAATTTCCATGATTAAATTTTTTTGGTGTGGAATTGTCTCTTGGAAATGTCATGCCAAAAAAAGACCATTCATGGAACCTAAAATTCCTTTAAAACTAACTTCAATGTACCATTGTCCTTAACATAAGCTATATTCATTTTTAAAAAAAGGCATGTCAACAAGTAATCTTTTTTTGTTTGTTTGTTTTTTTTATGGGTTAACATTCATTATTACAACATTTATATCCATTCACACCATTTTGTAACATGTTTTACCTTCCTTTACTATCAATATTACGCATAAATAATCTTGGCACCAAGATATAGTTTCAAAATACTTCAATAGAGATACATGCAATTTTAATACAAAATAAGCTTGTTATTATGGGTATGAATTACAAAAATGAATGACGAAAGGATAGGTCTAAATCTAAATCCAAAATAAATGAACCAAGATAAAAACACAGAGGTTAAAATTAGCAACATGAAGTTTGCAAGACCAAAGTACAAACAAATTTTTATTACAATAAAAAAGAAATGTAAACATGAAAAATAAAATAAAATAATGGTGTAAGATCATACTTTAGACTTGTGTTGAATAGACTAAAAGTAATGTACTCCACCTTTATTTATACCCTTTTGGAAACTTAGCTTAAGAAAGTTTGCATGGAGGTTTCCATGTGGCTATCGACTAGGGAAGCTTTTTAAAAGGCTTCCTAATTACAAGTTAATTATAAGTTAATTAAAACTTAACTAAAAATGAACCATGAATCAACTAAAAGTGGACTAGAAGAACTAAAAATGAATTAGGAGTTCATTATGGGTCAAAAATGAATATCCATATGAATGTACTCCATTCATCATGCAAAAGTGGTGTTTGTGACATTTGCCTTTGGGCCTTCCTTTCTATCACAAACTTTTTGGGTTACAATTTGACAAGAGGGTTGGCATGAATTTCATAAGTTTTTAAAAGTGTGTGAATTTTATTAGTTTTAGAATGTGAAATTCACACATGGTCAACAACCATGACAAATGACATGAAACACACATTTTTTTAATGTTCAACAATATTGTGTTGTATTGGCATGGGAACACATATTAATTTATATCATGTGTCAATTTCAAGTTGGAATAATAAACAATGGTATTTCCATAACATCAATATCCAATTAATGTTCAAAGATTTGACACAACATTCATATCAAATTGATGCCCCACACTACATTTGTGTTATTTTGTCACATATTCTTGTATAATATGCATGAAATTAAGTTCACTTGATTTTGTTAATGTATGTTGTGCATGACCAATGATGATGTGATTCTCATAATATTTATGTCTTATATTGACCATATGTAATGAAAATTTTAATCCAACAGAACTCCAACCAACCATTTTTTTTTTGTGATATGCTTAGTGTAATATTTTTCACAATTTGTTGTTGACCTTATTTTCACTTCATTCAAATTGAATGGCTTGTGAAAGAGCATATTGTGAGTTAGGTGATTGATATCACACTTTTGACAACCCAATTCCATTCATACAAGATGGGATTTAATGTAAAAAAACAAAAGTGGATTCAAATGGTTCCACATCTTCATGATGTGGAGCAACTTGTAATGGGTCACTCTTTATAATTATAAGAGGTTGTTCAAGAAATGTGGAATCAAATGGTGCCACATCTTCATGGCATATAACAAATTGTAATGGGTCACTTTTTATAATTATAAAAAGTTGTTCAAGAAATGTGGAATCAAATGGTGCCACATCCTCATGGCATATAACAACTTGTAATGGGTCATTTTTCATAAGATGTTGTTCAAGAACTATAAGGCAATCAAAAGATCAATTTCAAAATTTCATGTAGAAGTTGATGGTCTTCATATACTCTCATAAAAGGCTTTGCAATACAAGCCTTTTTGGTGTCATTCAAGGTTGGGTTTACTCTTGAAGTCCATGGCCTTGCAAATGTTACAATTTATAGGGTGTTGTGCCATAGGAACCTTGTCTAGGCATTAACAACATTAAAGTTAACATGGACATTACAAGGTAGCAACCCAATAATTTTGTGATGAGATACTAGGTTGTGTATGAATTGTATTAAAATTGGTAATAATCTTACTTGTGTAAATTGAGTCCTAATTTTTAAAAAGGTCTTGCCTGTAAGTATATGTTTTATCCTTATGTTCATTTGTGTAAACAAGCAAAACAATTTGTAATGTAGTAGACTTTTGGTTCATCTTTTTTTCTTTTGGCAATAATATATAATACATTCAATATTATGGGGATTGTGGCCTTTTATTAATCCTTTTTGTTTGTAAATAAATTTCAATTTGACAAGGTCTTTTAATTATTTCAAATGCACTTCAATTGGAAAATGTCTCACATCAATTGCTACTACAACTTAACCAACAATTATTATTAAGAAATGTCTTTTGAATGCATTGAACTCATGATAGAATTGTCATCTTTTTCATGTAGATATAACACAAATACCATGTGTAAAGAAACATAAAACAAACAATAAATGTTTTGTGTTTTTATTGCAATAATTTATGCATAGTTTTAGTCACACAAATACATATTTCAAATACACAAAAATTACTATCAAGATCCTAATGCAAATTAAACATGATTTTCGATTATGATTTTGTAGTGTGACAAACACACAAATTTCATGCATGTTTTAAACATAGGACATCCATGTCAAAACAATACGAATTTATGAAAAACCAAATTTCAATGCAAACTATTATCAAATTGTGCTTTAGTAAGTTTACAACCTCACATTGAAACCCATGTTTCAACTTCAAAACCTTGTTATTTGCAAAGTGAGGAATTTTTATTGAATTTGAGATAAAATGTTAAAACTAATATCTAATGCACAATTTTTTAAATGATTATATAAAAAATACATGAAATAGTAGTAAAATTAAAACCAACATTGAATTTGGTGATAATTTAAATTATAGTATTAATAATCACTCCCCATTTAGTACCCATGTACTTTTTCATTGTTTAGAAATAAAATCTCATCCCTTTTTATGACAAAAATTTATGTATTAATGTTATGTATCCTTTATTTTATGGATAATCTCTAATGTACAAAACTTACTTCACCCAATCATAAAATTTTATAAAGCAAGTCGCAATGAAATGACTTAGCACATTCTTACAAATTCTTACAAATACCCAAAAAATAGGCCAAGTTCTTGCACATTCTTAATTGCTTGGAAAGGGTGTGGGTAAATTGAAGTAGATATGCCACATTTCAAAAGAAATTAACCATGGTTGGGAAAATATTGTGATATTGTCAAGGCTTCCACTAACACAAAATTTTAACCATATGCATTACAAAATAATGATTTTGGCACATACCTTGTCTTAGGTGAAAACATGGTATAAGTAGAAAGGTTAGTGAACAAACACTTAGCAAGTCAAACAAGGTCAAATCCTCACACTTTGTTTTTCTAATTCTAAAGCTCAATAATGTTTTTAATTTTTCACCTAGCACTTTCAATGCCACAAAAATCTCTCAATTCAGTAAAGGAATGGGCAAGATATGGGGCGTTTGGTGTAAGGGGGTTCAATGCTTGATGATGGGTGAATTAAAATAGATTAGGATATCAAGCTTAAAATCTTTGATCACTACATCTTTGCCTACCGAATACAAACAAGTTTTGTAAAACACTATTTGGCACACCCATCTAGTTTTAAATCACTCACAATGGACTAAAAATGAGGAAGATATGGGGTTGGAACTAAAGAAAGGTTTAAAGCTAATTTTTGAAAAACATTGAAGCAAACTATAACACTCATCCTCTTCCTTTGTTTTCTACATTGCTCTTTTAATTTACTTCTAATGTTGAAAGAACATGTGTAGTCCTCCACTTTGCACATCCAATGACAAAAAAGTTCACTCAATTTGGTTATGAAATTAGAACAATATTGGAAAATGTTTGATGATAGGTACATGTTTGATGATGAATGGTTCTACCCTAATGAACCAAGGATTTCAAAGTTGAAATCATTTTCAAAGGATTGCATTTGACATGTGGCATTCATGTGTTGATTTATTGTCCCAAAGTTTTCATTTTTCAACCTAATTTACAACTATGTGCTACATATAAATACTTTTGAATTACATCTTGATTTTATATTATATATAAAATGCATCCATGTTTTTTGACCACTTGAAAATACATGAAATACATCCTCAAAATTCATAATTCATGATCAAAAACTTGTTTGAATCAAAAATGTCAAAAATGTTTTCTAAACATCATGTTGTTTTTTTGGATTATCAATATTAAGATCCTCTTGAATTTTGAAAAGGAATGATGAACATTTCATATGAAAAAAAAGATTTGAAAAAAAATCCAAATTTTTGAAATCTTGAAACAGAAGGGCTCCTAAAACATTATCAATTTGAATTAAACTTTGATCTTTGAAGCTTTGCAATTAATGGAGCTTATTGCAAAATAAAAATTAATAATTCCAAATTATTTTGAACCCTTCATTAGTTTTCAAATTTTCAAAAATTTAATTTTAAGCACTATCCACACCCATTGGCATTTCATTTTACTATGTTTGCACACTATTTACCCTCTTCAAAACAATTACCCTTTACATAACAGCAAATTTCAACTCTACACAAGTCGAGATATTCACCTATTGGATAGCATAACTAAAAGGGTCACCAAACTTTTTTTACCAATCAAGTAAGAGCATCTCCAACAGTGCTCAGTATGTGACTCCAGACAGTAAAATTTATTGCAAAAAAATCGAAATTTGCTGGTTTAGCTTAGGAAATTGGTTTTTTACACCAAATTTGTGCAGCTTGCTGTGGCTGGTAAAAGGCACAACACAGTTGTGCACCTCTACAACAAAGCTTAATAAATTGGATTTGACTGCAGCTCAGTATTTCTTATTGGTCGATCATAATGATTGGTCCAGGTGGTTTGCTATTAGTAGTCCCCCTTGTATATGGAGTTCAAGTTTCAGTTTTATTGGTGGGGTTGCCAAACAAAAAACAGCTAAACTTAGACATTTAATTTTACTATCCAGAGTTACATACTGAGCACCATTGGCGATGATCTTAGGTACAAACCCTAAACCTAATACATGTATTAGGTTAAAGATTTAGCATGTCAACCTCAGAAAACCCTGTCAAGCACTCTGAGAAATTTACTCTGTGTATTTGGAGAGCACCTTATATGCATGAATATCCCTGCTAGAAAAGAGAGGAGGCATCTTCAAACCTAATTTGAAGATGATGATGGCTTTGCTACAATTTGGATTGAAGAAACTAAAAAAAAAACCTAACACTAATGTCACAACTCACAACCTCTGAAGAACCCATTTCAAAGTTCACAGATGTAGGACCAACAATCTGGGAATGGTTCTTTGCACACATACATATATCCAGTTCTGATCCAGTTCCAAAAATCAGACCCAGTTCCTGATTGATTCTAAGTAACTCAAACTGGAACTGGTGGTGAATCTCCAGTTATGCTAACCCTGTTTCTAGTCTCTTTTTTTTCAAAAATTCCAGTTCCGGTTCCACGTCTGAAAATCAGACCTGGTTCCACTTCCATTTTTACTGACGAGAACTGGAACTAACAGTTCTAACCCACCAATCAGGGTACCCACCCAAAAGTGGAAAACAGAAAATGCAATTGGAGCTGTGGCAGTTAGAAATATGAATAGATATGGAAGATCTCATACTGTCTTTCTAAGAACAAGAAGTAAGCCATAACAGAGCAAAGCATCTTACATTTTTGTGTGTGACAATGACTTACATATACTGACGGCAAGCCAATTCAGCTCCTGATCATGGAACACTTCATGGTACAAGAGAGATACCAATACCTTCTTTCAAAAGGCACATGTGGGTCGGAAGAAGAGAGTTCATAACCAAATCACAGCACCCATGATCAGAACGGAGTGCCTGCCATCAAACCATATCCTTGGTGAGAACCAAGATGCATAACAGGGCAAACATTTCTGAAATATGAGGCTTCAAATTCCTCAGTGTCCTCCAAGTCAAGGTTGCTCAATGAAGTGAAAATAATCTCCAAATCCCAAGATTCTTCATAGTTAATGTATGTAATAAGCTTGATGAAGTTGCAGAGAAATCTCCACAACAATTAAAGAACATGACAATGAGTGCAGTCATAACCTCATGAGAGTCGCTCACAAAGTGACAGACCATCACCTTCATCATGAACGGCAGTGACGAGCTGCCATGACTACCCACCGAGTTCATCAGCTCCCAACAGTGGGTGTAGATAAGCATATAATAATCTGCCCAAAAACTTGGGCAAACCATTATACACAATCTGCATCCTGAGTTTCTGTTGCCTTTCCGGAAGCAATGGGAAGACTCAGACATGATGTTGGCTAGCACTCAAGAAACATTCCTAATCAAAAAAGTCAATAGTATCCTCATTCAAGCTGCAACAAGCTTCTGAAGGAAAGAGCTTTTATTTCATTTTAGCATGTCCCTGTCTATACAAGCATCTATGCCTAAACGACATAGAGGCCTATATAGAGGGTAATGGTTGGGGCCTCCTGTGCCCTGAACACATCCTTTAAGCACACCACTGGTCACTACTTGGATGCAGAACATCCACTAAAGCCAATAGAAAAAAGCTTGATGAAGTTGCAGAGAAATCTATGATGCTTAATGTATGTAATAACTACAAAGGCATTAACACTACATTGCAAATGATGTTGTCCCTAGCTAGGTTTGCAGGGTGCCCCATCCACCACCTCCAGGGGTCAGAATTTGGAGCCTTTCCCCTGCCTCCACATGAACCGTATTCTTTCCTGCAGCAATTTCAAACAAAGCCATATGTGCAAAATCAGTATCTCAGAAGATTGAATCCTAGCATGTCATGTTAATTTGGACCCATCTACCATTTACTCATTGAAGATCTAGGTTTAGGGTTTAAGGTTTACAGTTTATGGTTTAGGGCATGACATATGGCTAATTAAGTGCAAGTAAAACATAAAGTTCCAAGTTTTAGTTCAGATGATGAGTTCAGGCAAACAATCAGGACACTGAATACGTGAATACACTAATGCTTGCTGCTAGCAAGTTTGCAACAAAGACCCAACCAAAATAACCACCCAGGTAGGCTTTTTGAAAGTAGGAAAAAAATGTAGGACCTCCTAAATAAAGGTATCGCCCATCCCTTTTCAACAACAGATTTTTCCCACGAGCACCATCTTTGCCTCCTGCGAGCCCTCGTGGTGCATGCACCCGCCGCTCTGACAATATGCTTACCTGGACCGATACAAACACACTGCCCCATGAGCTTTCACAAACCACTTCACAAGACTAAATAGAGTATTTTTGTTTCTGGGTGGAGGAATCCAGACCAGGAAATTACTTAGGACAAATTTTGCACTAAAAGGGAAATAGAAGCTTTAGGAAAGAACTGCATATATATCTATCTCTGAAGCAAGGTAGCTTGTTTTGTTTTGTTTTGTTTGTCAGGCTGAAGTATCCCAAACCATGGCACTTCACGCTGCACTCTTGGTATCTTCGGAAAGCTCTTGATGAATAAGGGTGCACTGACTTGGTTTGAGACTGTTTGGAGCTATGGTGTGGACACTATTGATTATTGAACCATTCTCTCAAGGAAAACTAAATAAAATCAAAACTGAAAACTGTATTGGAATTTGGGGGGATTCTTGGTGTTGTGGGAAAGCCCTCGGTGAGTCAGATTTAATAGAGTTTACTTCACAATTTTCAGAGCTAAGGTGTGGAAGATATTGATTGTTGAGTGGATTTTGTTGCTGGAAATTCAAACCAATTGCAAAAATTGTGTTTGGAAGGAAAAATCAGTTGAGCCCTCAATGTGTTTTCACATTGCCAAATTTAGAAATTTTCAATTCTAAAAATTAAAGAATGTATTCACACTTGGGCCAGTGGCACAGGCTACACCAGTATACAGGGAAGAAACATTCCTACAGAAAATGAAATTTTGATCAAGGTTCAGTTAGCAGGCTTGAGCATCTAGAAGAGCACACAATAGACCAACTTAGAGAGGAAGAAAAGGAGGAGGACTCACAGTGACTGGGCGACGAAATTCAATATCACGAATGAGTCCATCTCCACCTTTATGTTTCCCAGCACCACCACTATTCTCTCGAAACCCAAATTTGTGCAATAAAACTGGATACCGCTGTTCAAAGATTTCGGGGTCAGTCATACGGGTGTTGGTCATGTGGCACTGAACACCACTGGTTCCTTGCCAAGTTGGGCCAGCTCCACTGCCACCACCAATTGTCTCATAATAGCCAAACGTCTTATCACCAAATGTCAAATTGTTCATGCACCTGATGTGATTGCAAAAACACAGATCAAACAGAATGGCAAGTCCATCAAACCTGATAATGTCATCTTGGTTGGGTGGTCTACACTTTCACTAACCTTCAATGCTCACCTTCAAAAGAGTTCAACACAAAAGTTTCCATAGGTTCACAAACCAGTTCAGGGAAGACATACATAGGATGTTGTGCAAAGACTTCAATGAGAGGTTTGTCAATAGGGTTGTAGGCCAATCTACCTTATGAGTTCAGGACTTTAGGCAAAACCTAGCAGCATTCATGCAGAAAAAGGAAAGAAGCAGTTAAACCTGATGGCCAGAGGGGGAAGCATACAGCATACCCTTGAGAACAAGCACAGGCTTGGAAGGCAGTCAGCACAACATCTGTAACTCGCTGTGATGTTAGCACATTGCCTCCCACAACTGCAGCCTTATCACTTGGGGATAGCAATGATCCTTTTGGTATGAAGATGGAAACTGGAGCCAAGCAGCCCTGGTTGAGCGGTATGTCAACATCAACCTGTTCCCAGTCTCCAACTTAGAATTAAACCCTTCTTTATATTCTCAGGGAAGTTTTTCAGTCCTGAGTATTCCCATACACTTTCAGAGGAATACAAAATGTCAGGAAAGGTCCATTGCAAGATATGGGAAGTTCAGAAAAAAAACATTGGAATGTCAATTTGTGTGTGTACCAGACAACGTAAACAGTAGATGATGGCTGCTGCTGTTACTGCTTCAGGAGCATTCCAGTTTGCGTACACCTATATCATACCCACACCCAAAAGAAAAAACTATCATGTGAAACATTGGTCTTCCAGACCCACTGCTCTCAACATATCCAAAATGATAACAGGATTCTCTAAACCATAAACCGTAATCAATTACAGTTTACATGTCCAGCAGATTATTATGTTAAGAAAAATTCCACAACAAGAATTTTACATGGTCTACACATTGAAAAAGAATTGCTCTTACCTCTGGACTGGTGCCTGTGAAATCAAAGTGCGCTTCTCCTTTGACACTGTCAATGGTGAGTTTCAAGCAAATAGCAGATCCATCATCCATGTAATCTTCAGCCTCAAGAACTACCAAATTCTCATCATTTGATGCCCCTGACTGCAGTGCAGAAGCATGAGTGGCCATGGTCTTGAGCATTTCACGAACTGCAGCCTCTGCGTTTGCCTGCATGTATGTTGCAAACAAAATCTTGGCATTAAGATAGAGAGTCAACCGGTGCACATCCTCGTCATGCAGCTAACTTTTTCTTTCTTGACTGTGAAAACTTCAACACACTAGGCAAGAGTAGAATCCATATGCCAAGATTGCCTCCTCCCGAAGGTGCTCTTGGGCCTTCCTAGGCAAAGAACCCAAGAAAGATCAGCAGTAACAACAAACAGGTGGGGCACTAGTATCAACCCTTATTCTGAAAACAATAACATCTAGACAAAACTAAAATGATCCCAATCTTTACCCAATCTTTGGTAATTGGGTGTCTGCTGGGTTTAGGGTTTAGTCCAGATGCTGTAGTAACAAAATCACATGCATGAGGTAATCAGGAATGCACCTGGACATGGACCATGTAAGCTTGAACTACTTCAAGGCCATATTGCTCAATCAACTCTCCGATCAGCACTATGCCACGCTGATTTGCGGCAACCTGTCAGCAACAACATAGCCACCCACCCACCCACCCATTCAGATAAATTAAAGATCTGTGGCAATTCATAGCTTAGTTGCTGGAACTTGGCAAGCTTGCTTCATAGTGGCCTAGCAACAGTCAGCAGTTTCTGGAAATTATACCAATGAAAGACAGTTGTGTGGTGGATTTTTGTGAGTGGGTGGCTGGAATTTATGGTTTTATGTTTAGGGTTATGAGCCCTCAAGCAGTATACCATACAGTGTGCAGCTAGAGAGGTGGCCAACAAGTACATTAGACTTCTTGAGATCTTGTGTTACATGGGCCTTTGAAGTCATGCTATTATTGCTGTTTGACTTTTTATGTGGGCATGATTTCCCTCCCCCACTCAGAGATAAATTCAGAAAAAAATGTGATTTGAGAACAGGGACAAAAATGAAGGCTGACCTGTGCTCTAAGATCAGACAGGTTATCCTCAATCCTTCGTGTGCCTGGAATTACACGAACCCCATTGCTGCCTGCTTCAACCTCTGTGTCAGTTTTCTCAGCCTTCAAGATCCGTATGATCTCCTCCTCCTGTGAACAGTAATAAATAGGCCAGGAAAATTCAAAACCAGAAGAACCCAACGAGCCTCGAAACAATTATATAAGAAAAAAGCAAGTAGCAAAACCCTGGCTGCAAGAGTGGGACATTTAAATACTTCCTACCTGAAATACACCACCCTCAACAAGTTTGAAAGCCTTGATGGCTGCTCCTTCTTCCCAAATGGCTTTAGAAAATGGTGGCATGCTGCACAATATGACACCCCAAAAAACAAAAAAACACTGAAAATGTCAAGAAGCAGGAAAGAGAGCTTGCAATGAGAGGTGCAATTGTGAGATCTCCAAAGCCCTCAACCTAGGGTTTGGGGTTTATCATTCCCTCTCTACAAAATGAGATTCAAATCAGTGACTATCAAGCATTTCAAGGCATTTTGCATTAGGTCTACACCTGCCAGGAGTGATGCCCCCAATCTCTGCATGATGACCTCTGCTTGCAACAAAGAATATGAGCTGCCCCTCATTAAAAACCTGTCCACCCCAAGTGTCCATATATTTATCCACAAGTATAACTTGAAATTCTTCATATAAAAGATTGAAGGTGGAAAAGGGGACAGTTCTTCTCTATTCTCATTAGAAAAATAATGGGAGAGTCCTTCAATAGCAGGTCCTCAAAGGCATTTACAGGCTCCAATAAAACTCTGTACAATCACAGCAGGATGCTGGAAAACATTCATTTTGTGATGGTTGCAGATGCAGTATTGGAACACTTCAGTTAAAAACCCGGGACAGTTTGGTTATAACTAGGGATGAAATGACATCTGGGGATTTCCACAAAACCAAAAATTTCAGTTAAAATGCCTGGGACAGTTTGGTTAGAACTAGGGATGAAATGACATCCAATTTTGGAATTCTAGAAAAACCCAAAATTCACTCTTTGACTTATGTAGGAGTTGAGAGGTGTATCCTCATGCACGGACCGGAGTGATCACAGTAATGTCAGGCAGATGGCTGCCACCTGTTGCAGGGTGATTGGTCACCAGCACATCACCTTTCCTCAAGTTCTTGCCCCTGCAAAATAATCAGGTACCCAATTCAGATGACGATGTCGTCATTATACAGATATAAAAACTCCACAAAAAGTTTTAAAGACAGTTGAAACAAATCTTCAAGAACATCAGATGTTGCCTAGCTCACAAATCTGATGATGTTCATGGAGAGGGAGAGAAACAGACCAGTATGCAAGTTGCCAACGAACAGTGCTAGACATGGCTCCTAAGTGCACAGGCACATGCGGAGCATTAGCAACCAAGCCTCCATCAGGACTGAAGAGTGCACAGGAGAAATCTAGTCGTTCCTGTGCAATCATTCCACCACCCACCAGCAAGACATTTGATGGTATAGCTTTCAGGTTTAGGGTTTGTATTTGGATCCTCAACTGTGATCTAGGGTAGAAAATTCACCACTTCAAGATGATGTTTCCATGATAAACGTCACATGCTACAGCAAAACCTATGTGCTCACCTAGCACAAGATATGTAGCTTTAGTGCCATTCACATAGGCAGAGAATAGCAGCAAAACATAGGTGAATACTAACCTTGATGTTAGTGGATATGGAAGTGCGCTGTAGCGTGCGACCCATCTGCTCAGCAATGCCCATGAACCTGTTGTTGAAGATCGACAATTGTATCACATCTGCTTTCAAAGAAGCCTCTTTTGCTTGTACAGCCAAGGGTGGACCACTGCCCTCCCCTACCTTAATGTGCACGTTCCCAAACTTTGTGATCACTGCCGTGCAGTCAGGTTCCACAATGATCTGAGAAGAAATCATCATCATCATCAACCACTCTCCACAAATGACTATTTTTTGATAGAACTCCAAAGTTGTTTCTTTTTTAACACAGGTTCAGGCAACAGGGTTCTTGACAAGAAAGCGACAGTGTTAGGATCACAAGTTGGAAAAGACCAAGACGGTCATCGGACACTTTGTTCTGCAGCCAACCATAACCATGACTACTATCACTACCAAAACCCAAAAAGAAAAAAAAGAGAGAATACAAAGAGATTGAGATTGGTCCTTTATTTCTGATGAGTGTAAGGAGACTTGCCGTGCTATTGCCATTCATGATGACAGCAGGACCAGAAATAACATGACCATAGCCCAGTTTCTCAAGCATATAAACCTGCAACCACCACACATAGTCTAAGCAAATGGAAACAAAAAAAATAAAAATAAAAAATAAAAAATTGTAAGAGCAGCATGAGCAACACAATTTCTAGCAATGGACATGTAAGGCATCACTGCCATATGTATGACATAACTGCAAGAACATGTGAACACAACAACACAAAGCAAGACCCAATGAAGAAGCATACAAGAGTGTCATGCCAGCCGGTGCCAAAATACACTTTGTGAGACCGTTTTTCTGCTTCTGGCTCCCCAACTGCCTTGTTCAAAACAACAGGCCTGACACCACAAATTTTATTTAGCTTCAAACCTTTGCAAAAGCTTCACTGCCCAAAAGGGATTCTCAGATCTACAAGAGATTATATAACTCACACCTTTTAGAATCACTGACATGCTGCTCTGTCAGAATACAAGTATCTGAAATCTGGGGCTTCAAGTTGGTATCAGAACTTGAGTGCTAGAGAAAGTACATATGATGCCATGACACATAAATGCATTGGGTACTCAACTGTGCTCTATAATCTAACAGCAAAGTACAACAACAATAACAATCTTGAGAACTTCATACAAGATACCTAATGATCCTAAATGCAAACAAACAAGGTTTGGTGGCACGAACACACACACCTTAAAATGTTGGTGCTACCAATACCCCGAACCCTGACATCACTTATGAGGATTGCCTTCTTTTGAAGTTCAAACCCATATCTGCACACATTCATAGAGAATAATTTTAACTTGCCACAAACAGCCTCATGAATGGAAATAAAAAGAGAGAAAACAAAAAGAAACATATTGCTGTAGCCCAACAATAATCTCTACAGCAACTACAATGTACAGGGTTCAGGCTTTGGGTTTAGCTTTGGTTCAGGCTTAGGCTTAGTATTCCAGGAAAAAAACATACTCTTGACGAAATTGTCTTACGAAAGCAGTTGCATAATTGCCATCATCTGGGTCCTTGATCATCATTGCTGTGTCTGTGCCCTGCATGGACAACAGACAACAATGCGGTGAATCAAGTATTAAGTGCAATGAACCTTCCTCACCCCCACTACCCCCTGGGAAGGTTTGGGGTTTAGGGTTTAAAGTTTAGGGTCTTGGATAAAAACTCAATAAAGTGTCACTATGGAGATTGATGTAAGAACCCAACTTAAGAGAGAAAAGTGGGCCCCATACCGCATAACGGAGATTGAGAAACACTTCTGTACTGATCTCCTCCTTTTTGAAGCCCTACACCATGCAACTGAAATCAGTGTTCCATGTTTTCATGCTCACTGAGAGTGCAAAGGCCTCATGCAGATCCACTTGTCTGTCTATTCAATCACCTACTGACCAATCCACTCAGTATCATGAATAGAAACACACTGCCCTAGAAAACCTAGAAAACCCAGAAAACCTGGGTGAAAAAAGTTGAGCAAAGAATACCTGAAGTCCAAGCTGTTTTTTCACCTCCTCTTTAAGAGCAGCAGAACGCTTAGAGACTTCATCCATCACCAGAGGTCCATAAACTGCTGCATAAGGCTCCTGGGCTTCTTCAACAACGTCTGCTAGTCCCATTCCATAAGCACTTAAAATCCCGCAGTAGCGATGCACCACCACCTCCCCTGCAAATTCAAGTCCTTCAATGATGCCTCATCAGTTTTGAATGTAAATGAGATGGGGAAATTATAAGGTGCACTGAAATCAGTTTAAGAGCAGTATTGAAATGCTATACATGCAAGTGAGATCTTTGCCCTTGAAAGTTGAAATTTGCAACTGAGGAGTCTCTGATCAGATGACTGAGTACAACCGTAAGCCTACAAGCAAATTACCTTTCTAAAATCCTTGGTCTGTATGACCACATGAAAATAGGCACAAGACACTTTAGGTTCTCATACACAAAAGATGTCAACAAAAGAAAAAGCTGTTGGGCAACAGTCAGCCAGTAGTGTTCACCTCCAAGACATGGTATTATGGGTATAGATGAAACCTTGCAGAGAATCTCTCTCCAACAACAATTTGAAGGGAACATGATAATGGGTGCACTCATAACCTTATGAAAGTGTCTCACAGAGCGTTAAACCTAAACCATCACCTTCAAGAACCTAATATGTCAACTAATTCCAAGGATCCCAACTCTTGTGAGAAGGCAATGTTAGTTAGCCCAAAGGTCAATTTACCCACTAGGCAGAATACAAACCAAGAAAGAAGCACTAATATGGCTAACAGACAAAGCTTGAATTTGACAAAATCAAGAACAGGTCCACAAAAAATCACACTCAAAAAGTTTTGGACTTCCAAGAGGCACAAGTTCAAAGGACCATTTCTCGATAACACATAAAAGAGTGAAATTTAGAAACTCTGGGTATATCCTTCTACCACTTGAAAAGAATTGACAAGAATGTACAGAGAAGAATGAGATACAGATGTACAGAGAAGAGAGAGAAACATACGCATGCCGAGGGTCCTGGCTATGGCACAAGCATGCTGTGGTCCTGCGCCTCCAAAGCAGGCCAATGTGTGCTTGCTTGTCTCATAGCCCTTCATTTCTGTCAGCTATCATCATCAACTCTGTTTCAGTCAGACCTGTCAGAGGCCCCTGAGCAACAAGATTACATTGGGATGCTTGTAGGCATAATAACCTAGAAATGAGCTGGAAATTACCTGACGAATGGGTCGGCACATAGCCTCATTAGCTACATCCAGAAATCCTAGGGCCACTTCCTCCAAACTCATCTGCTTTGCTGTGGCAACAACAATGAAAAACATCTTGACAAAGTTAGAATTGACACCATCAGCAGTGCAAGCTGAAATACCACTAAGGCAAATCTTGCACTAACTGCTTTCTAATTTCTATTTTGGCCCAACAAAGAAGGCAGTTGAAGGAACTTACAAAGAGGATCCTGTTCACAACAGTAGGAGTTGATGGTAGCAGCCAATGACTCAAAGGCCCTTTGGGTTGCTTCTATGTCCAGAGGTTCATCTTCCTGAATCATTCCCAAAAACCCACATGTAATCTCATTGAACAGTGCACTAGAGTGACTTGTTTTTTAGTCTTCAAGGTTGATGTGACTTCTATGTTTACAACAACATTAGAGTCTTGAACAACATTTCAGAAAAAAGACCAACAGGATTGCACAACAAGATCTACATCTTGAGTGAGTACTTTCAGTAAAACTTGGAATGGATCTACACGGAAAAAAAACCAAGCTTTCTTCCCTACAGTAAGAAACAGGGCATACGGAAGTGTTAAGAGCCTAGGGGTACTTGCATGAGGTCCAAAAATGAATGGGAAGTAATCAGGGATAACTCGCCCCAAAAGCAGATTCGCATCTGTTACAGCCAATTGGCCTCCCTTGCGATAGCAGACTGGTCCCGGATGTGCACTAACTGACTCTGGACCCACCTGTTTGCCAAAAAATGGGAATTGAATTTAAAGAAAACACAAAATAAATGTGGGACACATCAACAGGGCAAAAAAAGCCTATTTTGTCACCAAGTGCTTCCATTTACAGCAAAGGGGGCTCAGCAGCTTCCAGAGTCTCAAACACAGCAAAGTCGATAAAGATTTTTTTTTGCATGGAGAATGGGTGTTATACCTTGAACACACCAGATTGGAATTTCAGCTTTGAGCCACCACCGGCAGCCACTGTATTGATATCGAGTTGTGGGGCCTGCAGTAGAAAACAGGAAAAATGTCTTTTACAATGTCCCTACTACAGCAATCACAGAATTGCATACCTAGGACCAACATAATGTAATTTTGTACTCCTAAAAAGCTTTGCCACATCTGTTAGGTGCACATACAGTTGCAGACAAATCACATTGACTCCCTGGAGAAACATAATATTCCCTGTATTTCAGTTTCCAGTTTAGGGTTCTTTTCCCATCTTATCTTGCTTCAATCAATACTGCAAAACAGCAGGCACATTACAGATTTTGAGTCTGTATTCAACTAAACCCAAGACCCACAACCTGTCAAGACAGCATACTTCAAGGGGCAGTAACACAGGCCAGAAAAGTTAACCTGAATAATGATCCCAGCTGTTTGTGTCTCCAGAACTTGCTCATAACTCCCAGCATACCTGCTTACGTCCGTGGATGTTCCACCCATGTCAAACCCTATGATCTGCATTTGACAGTTCTCATGAGAAATCTGCAGGTCTCCAGGGGATGGATGGATACAGGTGAAGGAGGTAAACCCTAGAATTCTTTTGAATAGCAATCTGAGAATTGGATAGTAAATAGTTCAGAAGACTGTAGATTACCGGCTGCTGAGTCTCCATGCCAAAGGTGGTCTGTGCATAACCTACAACACCTCCAGCTGGCCCTGACAGAATCGCCTGTGACCAGATTACAATGAGCGACAAGAGAATTCAACAATATGGTTCCTGGGAGAAGTATCATGGAGAAAACATGTTTTCAAGTGTCTTGTCTAATTTTAAGTTTAGAAGGATAAGGGATAAAACAGCAGCAGCAGTTGGGAGCATTCCACAAAAGGGCTTTCTTTCTTTCTTGCCACAGTTGTATACATTCTCACACAACCATCCACATGCATCCCAGCTGAAAACAAAAAGACCCACTGTGCATAGACTTATTCAAAATGAAAAAAATCAAACCTTGTGGCCACTGAATCGATGCTCTGGGGTCAGTCCACCATCTGATTGCATGAATGATACCCCCACTTTCTCCAATCCTTCATCAAACCCTGAATGAAGAAAGCACAGAAACCATAAGGTCCACAATAGCTCCAGAGTGGGTCAGTTTGGGTTCATCCAATGTCAAAGCCCCAAGTTGGGCTTCTGGGTTTTCAGGATGAAACAGAAAAGGAACCCGGGTGCACCTGAGAGAAATCCAGACAGATATTCACGGATGACAGGAGTAAGATAGGCATCCACAGTTGCTGTTAAACCCCGTGGAACTGCTCGCACCATGGGTACTAATGCCGATGATGTGGAAACCTGCTTGAATCCTAGAGATTTGGCCAGTTGCTCAACTCTCTGCAGCCAGAACAACCCAGTCACAAACCCAGCAGTAAGTGACAACATCATAGACAACAAGACCAAAGAATGGTAAACCCTAAATCCTACCTATCAATTCAGCTATCAGACAAGATGCTCTTGATTAGAGCTGAACTGAATACTGAAATCTAGCTACCAGATCCAGTTGAGCATTTCTAGCAAACCGCAAGGATGCTGATCTGACTGACACCCTCAATCTCTGTTAGGAGAGAAAGAGTTCCTTTGACACTGGGAATATATTCATTTGGTGCACGTGTATTTCACAATCATCAGATGCTGAAATTATTTTTTTTACAACTGGGCCCATTCTCACCTGCTCATGCTCAGGAAAGGTGTAAGAATGTAAGAAGAGAACTGCCAAACAGGTAATGCCCTTGTCAAGAAGTCCCTGCAAATATAACACAAACCCCACCAAATCACAATCCATACAAGACAATCATCAGTAATAAACAAGCCAATTACCCCACATGTCCTATACAACAGAACGCACACTCAAGATTTCAGTAGTTGTGAGGCAAAGCAGTCTACCTGCAACAAAGGTCGGAGGCTTTCTTCATCCAAAGGCTTTATGACTTCCACCATCTCACCTGATACCCCCTTGACAGCATGTAATCCTTCAACCTCACAATTTCCTGATGAGCTAAGTGCCAGTTGGACTCGCTCATCCACCTCTATCACCTCTTCATACCTGAGCCCATTACAATAAATTCTGATCAGCACTTTCTCTAACACCACACTCATAGTTTTGCTCAAATATCCGTTGACTCCAATTCCTGCCAGCACAAATGTGTTTATCTGTCCCTCTCCAAGCATAATAGATCAGGCATTAGGGTTTGGGGTTCACTGTTCACTGTTCACTGTTCACTGACTTAACAGAAGACCTTGTGCAAAGTTGTCAGATCAAGGGTACACTATTCATAGTACTTGGAAACCCAGTGGACAGAAGGGAATGACCTTCATCATTCATGAAATGAAACGAACAATGTTTGAAGTCAATCTGGCAGAATCCATCAGTCATTCTGCCTGACATTAGACTGGAAGCACCAGTCCCTCAGTTACTTACAAGCAGGATGGCTTGGCAACAGTCAGATCAAAAATCTTTGGACGTGCTTGGTTTCCAATCTGTAAAAGGTCCTTGAATCCCTGCAAGACAATTTGACCATAGGTGATCACAAAAGAAACAAAAGAAAATCCTTCCATCTTATTCCCTGAGGAGCATGTGATGTCCACAGTTCAAAAACATAAAGCAAGGTAAGAGAAAACAGAAACCTTAGTGACACAAAGGGCTGTACGCTCCCCATTTCTTTCCAGCAAGGCATTCGTTGCCACAGTTGTACCTGTCATCATTTTCAGAATCAATGCATAACATGAGAAAAAAAGTCTTGACTGCTTAAACCCAAAACCCTACCTTAAGCTGAATGATGGGATGAAGTACTTCTCTCCACATCCCACCACGGTGGCAAATAAGAGTCTGACAAAATGTAGCAGTTATTGCACATATCCAAGGATGGCATAACAAATAAGTTTGCACATTGAACACATGATGATGACAACAGCAGCCCGTGCAGATAGAAGTTGCAAAGAAAGATCTCACCCATGCGGATCCAATCAATTCGTTCTGTTGGCAGCTTAGCTGAGCGTGGGATCTTCTCACCTGTAACCTGGCAGTACAACAGACAATTTCCTTCATTCTCAATTCAGCACAAATAAGCAGCTAAGAATTTCTCGAATTAAAAAGGGGGGAAAAAAAAGGAAAAAAAAAAAGCTAGGATTCTACAACACAAGGACAACACATAAAATTCATCTAATGCCACATAACTTCATCTCTCCCAAATGGTCAGTCTTCAGGATTGCATGTTCAATTTACAAGCGATGCAGCTAATTGCAAAAGTGACAAACCATTTCAGAAGCCCTGTAACAATAATAATAATAATAATAATACCTCTTCAAGAATGCGGCGGATGCCTTCTCGAGGAGCATCCTCATAGTTTGTCGGGTCTACTGACAACAATTTCACCACTCGCCACCCAGGCTCTCCAGGTACCTACATGGAAAGATAGCATATCACACACACACACACACACACACACATACAGACAGACAAACATACATACATATATACATACATGCATAGTAGGTCAAACTCTAAAACATTATACATATCCAAAGACCTGTAGAACTAACTCAACTCCCTAACAACCCGACAAAAGAAATGGGCTCATAGAGACATCCTGATGTTTTCACAGGTTGAACTACAGCATAATAATCCTCACAAAATTCTCCAAGAGAAAACAACAACAACAACAACAACACAGCCTTTCACAACACTTTAATGAAAAACACCTCAACTGATTTTACCAGGGATTTTATTCACAAGCACTTTTGCCCCTCAGGTCTTGGTTGCAGATCAAGCTGAGATTTTGAGGAATTGGATTCTCAGAAAACCCAAGACTAAAAAAATGAAAAAAAAGATCAAAACCCCTAAAACCCTAAAACCCTACCTCAGCATAGATATCAGTGAATGTGCCTCCTCTGTCGATGCAGAAGCGAAACTGACGCAGTTGCCGATCGTCCTCCGCCATGAGAGCTTAGCCTTCCTTGCTCGATCGCTGGCGACCCAAGTAGAGATCCTCCCAGAGGGAGAGAGAGACGGAGAAAGAGAGAGATGAGAGGAAAAATTGAAGAGGAAAGTCCAAAAATTGAGGTGGTAGCTCGGAGAAACCCTAAAACGCAAGAGAATGCAAGAGTCGGAGGATCAAGATGTAGGTCACAGAGGGTAGGTCCGAAAAGGAAAAATCTCCAAGTGAGAGCTCAAGAAGGGTCGTGCCACAACCTCTTGGATTGGATTCGCTTTTAAGCAAATGAAGCATCAAAAAATGTTTTTCCAGAAATGTGCAAATGCACAGAAAGAATGGACGAGACGAGAAGCGTTTTGCAACGCAGTGCAATGCAATGGATAAGGACTGGGGGCATATCTGGAGGCCTACGCTAACACCTTTACCACTTTCCTGCTTGGGCACGTTGCATGTGGAACTTTTTTGTGGGTCATTGCAATGGGGTGGAGTTTGAATGATGTTGCTGTTGCTGTTTCTCGCTTTTTCATTTTGTTGCTGTGAATAGGAGGCTCCTTAATAGGGTTCAATGGATTTCATTTCTCTCTTTTAAACAATGGGTTTTATGAAATTTACTTGGGATCAAGGAAAAAACCAGTTGGTGTCAGTGTTGTGGCCACTGTCGCTTCATGGATGTACAAAGGAAACCATCCTAAAATTATTCAGGACCAAATTATTCCCTTACATGTTTTGCCTTCATCTGGTCTGAAAGAACCCATTTTAGTGCGAGGTTGGGATTGGAAATTGGATGTTTTTGGAGTTCAATTTTGCAGCAGGCCATTTCATGTGAGTAGGCTGCTGTTGACAATGCAGATCTGGGTGTGACAGTTAGTAGCAGAAAATGGGGATCAGCTATGCAGCAACACTCTTGCATTCTGTCTTGCAGTATGTTCACATATCTATCACATTCCTCTGTTTTCTCAAGCAATGTTTCCTCCCAGACTTGCACTGGTAATCAAAACCCAAGCACTAGTACGTGAATTGCTGCAAGTGTTTTTCAGCACTCCATATTAGCTGTGGCTAAAACAGTGTCTCTATTGCTTTTTTCTCTCTTTGGAGAGCAGATGTCAGTTTCCGTTTACCTGAAGGGGTATCTTTCATAGAGCAAGACAGCATCATTGAGATCACATGTTACAGGCAACATTCTCCATGACTGGTATTTTGCATTACTGTCAAGAGTTCATTGCATGCTTGCTGAAGAGTGAGACATGATGGCCTTCTTCCTACTGAAAATTAGTTGTCTCCTCATTTCTGGTCTCTAAGAAGAGCATCATTGAGTCTCTTGAATTTGTTGATCCTCCAGTCTCCATATGCAGGCCCAGTTTTACAGATGCCACAATAGGTTAAATCTCAGCTCTGTTTTTTCCACAAGCTAATTTACCTAAGTCATCCTTGATTACAAAAAACTGCTCTCATTTTGCAAGCATTCTTTGACTATTCGCATGGTTCAAAATATGAAAGTATGAGTGTGGGCACTCAAAGAGAAGAAGAGTTGAACCATGCACATGGATAGTGGATTCTGGAAATGAAGAACCTTGTCTTATATTTGGCTGCCAACTTCATGCCCCTGGAGTTTTCCAGGGTTGAATACTGAGCATTCAACTAGCCATGCATGTGGTTTGGAGTGCAGTTGAATCTGGATTTCGTAGGTCTTGACCTGAAGTAAGTTTCAATCTCTAATCTGAGCATGGGATGTATACTTGGGAGCATAGTATTATTGCTATTTGTCTTGTGGTCAGAGAGAATCTGTTGAATCTAGGCCTGATAAAATAGTCTATCATCACCAGATGGTTGAAGCCTAAGCTATTGGGGTAATGGAGCAGGTTTTTCTGGATCCAGACAGGCATGTTGGGATGGTTTCTCATTAATTTGTTAGTGGCAGCCAAGCAGTTCCAGAATCAGGGCTCATTCTCACTATCCATGGCTCTCTACCAAGCATTTTCTGCTGTAAGCCCCATACCTTTGGGCATTGCTGGTCCTACCTTGGTCAGATCCCAATTAAAGATTTTCTGGATCTGGTCGACTTAAATCAAGTGGGGTGTTTGGCAGATATATGTGCTGGACTACTTCTGGCATGAAGAGGCAATGACATCAACGTATGTGCTGAGTTACTCCTTAGATTGTGCTGAATACCTAGCCCCAAATGTCTTGCATCGACCCTACTCTTGATGGTCATGTGGTTTTCTATTCAGACCTCCCAGAAAATTCACAGGCCCCCCTGAGCTACGTGCAGATAGATAGGTTGACAACATCTCAAGAGGATTTTGGCATCCCAATCCTTGATTTGTGCCATGTTCTCTGGCTTGTTGATAACAATAGGTTGATGGCTTTTTGTAGGTAGGACATTATAGCAGAGAAGTTTGGATTATGCTGATCTTTGGAGATGTTGTGTTTATCCCCTTTACCTTTAGCATCCAGGCAAGTGCTTACTTAAACAACATCATTGATTGAGGGTTTTCCAACTTCAGCAAGCATGCAGGGGGGAACAGGGTTCAGAATTGCTGCTAGCTCTTGTGTTTGTGTGTCTATATGTTAAGCATCTGCACATGAGCTGTGTGCTTTTCACACCATTTTAGGTTTCCTTAAACTC
>Ga0209611_10004043_pt1 | contig 25177 bp, 26 predicted proteins | sample S1TSphgellanicum_3_FD_187693 | JGI IMG/M metagenome (GOLD analysis project Ga0209611, IMG submission 187693) | Host-associated microbial communities from peat moss isolated from Minnesota, USA - S1T2_Fc - Sphagnum magellanicum MG (SPAdes) (version 2) | ecosystem: Host-associated > Plants > Peat...
GGCCAGGCGACGTGATTTGAGTCTGCCCCGGCACATAGTGGAAGGCAAGGATCGCGTCGGTATTCGCCACATACAGTGTGTCGCCAACCAACACAATTCCATAGGGCGAGTAGAGATGGTCGATGAACACCGTCTGGAGCTCTGGCTTGCCGTCGCCGTCGGCCTCGCGTAGCAATGTAATGCGATTGCCGCCCTTGGCGCCCGCGCCGGCCCGCGCCTTCACTTTTCCTGCGATGAAGTCCTTGGGCCTAAAGGGCTCGGTGCCGGGGCTGTTGCTCTCGACGACCAAGACATCGCCGTTCGGCAGAGTATAGAGAGTGCGGGGGTGCTCGAGCCCCGTGGCGAGCGCCTCGACCGTGAGGTCGGCGGAAACGGTCGGTGTCTCGCCGGCTTTCCAATCGACCGCCTTCGGAACGCTCATGGGCGGCATTAGGTACTCGTGCGGTTCGGGTAGATAAGGGTCGGCCCCATATTGACGGGCGGGATCGCCGCCCTTGGAGCTGCACGCCGCAATGGCGAGCAACGTCATCAGCGCGGCCGTCGGGCGAAGAGATGACGTGTTCATGGGCGGTCTCCGTTCGTGCGGCTGTGCGCGAGACTCCATCCTCGCGCGCCGGTGATGATTAGAAGGATGGCAGACACCGCGGACAGCAAGATCCCTTGCGGTACCACGGAACTCCACGCGTCGCGGCTATGCACGAACGCGTTGACCAAAGACAGGAAGGCGGCCGCGGTAACCAACATGAAGGAGCGCGTGTTGAGCCGGCCGACGCGCCCTGTCACGAAGTCGATCAGCAGCAAAGGGACGGCGACGAGCGTGACGATCAGCCCGGCGGTGATGAGCCACGCGGAGAAGTTTGCCCACTGCCAGAGCGCGGTCGAGTAATAGGTGTAGTCGGCGCCAAAGGCGGCGATCAAGAGTACCCCGCCCGCAACGATGAAGTCGCGGTGCAGCAGAGACTTGAGTGACGCAGAATTTTGCATGGTGAATTTCCTATTTGCTGATCGTGGCACCTATTAGTCATGCTGTCCGTTACGATGCGATTTCGACGGCTCTTGCGGATGTTTCAACCGAAATGCCGCCCGAAGACGTCATGCATCTTGCCGCGATGCCGCATGATTTCACCCGCAATCGAAAAGCGCGCCGCCGTAATGCGGCGGAAATTCGCATGCGCGAAGATTTTTCATGGGCGACTGCAGACCGACTACATCGATCTTTACCAGGTGCAGGGATGGGACAGCAATACGCCGCTCGAGGAGACGCTGCGCACGCTCGACGACATTGTGCTCCAGGGAAAGGTCCGCTATATCGGGCTCTCCAACTTCATGTCGTGGCAGGCGGCCACCGCGGTGAACCAACGAGGGGGACAGGCTCTGTGACGGGCGTCCCTTCCCGGCTTTTTGTTAAATGCCTGCACCAAGCATGTATACCGGACCCCCGCAACATCGGCATGACATGCTCGGTCCCGCGTCACCGCCGGAGTAGACTTTGCAGCGCCAGGCGTGCTGGCGTTTTTATGTATCATGTCACGCACCGTCGATGGGTGCTTGCGCCGACATCGGCGACCACACGGAGCGGAAAGATCGACGATGAAGGTGCGCGCCCAGACGACCTTACTGATTGCCCTGCTGGCCGCCGCGACGGTTGCCGCGCGCGCCGAAGACGTCACGAGCTCGCCGCTCGAGTCACGAGTCGCCGCCGCGACGGCCCAATTGGGTTTGCCGGCTGCCGTGCAGCGAAGCGTGCTCAGCATCGATTCCGAGCGCATCCGTGCGCATGTCCGTTTTCTCGCCGACGATCTGCTCGGCGGCCGCGGGACCGGGGCGAGCGGCGGCGATATCGCCGCCCAATACATCGCGACGCAATTCGCGCTCGATGGACTCGCGCCCGCGGGCGAGGCAGGCGGGTACCTGCAGAAGGTGCATTTCACCGGCGTTCGCACGCTGCCGGCGACGACCGCTTCCCTACAGCCGGCGCGGGGGGAGCCGATCGCCTTGCAGTTCGGCGGCGACTTCGTGACCAACAACCAGACACAGACCGCCAGTGCCGACATCGATGCGCCGATCGTCTTCGTCGGCTATGGCATCGACGCGCCCGAATATCGCTGGGACGATTTTCGCGGCATCGACGTCAAGGGCAAGGTACTGCTGTTATTCGTCAACGAGCCACCGTCCACGGACCCAAAATTTTTCAAGGCGCAGGCGATGACCTATTACGGCCGCTGGACCTACAAGTTCGAGCAGGCTGCGCGCAAAGGCGCGATCGGCGTGCTGATCGTGCATCGGACCGATCTCGCGAGCTACGGATGGGACGTGGTGCGCAACTCCTGGAGCGGGGAGGAGGTCTATCTGCGCGACGACACCGACCGGAAGCTCGAGGCCGCGTCATGGCTACAATGGGACGTGGCGCGCAAGCTCTTCAGTGCGTCGGGTCTCGACATCGATCGCGAGTTCGCGCTGGCCGGGACGCGCAAATTCAAGGCACGAGAGCTCGGCGTGCACTTCAAGGCCCACATCGTCAGCGACGTGCGGCCCTTCGAGTCGAACAACGTCATCGGCGTGGTCAAGGGCACCGACGCCGGGCCGCCCAAACAAGCGGTCGTCTACAGTGCCCATTACGATCATCTCGGCACTGACCCGGCGCGCAGCGGCGACAACATTTACAACGGTGCGGTCGACAACGGCACGGGTTGCGGCATTCTCTTGGAACTCGCCCGTGCCTATGCGTCGTCTGCGGAGAAGCCGCCGCAGCCCGTGTTTTTCGTCTCGGTGACCGCCGAGGAAAAAGGGCTGCTCGGCTCCAATTATTGGGGCAAGCACTTGCCTATACCCGCGCCCGAGATCGCGCTGGACCTCAACTTCGATGCCGTGCCGCCGATCGGCCTGCCGGCGTCCGTGAACGTGACCGGCGCGGAGCGGACGACCTTCTATCCGACGGTCGAGAAAACCGCGGCCGCTTTCGGCTACGAGATTCAGGCGGATCCCGAACCGGGCGCCGGCCATTATTACCGCTCCGATCATTTCAGTCTCGCGCGCATCGGCGTGCCCGCCTTCTCGATCAATACCGCCTTGAAGTGGGTCGGCCATCCGCCCGAATGGGGCAAGAGTCAAGCCGAAGACTACACGGCCAAGCACTACCATCAACCGAGCGACGAATATCGCGCCGACATGGATTTCTCCAGCAACGCGGCGCTCGCACAGTTCGGCTACGTGCTCGGCTGGGAGGCGCTGACCGCGCCACGTACCGTCGAATGGCTGCCGGGCGATGAATTCGAACAGCGCCGCTTGCGCAGTGAGTCCGAAAACTCGGCACGATCGATCAGGGAGCAATTGTCGATAACAAACGATTGAGCCATGTGCTTCGCACGGCACAGGTCGTTCAGGCTTCGCGCGATAATCGAGTGGTCCACCGACCATCGACTGCTCATAGAGTAGATGGCACTCCATTCCAACGAACAAACTTGTCGGCGCAAAAAGGCAACGAGATCCGAATCAAGATGCGGATTACGGTCACGACTTTCAATTGATCGTCACAGTACGGCACCCTGATATATTCAGTGATCGCGGTAAGTGGCTCTATCGGAAGCTGCATTCATTGAGCTATACAATACAAGCCCGTATAGCATTCGCTGTCAGCCGCAGGTCCTAGGAGCCTGTCTCGACCTTATGCGGCATGCCGGCGGCACTCTTGAGATCGAAGCCAATGCGGCCTCCGACAATCCGCTTATTTTCATCGATACGGGGGAAGTACTCTCAGGTGGTAACTTTCATGCGGAGCCGGTCGCGTTTGCGGCCGATATGTTGGCTCTGGTAACGGCCGAAATAGGCAATTTATCGGAGCGGCGAACCTCGCTGCTGCTTGACCCGCAGTTCTCTGGAATCCCCGCGTTTCTGACTCCCGATGCGGGGCTCAACTCGGGTTACATGACCACCCATATTGCCGCCGCTGCCATGGCCTCAGAGAACAAGCAGCGTGCAACCCCTGCATCAATCGACACCATTCCGACCTCTGGTAATCAGGAGGATCACGTTTCGATGGCAACTCATGCTGCGCGTCGACTCCTTGATATGGCGGCGACCCTACGCGGTATTCTGGCGATCGAGGGACTGTGCGCCGCCCAGGCCATCGACATGCGGGGGGTTGACCGCTGTGGAGCGCGCATCCGCACGCTCGCGGCGGCCATCCGCAAGCAGGTGCCCTTCATGGCCACGGACCGACCCGTCGCTCCGGACATGCAGATCGTCGCCGATCTAATTCGCAGTCGCGAGTTTGTGGCAAGTGAGCCGGAACTGCTCACTTTCCTGGACTGACTCATGGAAGCCTTCGACTATTAGGACCCCCTCGCATCATTGCTCCTTTGCGCCTTCAGCGCATGATGAATCCGCCATCCACGGAGATGGACTGTCCGGTGACGTAGCTCGAAGCATCGCTGCACAGCCACAGCACCGCGCTCGCGATTTCGTCGGGCCGGCCCACCCGTGCCATGGGAATCATTTTTGTCAGGGCCGCGAGCGCCTCGCCTTGACCCCCTGCGACCATTTGGTCCGACATAGGCGTTTGGATGAGTCCTGGACACACGGCATTGATGCGAATGCCCTTGGCGGCGTATTCCAGCGCTGCGCTCTTGGTGAATCCCAGCACACCGTGCTTCGCCGCGTGATAGATGCCACGCTCCGCGCCGCCGACCAGACCGCCGAGGGAGGAGCAATTGACAATGGCGCCTGAGCCTTGTTTGCGCATTTGCTCAAGTTCGAATTTCATTGAATTCCAAATACCGCGCAAGTTGATGCCCATCACTCGGTCATAATCCTTTGCCGTGGTATCCGCGGTTTCCGCCAGCTCATTTTGGACACCGGCATTGTTGTAGGCCACGTCCAAGCGACCGAGCTTCGCGACGGTCTCGTGAACCATGGCTTCCACCTCGGCATCGTTGGAGACGTCGCAACGAATTGCCAACGCCTTGTGGCCCGACTCGACCAATTGATCCGCGGCGGATCGAACCGCTTTTTCGTTCCAATCTGCAAGGGCGACCGACGCGCCCGCCTCGGCAAAGGCCTGTGCGGCCGCGAGACCTAAGCCCGAGCCCGCGCCCGTGACGAGTGCGACTCTGTTTTCAAAAGAAATGTTCATTGTCTATCCTTATCTATTTGGGACGCTTTTCGAAAACTTCCTTGACCACGGGAAGCGCGGAAAACACGTTGGGCCAGCCGGCATAGAATGCCAACTGGGTGAGAGCTTCTGAGGCCTGCGCCTGGGTGAGGCCGTTGTCCATCGCTCGATTCAGGTGATAAGTGACTTGCGCCACCTGTCCGGAGGCAATGAGTGCGCTCACCGTCACCAGACTCCGGTCCCGGGGCGTGAGCGCCGGTCGTAGCCACAGGTCACGGAAGAGGGTATCGGTGGTGTACTGGACCACTCCCGGCGCAACTGCGCCAAAATTCTGCTCGACCGTGGTGGCACGTTGCTTCTCGGCGGATTCATTCAGCGGCAGGAGCTGAGCTTTTGCGGGCGGCAACTGATCGGCTCCGATGCCGCGTTGTTGAAACACTTCTGATGCCACGACGGCGGTGGACATGGCGTTTTCCCAGCCGGAGTAGAACGCCAAGTGAGTGATGATCTCGGAAAGTTCGCTGGGTTTGACGCCGTTGTTGAGCGCCAGGCCCAGGTAGTAGCCGATCCGGGCGGTTTGATTGCGCGCTATCAATGCCGATACCGTTACGATGCTGCGATCTCGTGCGGAGAGACCGGGGCGTTTCCACACGTCCCCCAGCAGCGTGCCGTCCGTATATGCCGCGAGTGCCGGTGATGCGCTTTTGATGTCATTCTGAGTCAACATGGACCCTCCTGAAAAAGAGAGAGAGGCAGTCGCTGCGGTCCTCGGCGCGCCGGCGGCTGCAGTCGAATACTGTTCGTCGCTGACATGCTCCATCCAGTCGACCGCCTTGCCGTTGGCCACATCCTGGATGGCGAGGTGCGTCATCGACGTGGAGGGCGTTGCACCGTGCCAGTGCTTGACGCCGGGTGGAATCCACACCACATCGCCCACCTCGATGATCTGAGCCGGTTTGCCCCACTGCTGCACGAGTCCGGTGCCTGCGGTAACAATGAGAATCTGGCCGTTGGGGTGCGTGTGCCAAGCGGAGCGCGCGCCCGGCTGAAACGTCACGCGGCCACCCGACACCGATCGCTCCGCTTGCGCGCCGAATAGCTGCTCCACTTGGACTTGGCCCGAGAAATAGACTGCGGCGCCGGGATTGGTGGTGCGAACGTGCGCCGAGACCACGTCGATCTGCGACTGCGCCCAGACCGCAGACGCCATCCCGACCGCCGACGACATCCACAGCGCCAACGGACCCAGCAGCCAGACGCGATGCCGAGTGCGCGGACGCGAAGCGAGCTCGGTCATTCACTTCGCTCGGTCAAATCCGAGAAATACTGCTTGTCGGTCACCTTTTCCAGCCACTCGACGTTCTTGCCGTCGAGTGATTCCTGGATGGCCATGTGGGTCATGGCCGTGGTCGGGCTGGCGCCGTGCCAGTGCTTCGTGCCGATGGGGCAGGTGATGACGTCACCGGGCCGAATCTCGACCTTGGACTCGCCCCAGCACTGCGTCCAACCCAGTCCGGCGGTAACGATCAACGTCTGCCCGCAGGGATGGGTATGCCAGGCGGAGCGCGCGCCGGGTTCGAAAGTGACAAGAGCACCCCCGAATTGCGCGGGGCCCGGAGACTGGAATAGCGGGTCGATGCGCACCGCGCCGGTGAAGTATTCCGCCGGCCCTTTCACGGACGGCTGAGATCCGTTGCGTTTGAGAATCATGGCGGCTCCTTGTACTGGCTGGCGGCGAAGCGTCGGCGCCCAAGACACTTTAGTCCCGCGCCGGCTTATTACTAGGGGATATAATCCGATTAGTCTTATGGCCAGGACGCATAATTGCAGCGTACTAATCTCAACGATCTCGTCGCTTTCATGACCGTCGCTCGCGAACGCAGCTTTACCAAGGCGGCGGCTAAGCTCGGCATCTCCCAGTCCTCGCTCAGTCATCTCATTCGCGACCTGGAAGCACGGCTGGGCATTCGTCTGCTCACGCGAACCACGCGCAGCGTCTCGCCCACCGACGCGGGCGAGCGTCTACTTGGCACGGTGGGCCCGCGTTTGGACGAAGTGGAAAGGGAACTCCGTTCCTTGCAAGATCTTCGTGACCAGCCGAGAGGCGCGATTCGCATCTCATCCACCGACTACGTCACGGATACCATTCTGTGGCCGCGGCTCGTGCCGTTTTTGACGCGCTATCCGGACATCAGCGTGGAACTCATCACCGATTACGGGCTCACGGATATCGTGGCCGAGCGGTTCGACGCCGGCGTGCGGGCCGGGGAACAGATCGCCAAGGACATGATTGCCGTGCGTATCGGACCGAACATCAGCATGGCGGTCGTCGGCTCGCCTGCGTATTTCAAGAAACGACCGGAACCCAAGGCGCCTCAGGATTTGGTCCACCACAGGTGTATCAACCTACGCCTACCCACGCACGGAGGTCTCTATGCATGGGAATTCGAGCGGGCTGGCCGCGAGATGAGGGTACGAGTCGAAGGTCAGGTCACTTTCAACGGCACACCGCAAATGCTCAACGCCGCGTTGGCGGGATTCGGGCTGGCATACCTGCCGGAGGATGTGGCACAGGTCCACGTCTCAAAAAAGCGCCTCGTGCGGGTGCTCGAAGACTGGTGCCAGCCGTACACCGGCTATCATCTGTACTTCCCCAGTCGGCGGCAGCCGTCGGCGGCATTTGCGCTCATGGTGGAGGCGCTGCGGTATCACCGCTAGACCTTATAGGCCGGCACCGAAATCTAATTCAGATGTCCAGACGGTGCTGGCTCGGCCGCTCGATGTTACTCCCGCCAATTCTAGCAATCGCCGAATTCGCTTACCGCGGCTTCTTGGTGGTCCGCAAGCGTTGGCGACCAGCCCCCAGCTGAAAGGCTAGCCACGCAGTCTCCGCGAGCCGTATTCTGCTCGCACACTCTCAGGGGCCCAGCATGCTCAAGATATATTCGCACAACACCCCATCCCCACAAGTGTGGCAGCCAGGCGGAGAAACGATCTCGAACCCGATCTGGATCGACTTGATAAACCCGAGTGACGAGGAGCGCGAGCACGCGGCCCATCTTCTCAGCGCGAAGCTTCCCGCCCGCGACGAGACCAGCGCCATCGAGCTTTCCAGCCGCTTCAGCTCATCGAACTCCGAACTTCGCCTGAACATTCCGTTGTTCGTGCGTACCGACGGTACCAAAGGACCGATGACCCCGGTGGGGTTCGTGTTGACCCCCATGACGCTGGCGTCCGTGAGGTATGCCGAGTCACTATCTTTCAATCAGGTCGGAGCTGTTATGAGCGGGGCCGATGCACCCCGCAGCGGGACCGATGTCTTCATTGCCCTGATGGAAGGCATCGTCGATGTAGCTGCCGATCGGCTCGAGGATTTGGGTAACACGCTCTCTAAGCTGTCAGAGCAGGTATTCACCGATTCGCGCGAGGCGCGTTCGAAGTTGCGGCGGGCCCTTTTGGAAGTAGGCTTGATGCAACGTCAAGTCACCCAAATCCGCTCGGCTATGCTCGGCGCCTCTCGAGTCATCATTTACCTGTGCGATTCGGCGCCCGCATGGATCGACTCTCAGCTACATGGGCGATTCCAAGCCATTCAAGGGGACATCAGTTCATTGAGCGAATTTCAACAGCAGCTCAACGACCGTCTGCAATTCATGCTGGATGCCGTCTTGGGATTCATCAACAACGATCAGAACGATATTATGAAAGTGCTGACGATTGTGTCAGTCGTGACCGTCCCTCCGATGATCCTGGCCGGGATCTGGGGCATGAACTTCAAGTCCATTCCGGAGTATGACTGGCCTCATGGTTATGCGTTCGGGCTCTCCATGATCGTGCTCAGCATGCTGATTCCGCTGATCTGGTTCAAGAGCAAGAAATGGCTGTAGATCCGGAATCGCCCGACGAGCTCCCGCCTAGGATCAATGACTTGTCGGAAGGTCGACCGCGACGCCGACCTGGCCGCCCAGACTCGGTGTTGCTCCATATTTTCCGCCCAGAACGCCGAAGGATAAAACCAGTCCATCGCGAATGCTGAATTCACCGCCCAGCATCGCCTGAAGCTGCGTCTTGTCGTGGCCCGCGCCGTCGGAAACGCCACCGTAGAATTCCGCGCCCACCGTGAGGCGAGAAGTGAGGTCATGCAGCAGCGATATGCCGCCCGTGTACACCTGACCGCGCCGAGTTTGGATGCCGACCGCGCCCGTGCTGGTATTGCCCGCGAACAAGAGGCCTAAGTTCCCGTGACACCGCCGTCCGGCGACCTCAAAGCATGATTCCAATAAGAAGGCTGCTTCGAATAAAGCGCGTTGATCGATACCAAAGGCTACTGAAGCGGAGCGAGACCAATGCCGAGCGATTTCCTTCGATCATCGATTCGGATTTTCCAATGAAGCCGTGTGCCCGCGCTCGCTCAATGCAATCGCGACTTCCTGCGTAAATGTGGCAATCCTTGCCGCGCTTTGGGCTAAGGACACGTTTTCAGAGACGACGGCGCGGCAATACGCCGAACTCAGCGCCTCCACGGTATCGGCCACGGGGCTCTTGGCTCTCGCGGAGGTGTATTGCTCCACGACTTGCTGGAGCGCGCCGGCGTCGGTCGCGGCTTTACGCAGAAGGTTTCGGTCGATGGCGAGCGCCGGTGCAGAGACGACCGGTGGCAACAGGGGACAGATCAAATCGGGCTGCCGTTCCTTCGCTGGAATATCCGCGAATGCGCGCCAATTGCCGACGGACCATTCGACCGCATTCGGTTCGGCGTGATTGTTCCACGCGGTTCTTATGTAGTTCACGAGATCCGCGATCTGCTGATTCGACAATTGCGCAAATGATCCCATCGCGCCCCAGGTACCGTGCGGCCCAAAGCCTTGCAAGATCGCCATGACTGCATCATTGGGCTGCGACGCGGTCACCGCCGTATTGCCATCCAGAGCTGGGACCTGGCCGGGTAGGCCACGGCCGTTCGGCTGATGGCAGCTACTGCAATTGTTGATGTATAGGTCCCTGCCGGCCGCGAAGCTTTCCGGCGAAATGGAAGTTCTCGGCGGATTTTGCGACTTCGGTTTCGGCTCCTGCTTAAGGTAGAGCGCGATGGCGTGAAGATCGCCATCCGTTAGATGCGACAAACTGTCATGGATGGTTTCTTGCATTGGACCAAAGGCGGTGGTGTTATTAGGCAGAACCCCTGTCTTGAGAAAGTGCGCAACCTGATCGACGTTGAACGGTGCGATTGCCGAAAGAGGGTCGTTCGAAATATCCGGTGCATACCACCCCTCGAGCTGCCCACCAGTCAAGTGGTAACGAAATTTCTGGGCTTTGGCAACATCCTTGGGCGTGTGACATTCGCCGCAATGACCAAGGACAGTCACGAGGTACTCGCCCCGGTTCCAAGATGCGGTCTTGTCGGGCGCCGGCTTCCAGCGCTCGGGCTTGAAAAAGACGGCCTGCCATGCCGCATTACCCGCTCGGATATTGAAAGGAAACTTAAACGTCTGCTCGGCAGGCGGCACCACGTGCTCCACCGCGGGGATACTCCTGAGGTATGCCCACAAAGCATTCAAGTCGTCATCAGTCATCTTGGTGTAGTCGACGTAAGGCATAGCCGGGTAGAGCAACCCACCGTCCTTGCGGATTCCGCGGCGCAGTGCGCGCGTGAAATCTTCCTGCGACCACGTGCCAATCCCGGTACGACGATCCGGCGTGATGTTCGGCCCGTAAATGCTACCGAATACCGTTTTGAGCTCATCACCCCCCGCAAAAGGCTTGCCGCCCGGCTCGGTGTGGCAGGACATGCAGTCGGCGGCCCGCGCAACATATTCGCCCCGCGCAACCAATCGCTCGGTGGCGACTGCGCGCGCCCAGCCCAGCGTGAGCACGACACCGGCGAGCGTGACGCTCACTAAACCCATCTTGCTAAGATGAGATCGCAAGAAGGCACCTTGGTAGGTTGAAATTCGCGCAGGGCGCGAGGCATTGCCATAAGGGTTATCGCCCACCGTCTCGATTCTCCGTCCGGAGGACGCCTCGCGAATCCCATGGGAAGTCGCGAGGCGTTGTCATTTAGCGGTGCACGCCCATATCCGATCTTTGCGGCTCAGCACGAGGAACGGATCCACCCATCGCGCTTGGGCCCTTGAACGAAAATGACAAAATCAAGAGGCCCAAGAAAGGCCCACCAATGATCCAAAGGGGAATGAACGAATGCATATGAGTGCTCCTATTCTCGGTTCAAAACACTCGGTTAGGTTACTCATCACGGCGGCCATCGCTAGTTTGCGCGGGCCGACATTGAGTGTCGGAAAATGACACGGTATGCGCGTAGCCGACACCTGATGCGTAAGGGTCTGACGCAACATGATTTCGCACACCGACAGCGACGGCTCGCACACCTCTGAGCGCAGCAGCGAACCGAGCCATCGCGACGCCAAACAAGAAGAGATCCATCGGAATCCACATGATGAGCCCCGCAAGTTGTTGATCCGCAAGCACCGTCAGGCCGTGTTGGAGTGAGGCATTCGCTGTGAGCATGTAGAGGGGCTGCCGGGCGAAACAAATGAGCGCTCCCGGTAGGCCGGTCACCAATGCCGCGGAGAGCACGAACAGCCCGCACGCGAAATGATTGAGCCGCCGCTTGTGGTCGGGATCGAGCACCACCGACCAAAACAGAAGCGCAGATCCCAAGAAACTCAGGTGCATGAGCGAATGCCTGAGTTCCTCGCCTACGGCCCAGCGATAGATCGCCGGCACGTGCCATAAGAGGACCGTAGTGCAAAAGGCGATCCAGCCCACGGCCGGAATCTTTACGAGGCGGACCAGTCGGGAGAGGCGCGCACGGTTCCATACAAAGGCGATCCCCTTGCGCACCGGCATTGGCGGTGACCAAACAAAGTACGGTAGCGGTCGGGCCCATACCAAGAGTGGCGCCGCAGCGAGCATGAGCAACAAGTGTTGCACCATGTGCGCCGAAAGCAACTGGTCGGCGAGCTCATCGAGCGGAGAGGCAAGCGCGAGTTCGATCAGGAGAAGGGCCGCCCCCATCGCGAGCATGTGCATCACGGGAGGCTGGCGCGTGCCGCGGGCATGGCGTCTGAATCGAACCACGCCCGTGGCATAGGCGATCAAGATCAACACGAGGACGATGCTCACCGACATAGTGATCCTAACGGCACAGGGGTGAGATCACGAGCGTCACCGAGGTAAACACCGTTGCAACCAGGAATCCCGCGCCCAGCAACAAGCCACACATTGCGAGAAATCTCGTCCGACCTTCGCCACGCTCGATCAAGTGCGGGGCATCGCCGCCGGATTCCCCTCGGGTGGCGCGCCAATTCCGATAAGCGATCGTCATCCCGAGAACGCCCACCACCAAGGCTGCCCCATTGATTCCCATCAGGAGATCCCGTAAACCGGCAAATACGGGCACCGTTCGCGGCGTGTCCCCGGGGTAGCACGCCTCACTCGAGAGGCTATAGCCGGCGATGGATTGGAACGACCAGGCGAGCGGCGGCGCAGCGAGAGAAAAACACAATGATCCGAGGCTCGCTTTGTTGCGCGCCGGTGCAGGATGCCTTGTTTCCAGTAGCGTATCGGCCGGCATGGGTCACCCTAAACGTGGGACAAGATACAAAGCGGTGAAGACGACGAGCCAAACCGCGTCGACAAAATGCCAATAGATGGCGCCAATGGTGATCGGCGCATGCCGCTGCGCGTCGAAATCCCCACGCAGCGCCCAGATAAAGAGCGTGAGCAACAGGGTCAAACCGACGATGACGTGAGCGAGGTGAAATCCGGTCACGACAAAGTAGCTTGACCCATAGGTACCTGAACGGATCGAAAATGCCTTCCCCTGCCATTCACGCAGTTGAACGATGACGAAGATGACGCCGAGAAACAGAGCAAGGGCGAGCCCCGACAGGAGTTGTATACGCTTGCCGCGTCGTGCACCGCTGCGCTCGGCCCAGATGAGTGCGGTGCTGCTCGCGAGCAAGACAAGCGTATTGGGTGCTGCGAGTGCGAGCGACGGTGCACCGCCGATGGGCCATTCACCGTTCGCTTGCGAGGCCAGATAAAAGTAACTGAAGAGCAGGTAGACGAAGATGGCCGCTTCCGTCAGAACCAAGGTCCACACCCCATACCATCCCGAGGATTTGCGTCCGAAACTGCCGATCGGGAGCATCTGTTCGCGTAGAGCCGATTCAGACATGATGCGGCTCCGCGATCTGCCCGAGACGACGCTGTGGCCACAGCCAAACGAGGATCGCAAGGGCAGTCGCCAACACGCCAACGATTGCCCAAGGTTCGGAGCGAAGAATGAGACCAACGAACAGGACCCCCAATCCGAGGGCCAGTGCGAGCGGCGCATACGAGTCCCCAGGCATTTTCAATATGAGGTCCGGCTCCGCATCGAGCACGGTGGTGGCGAGCGTTTCCCGGCCCTGATTGAGCAAGTAACCGCGCGACAGCGACGATCGCTCCGGCGATTCCAATCGGTCTTCCCAGAGGGGATGACGGCTCGCCACCAAGGGAATCACGGCAAAGTTATATGCGGGGACGGGCGAGGGCACCGACCATTCGAGCGTGGGTCCATCCCAGGGATTGGCGCCCGCGGGCATTCCGTGCCGCAGGCTGACCGTCAGATTGATCAGAAACAAGAGGATTCCGATCGCGAAAGCAAAGGAACCGAGTGTGGTGATGAGGTTAATCGTGTCCCACCCTAAGCCGGGTGCGTATGTGTAGATACGTCTAGGCATGCCCATGAGCCCCACGATATGCATGGGGAAGAACCCGATATTGAACCCGAGAAACATCGTCCAGAAATTCCAGCGGCCGAGTCGTTCGCTCATCATTCGCCCAGTCATCTTGGGGAACCAGTAGTAGATCCCGCCAATGACCGGGAAGACGTTGATTCCGATCAGCACGTAATGCAGATGCGCGACGACGAAGTAGGTGTCGGTCAGCTGAAAATCGAGCGGTACGGCGCCGGTCATGACCCCGGAGACACCCCCGATCACGAAGAGGATAATGAAGCTCGAGAGAAACAGAAAAGGCGTGGTCAACACGGGTTTCCCGGTCCAAATGGTGGCGATCCAGGCGAACGTCGACACGGCGCTGGGAATGGTGATGACCAAGGATGCGGCGCTGAAAAACGCGAGCGACAGGACCGGCATTCCGGTCGCAAACATGTGGTGCAGCCACACGCCGAAGCCCACGATCATCGTCGCCACGGTCGCGAGGGCCACCGGTGTGTAACCCACCAACGGACGCCGACAGAAAGTCGGCAACGCATCCGATACGATGCCGAGCGCCGGCAGCACGATGGCGTACACCCACGGGTGCCCGAACATCCAAAAGAGGTGTTGCCAGAGCAGTGGTTGTCCATGCGCTTCGACATCGAAGAAGTGCGTGCCGAATTGCCGATCCGCGAACAACAGCACGCAAGCGAGGGTTACTGCGTGGCCCTGCAGTCTATTCCGAGTCCCGTCGGTGGTCATCGTCTCCAGTACGCGACCTGAACGTTTCGAGCGCCCGCTCTATGACTATTCGATCCGCGACGTCCTTGTCACGCATAGTCCTCTTGGTGAGGAGCAAGCCGTCGAGAGAGATCGTTCTTACCGGAACGCCATCGAGATCGATCGTCTCGGCGTACCGGCTCAATGTCGCGTATGTCTGTCCGTTTGCATTCAGCATGAGGTCAACCATAAACGCATCTGCAACCCGGAAAAGCATCCTTGATGCGCTGTCCCGCTTCCCTTGTCTGCCGGGCATGCGCCCCGAAAGTGTCGTCATTTATGCCGCCTTTCTGTTCGCCGGGTATTCCTCGATCGGTTTCGTCGCGCTGTATCGCCAAAGAAACGCGCGCGCCAGCGGGGGCGGGGGTCATCAGCGAGAAATGGGTACCGCCGCAATTCGTTGACCAGCAACCGTTCGGCCTGCCTCAGGTCTGCAATTGGTCGACCGTTGCGGCAGCGCCGCACGCCGGTTCGAACGTCGGCATTCTTGAAGCGGCGGCAGCAGCTAACGAAGGCGATGGCGGAAAAAACAACAATTCGATCGGGGCGGGCGACACATGCAACATTGGGCGCGCTTTTGAGGACACGACCAGATCAGCGATGACGGCGCAATGCAGTGCAATGACGACGAGCAATTCGCCCGAACCATCCTTACCGGGTCGACGATGCCATGACGTTATTCAGCTGTTTGATGGCCTTTTCGCCTTCCTCCGCCGAGGCCACGGACAGTCCCCCGCTGGCACAGCCGAACAAGAGCTCGAGCCGCGCGTAATACGTCTGACCGGGATCGATATCCAACGTCCTTTGGATGACCCCGCCCCCCTTGACCTCCACGGTCACCGCGAGGTCACCGGCTGGCACTGAGGCAGACAAATATCCGCCGCTCGGCAACTTGCCGATCTCCCGCCCTTTGATCAGCACCGTCGAATCAACCCCCGAACACACGATCTTGCGCGGGCGATAAAGGATCACGGTACTTTTTGGCACAGTGGAGGACGCGGCGCCTGAGGCGCCGTCTCGAACGGCAATTGCCGTCTTCAACTGATCGAACCGGTTTCTGGCGATATCGCTGAACTGTCCCTCGGGATAGCGGCGCAAATAAGCGCCGTAGTCCGCGGCATCAGTAGACGTTTGGATGCTCTCCCAATAGGCAATTTCCACTGCCAGAGGGGAATCGGCCACGTATGGAGCGGCCGCAGACACCGGTCTGGCGTTGTTGTACTGCGAGGGGTTGAAATAGAAATCTCCTATCAGTGACGTCGACTCCCACGGCGTCTGCTGACCATGGGTCTCGGCAACCACGTCCGCGCGAACACGCGAAAACACCTTGCTGATGTCGCTGTCGCCTTGTTGCAGGCTCTCGACCAGGTGTTTTGTGTAGATGCCGTTCCGTCCGGAGCCGTCAGCCGCCACAGAACCCGGCGAGGTGGCGTATGCGATCAATGTCCCCCGCGCCGCATCCATCTGTGCCAAACCGCCCGCCGCAGACCGAAACGATCGTGCGAATGGGTTGTTCCGGCAGGCATCCAAAATCAGGATATTGACCCGATTCTGCGCTTCGTCCATGGCGCCCAAGACCAGATTGGTATCCACTGCCTGGTCTTCGATTTCATATTCGTTCTGAATGTCGGCGTTGACCGGCACCAGATAGTTTCTGCCCTTGGCCTGAATGCCATGACCCGCGAAATAGAACAGGCCAACCCCACCTTGCTTGATCGCTCGACCAAAGTCTCGAATGGCCTGCTTCATCTCCGCGAGCGGCGCATTTTCCTTGAGTGTTACCCGAAAACCGAGCGCCACCAGGACCTTGGCCATGTCCCGCGCGTCGTTGACCGGGTTTGCGAGCGGCGCCTGCATGTAAGCAGAATTACCGATGATCAGCGCCACGCGAGGCTCGGCGATCGGCGCGTTCGGACTCGGGGTCGGTTCAGCCGCGCCCGCCGCGCCCCATGACAATAAAGCAGTGAGCCAGACGGAGCTCACTGCAATGGAGGACATTCGCAGATTAGGTATGGGATGACCCATAAATACTCTGGTGACGAAAGAATTCAGTTCAACTGCATGGCATTCTGGCGGAGCCGGTCGCCGGTCCTGGCAGAGCAACTCCTCCGGCACATTACACCCGGTGACGGCCAGTATCTGCACCACGCGCGCCGCGCGATTCTACACGGATTGTGCAACGTCACGGTACTTGCGGCCAACGGATCGCAAATCCAGGGAAGCCGGCGGTGCTGGTATCCTTTATCGGTTCGCGCACTTCGAATTGAATCCCGCCGCAGGTGAATTGCGCTCCGGCGATTCAAAAGTATTGATACAGGAGAAGCCTCGGCTCCTGTTGAACACTCAGGGTGGTGCCTCCATCATTCCCGTTCTGGCGCATCAAACCGATACCCAACCCCATAGACCGACACGATGTTCTCGAAGTCCGGCTCCACTGCCTGAATCTTGCGTCGCAGATTTTTCACATGACTATCGATCGCGCGATCGCTGACGTCACGCAGTTCAGCATGCACGCTGTCTAGCAATTGCGCGCGAGAAAAAGCACGCCCCGGCCGAGTCAGCAGCAAGCGCAACATGCGAAACTCCACCGGCGTCAAGGGCAACCACTGGCCCCGCCAGCTGATCCGATACCCAGCCTCGTCCACACACCACGCCTCCTGCGACTTCGGTCTCAGGCGGTCAGCGCGCCGAAGTAGCGCGCGCACCCGGGCGACCACCTCGCGCGGACTGAAGGGCTTGCAAACATAGTCATCCGCTCCGACATCGAGACCTAGCAAGCGATCGATTTCGTCCACCCGCGCCGTCACCATGATGATCGGCACATCGCTGAAGCGCCGCACCGCCAGGCACAGGTCGATGCCGGACAGACCCGGCAACATCAGATCGAGCACAATGAGGGCGGGAACCGATTGCTCGATCTGGGCCAAGGCCGCACGGCCCTCCGCAACGGGGACGACATCGAAGCCTTCGCGACCGAGGTAATCCGTCAAGAGCCGCGCGATTTTTGGATCATCCTCGATGACGAGGATGCGTCTCGCGTTCGGCGCAATCATCGCCTTGGCTCCGCGGAGACCGGCATATCGACGAGGATGGACAAGCCACCGAGTTCAGAGGCCGCGGCCATGATCCGGCCCAGGTGCGCACGGACCAGAGCCGCGCAGATGGCGAGCCCGAGGCCACTGCCGCCGCGGTGCCGACTGCGCGATGCATCGGACCGATAGAGCGGATCAAACAGGCGCCCAAGATCGGCCGTCGGCACCCCCGGTTTACTGTCTTCGACGCGGATCCAAACGCGCTCCTGTCGTCGCTCGACGCTCAGTCGAATCCGACCCGGGGCATCCGTATAGCAAAGACTGTTCTCGAGCAGGTTGCTCAACACTTGCTCCATGCGCTGCGCGTCCCAGTACACCGATAGCGCGCCATCGGCCGGCATCGCCAGCTCGAGAGAGATACCGAGCGCGCTCGCACGGCGCGCGAATCGCTGCCGAACGCGCTCGCTGAGCTGCACCGCATCGCACTCCCCGAAGTAGCAAGGCAGCGCATTCAGGTCCGCCATCGCGAGCAGATGCAAGTCATCGACCATGGCGCCCAGCCGCAAGACTTCTTCGCGGAGTGAAACTGCCGCCTCGTGGGTGAGGGGTCGCACCCCCTCGGTGAGTGCGTCGACCTCGCCCCGCAGCACGGTGAGTGGCGTGCGCAGTTCATGAGAGATTTCCGCAATCCAGCGCCGTCTCGACCCTTCCATGTGTTCCAAGCCCTCGGCCATGGAATTGATGTTGCGAACCAAATCGCCGATCTCATCACTACGCGTTGTCGACAATCGCGTTGCGAACTCGCCCTCTGCAATTCGCGCGGTCGCGTCTTGGATCCCAAGCAGAGGACGCACCCAACGGCCTGCCATCCACCGAGCTCCCAAGTACCCAAGAGCCAACAGGGCGACCGCCAGCAACGCAATCCCCAGATACTGGCGCCGAAGAAACGCCGCCTCGACCGCATCGGGCACGGGCGCGCCACGACCCATGCGTACAGTCGCCACCACCTGATCGTTGATCCCAACGGGACGCTCGATCGTGGCGTTAGAGCCCTCATCGAGCGGCATCCCCAACACCAGCTCCCCGTCGGGTGCATAAATACCCAGCCGCGAGCCGAACCCTTCCTGCGCTGGCGGCGGATTCATTCCTGGCGGCGGGCCCATTCCGGGGGGCGGCCCCATTCCCGGCGGCGGCCCCATTCCGCCCGGTGCTCCCATGTCGCGCGGCGTTCCGGGAAAGCCCGTCCGCACCGGCAATCCTTGGCGCTGCCCGAATTCTTCGAGAAGTTCGTGGAGATCGATTCCGCTGTTCTTGAATGCCTCGAGGCCGCCGGACCGTTGCACCCGCTCGGCCACGAGACTTGCAAACTGCTCGAGTCGCTCGGTGTCGCGAGCGACTAGGTAATCGTTGAATCCGCTGCGCAAGTTCCACGCCAGCATTCCGCCAAACGATACAACCGCCGCCAGGATGACGCCGAGTAGTAGCAGGGACAAGGTGTGAACGAGACGTAACTGCATAGTGACTGCCTCAAGGCCCCCAATCGGCGTGAAGCAATGACGCAGACGCGCTCAAAATGTCTCCACAGTCATGATGCACACTGTCTCCGGCGAACTCAGAAGAGCCACAAAGATCGACGACAAGGAGACCCACGATGCGATTGACCAGAGCCGCAATCCTACCAACACTCATGATCATGGGTTTCGCGCATCCCGCGATGCCCCAGTCTGCGAACGACGCGGGACCACATCCCAGACCACCTCCCGAAGCCATCGACGCCTGTAAGAGCTCGAGCAGCGGCACACAGTGCAGTTTCTCCAATGACCGAGGCACCGTCACCGGCACGTGTTGGGCGCCCGAAGGAAAGCCCTTGGCCTGTAAGCCGACGAGCCCTCCGCCCGGCGGATCTGCGCCACCCAGTAAGCCCAAGGAGTAAACCCCGTGATGATGGAGGAAGTGTGGATTTGGCTGCGCCAAGTCGCCGCTCATAATTCCTCCACGGTTCTTTTGCATGCTGCCTGCGCAACAAGGGATTCGACCAATCGGAGGTCACGTGCGAACTTCAACATCGAACCGACTAAACGCCGCGCTGCTGAGCGCCGGGATCGCCGCAGCGCTCGCAGCCTGCGGTAGTCATTCCGTCTCGAGCGCTACTTCCTCGGGATCCACCTCGTCGGGATCCAGCTCCTCGAGTTCCGGCGGCACCTCAACGGCATCGGTCGACTGCTCTTACAGCGAGAGCACCTACAATTCCACGATCGGGCTCACGAGCAGCGCCACGTGGAGTTGCTCGAACGGCGAGCGCACGCTGACCGCTAACGGCATTCCCGATCACGCAGTTGGCACCTTCCCGAATGCCAATAACCCCAACACGATCACGGCGCAAACGATCTCCTGGTATACGACGACGACGCCGAGCGAGAACAGCACCAGCACCTCGGTGACGCCCACCGGCTATGCGCTCAACGGTGTGAAGTTCGACCCAAGTACGGCCGGCACTTGCCCCTCGGATGCGACCAGCACCTCCGACTGCACCCTGCTCGGCAATACGGGCTCCTGGAACATCGAAGCCCTGGGCCAGTCGACCTTCGACTTCGGTTTGGATAGCAACAATGCGCACGTCCAGCCGAACGGCTCCTACCACTACCACGGCATGCCGACCGGGATCCTGAACAACAATAACGTCACGAGCGATAACCCGCAGATGTTGCTGGTCGGGTTCGCGCAGGACGGATTCCCGATCTATGCGCGCTACGGTCACACAACGGCAACCGATGCGAGCAGTGCGCTGAAGGTCATGACGTCGAGCTACCAGATCAAGACGACACTCGATAGCGGTCGGCCTTCTACCTCGGTGATCCCAGCGGGCACCTTCACCGAGGATTGGGAGTACGTCGCGGGTCTCGGCGATCTCGACGAATGCAATGGCCGCTTCGACGTGACGCCGGAATTCCCCGACGGCATTTATCACTATTACATCACCGATACCTATCCGTTCATCCAGCGCTGCACCTTCGGCACGCCGCTCGACAACGGCGAGGGCGGCGGTGGGGGCGGCGGGAGCGGGCCGTGAACCGACTGGCGACCGTGTCGCTGCTCACGCTCGCGGCCTACGCGCTCCTGCCCGGAAGCGCCATCGCCCATCTGCTGCCGCCGCAGAATGCAACGATCCACGCGGTCGGCGATAAGGTCTATACGGTTGTCTCGGTGCCCGTCTCAGCGCTATCGGCCGTCGACGATGACGGCGACGGCCAGCTCTCGGTCACTGAGCTGCGACGGCATCAGGCGGATATCAGCCAACAATTCATGCGGCGATTCCAACTCAGCATGCCCAAGGAGACGGGACGCCCGCTGACAAGCTGGGTGCTTTCCCCGCAGACCGGGGGCGGAACAATCCTGCCCATGAGCTACGTGGTCGTCCTCGAGGTATTGCAGTTCTCGCAGTCTGTCGATGATCTCACGCTGCGCACCGACCTCTTTGGCACCGGGGCTAGCGAAGGGAAGCTCTCGATCCGAGCGACCCGCAACCAGGTCCATGGCGGCGACACCGAACTCGCAGTGCTCGATCCCCTCATGCCTACGCACGTCTTCTTTCGCGGCGTTTGGTCCACGTTCGCGCAATCCGCCGAGTTGGGCGTCGAGCACATCCTGACCGGCCCCGATCATTTACTGTTCCTCCTCACGATCTTAATCGGCGCAGCCGGCTGGCGCTATTGGCTCAGCATCATCACGAGCTTCACGGTCTCGCATAGCATCACGCTGTCGCTGTCCGTCTTCGGCATCCTGCATGCACCGGCGCGCCTTGTGGAACCGGCGATTGCCGCGAGTATCGTCTTGATGGCGCTCCACCATCTGCTGTATCCGCACACACTGGCTCGGTGGCGAATCGCACTGGTGTTCGGCTGCGGTTTACTGCACGGCATGGGGCTCGCCTCGGCCCTCACCGACCTGGGGCTCGAGCGCGCGAATCGACTCGGCACGCTCGCGGGCTTCAACGTGGGCGTTGAACTAGGTCAGTTCATCTTCTTGGCTGCGGTACTTGCGCTCCTGACGCTTGGCCACCGGCTTCTTCGTCCCACCGGAGTTCCGCTGTCGCCGCGCCTCCCGGCGGCCGCAGCGGCCGTGCTCGGTACGATCATGCTCGTGCAGCGCCTCACCTAGGCTGCGCCCTTTGGCGGTCGACTCACATAGCGGCACAGCCGTTCGAGCTTCTCACGCCGATGCGACGCAATGTCACAGGCGAGCCTTAGCCTTACGCGAACGGGTTTGTGCGAGCAGTTCTGAATGGCCGGTCACTGAACGCTAACTCGGGCGGTAACGGGTCCGAACCAGCGCCATGGCGAGTTTTTCGTCGATGCTGTCATCGCAATGGCGGAGCCGGTCGAGAGTCATTACATGTGGCGTCCGCTGTTGCGCGACCCCGGCGACGAACTGGTACTCGAAGCAGCGGCGAACGGACGTGCGGCTGCGATCGTGACTTTTAACGAGCGGGATTTCGGCACGACGCCGCTGCAACACCCCGACCCGAACCGGGCGCGTTGGTCTGGATTGCGCTCGAACTGGTTCGAGATCCATGTTATGAAGTGCTCATAATGCAAAACTCAGCGCTCGCTGAACAATACGCAACGCGATATCTCGTCGAACCCGGCAGCGGCATCATGGAGCGCGCGGTGTCGGCCTATTCGCCGTTCGTCATCGGCGTGACCGGCCATCGCAACCTGGCGGAGGGCGATCTCGCGCGTGTCCGCACTGCTGTGGGTTCCTTTTTCGACACCATCCGAGAACTGCTGCCGGATACCGAACTGAATATTCTGCTCGGCATGGCCGCTGGTGGGGATTTGGTCGTTGCCGAGACGGCACTCGCACGCGGCATACACGTCGAGGCCGTGCTCCCCATGCCGCTGGCTGATTTCGTGGTCGATTTCGATGATCGGAACCGGCGCTTGCTGATGGAATTGCTGGCCCATCGGAACCTCCACTACATCGAGTTGCGCCGAGTCGCGCGTGGCGAAAACAGCCCCTTACCCGACGCTGTAGCTTGGCGTGAAGCGGCTTACCGGGACCTCACGGAGGTGCTAAACCGTAAGAGCAATTTGATGCTCGCGTTGTGGGACGGCAAGGCATCGCGGCGTCCGGGTGGCACCACAGATACGGTTCTGCGCTGTCTTCGGGTCCGGACGGATGAGAACTGCGAGACTTCACGATTGCAGTTCACCGCCGCCGACCCGGGAGCCGACACGGACTCACCGTTCGTTTATTGGATGCCGATAGCGCCTGGAGGCAACGATGATGCCGTCGCAGCGACACCGCCGTGCTTCCTCACAGGTCTCGGCGACACCATCCTGCGGTTCGGATCGCAACCCCCGGAGGCCCTGCGACGGCGACTCAGGGACTTCAACCGCTACAATCGCGATTTCCGCCGGGTGTCGGCCGACGTTCACACTGCGCCGAGCGATTCTCTGCTCGCGAGCGTACCGGCGGATCTGCTCGGCGAGGATCGCCCGAGGCTCGCGCAGATCGACACCGAATACGGCAAGGCGGATACGCTGGCGCTGCACTATCAAAAGCGCTCCGACGGCCTGTTTGGAATTTTTGGAATATTCGCTTTCGTCATGGGATGCCTCTACCTGGTTTACGACAAACTCGGCGAGAACCAGGGGATTCTACTGACCTATCTGACGATTTTGCTCGGAAGCCTGGTGCTCTACCGCATGCTCTACACCAAGGTCTGGTTCGTCAAACACCTGCAATATCGCGCGCTCGCCGAAACGCTCCGCGTGACCTTCTATCTGTGCCTTGCGGGAGTCGGCCGCAGCGTGGATGCCGCGGAGGTTCTGGCGCTGTCCGGAATCGAACACTTCGAAGGTTTCGGATGGATCGGCTATGTACTGAAGAATGTCGCACCGGCGGGCACCGCGCCGGCGGCGCTGCTCGACCCGCGACTCAGTGAGCACGTGCGCCGCGCCTGGGTTGAGGACCAGTATCGGTATTTCAGCCGCAAAGTCAGGCAACTGGAATACAAGAGCAAGCGGGTCTCCCGATGGCAGTTGACCGCCGTCGTCGTTACGGTCACCGTGCTACTCATGCGCCTGCTGTTTTCGCAGTCTCTTCGCAGCATTTATGTGACACCCGGGGTGCCGCTCAAGAACGTGCTCATGCTCTTTGCCGGTGTAACGGCGCTTTTTCTCGGCGCATGGAAGCTACACAACAGCAAGATGGCGTCGCGTGAGCTGATCTGGCAATACAAGAACCAGCTCGCCCACTTTGCGCGGTCGAGCGCGGAGCTCGAGCGAACGGCTACGCCGGCTCGGCGGGCCGAAGTGCTGATAGAACTCGGTAAGCGCTCCCTGATGGAGAGTTATCTCTGGACCATCCATCGATACCACCGCGAGCACGCACCGCCCGCCGGCGCGTGATTCAGAGTATGCGTCACTTAAGGCAAGCCCAACGCATCGAGCTCCACCGTCAAGTGATTCCTGGCATCGGCTGTTCGCCGGTAGTTCATCTTGCTGACCGCACGGCGTACCATCGTCAATCCGAATCCGCCGTCCGGCGCGGCTTCGAGGGAGGCGGCGGGCGCCGAACCCGTGGGTCCGGCTGCAGCGGGGCGGGCGGGAGCAGCGCTGCACGGATCGAATGCCACGCCGTCGTCATCGAATGTCAGAGTGATGACATCGGGGCTGGCTTCCAGCACGAACTCCACGTGAGTCTCCCCGGACGGCCGCATACCGTGGCGCACGATGTTTGCAACGATCTCCTCGAACACCAGCTCGACACGGAAGCGCACGTCGGCCCGCAGACCGCAGCCATCGAGCGCCGTGCGCAGCGCGAGGAAACCCTGCTCAAAGCCGCGCAGCGTCCCGGGGAAACGCAGCCGGGTCGGGTTCGCGTCGATGCGGGTTCCTTGCTGCCGCCGCTTTAAGCTACGGCGGCCAGGGCCGACGAGAGGTCGGTCGTGACGGGGATGATCTCGCCGAGAGAGACCGTGTCGAGAACCTCTTTGACGAGCGGCTGCGGCGCATACAAGATCAACTTGCCCTGCTTCTTGGCAAGCGCGCGCGCCACGGATATGAACATGCGTATTCCCATCGACCCGATGAATTCGACCTTCGATAGATCGACGATCGCGCGTGCCGCACGCGGCACCAGCGCAGCCGTGAAGCGCAACTCGAGTTGCGCCACGCCCGGTGTGTCGAGCCTGCCGGCCAGCGCCACCTCGACAATGCCGCCGGCGCCATCAGTGACTGACATTTCCATGCATTACCCTCGCTGTTGCTTCATACGCTAATGCGACTCGCTGAAGCTGGTGATCGAATGCCACTCGAGAACCTCTTGCAATAGCGCCCGCTCGGTCCTCAGCACCACCCGCTCCAGGCTATTCCAAGTTTCGCAGAATTTCACCTGGTTGCGGCTGTCCATCAGCATGAACTTCATCTCCCGATAGCGCGCGACGCGCCGCTGCAGGTCGTTGATGGAGATCAGTGAAATGAAAGCCGCCGCAATCACGGGCAGCGTGATCGGCAGGAAATGAA
>Ga0209611_10004044_pt1 | contig 25171 bp, 18 predicted proteins | sample S1TSphgellanicum_3_FD_187693 | JGI IMG/M metagenome (GOLD analysis project Ga0209611, IMG submission 187693) | Host-associated microbial communities from peat moss isolated from Minnesota, USA - S1T2_Fc - Sphagnum magellanicum MG (SPAdes) (version 2) | ecosystem: Host-associated > Plants > Peat...
AAATTTATGGGTATGAAATTATATAATACTCAAGTTAATACTTGATCCACAAGTTTTCAACCAAGTAAGAACTAGGCAAGGTATCATGATCTTATTTCTTTGCTTTTCAAGCAAGGTATTAGAGCCAATTTCAATCCAATTCTCAAGTGAAGGTTTCAAGGTTTAAGGGCACACAAAATAATAGGTCAAAAAGTTAGAATAAGGAAACCAACTTGACGATTGAACACCTTCTTAAATATTGAAAGAGGTTTTACCAATACATTTAGAAATTCCCGTTAAAGATAAATCAAGAACAAAATATTATAAAATAAAAATCATTTGCAATCAACTTTTGTAATTAAAAAATGTTGTTTGCAATCAAAAAAAAATACAAATGATATTTATATTCCAATATAACATGTGTAAATTTTTATGTAAAAAATTATAATTTAGTTTTTCACATGTAGACATGTGGTTTAGTGATCAAGCCACTTCAACATGAATATAGAATTGTTCACACTTATAAGTAGGCTTAGTTTATGGTTTTACCTTAACATTGGTGAGGAAGACCTAATGATGGAACCATTGTTGTTAATCTTAACAAAACATGATAACTTACTTTTCTTTTTCACTTTATGTCCACACACGAGACATTACAAAGGGCATTTCATTGAAGGTATGTAAAAATTTCAAACATTTGGCCATAGATGAGATAAAAGGTATAAAACATTTTTTTTTATCATCACCATATTGTTGCTCTTTCAACCAAACTATGTTTCCTCAATCTCATTCCCATGTTCATTTTCATCTTCTTTTCAATGATGCTTGTGGTGAGCTTGTTTTCATCTTCTCTTCAATGACATTAACTCTTTTTGCAAGTTTGGATATTTGTTATTCTTATTTTATTAAACAAGCTTATTGCCATAATTTGTTGTTCATAGGACTTTGTTCTTCACACATTAGTTTTCATAGTTCTTTTGAGCTTGTTGTTATGTTTTCTCACATGACAATTTGCTATTCACGGGGGTTTGATCTTCGCATAACAATTCTTGTAGTAGTCTAGTGCCCTATGCCCATTCCATTCTAAATATATTCATTATTTTTTGCTTTTTTTTGTTAGTGTTATTGTTTGCTTGGACATTGCTAATGTCATCTTTGATATGATATCAAATCCCATAATTACAATGTTACATTTTGACTCAAGTGTCCATAATTCACCATAGATATCAAAAAAGTAATATAATGTATTGGGGACAATCATCCTCCTCATTGAAACAATGCAACACTTTTGTGTGAGAAATGAAATATCCTTGTTATTTCCCCCCCACCAAACATTTGGTTGCTATCATAACAACTATCTTACTTGACTTGTGAATGTTGTTTTGCACAATTTCTAATGAAGTTCCGATATGGTTGCATTGGGGTTTGATTTAGGGTATTATGTCAAAGTACAACATGGTTTTATATGTTTTTATTTACAAAATATGTTGATTCAAAACTTTATGATGTCAAAGAACACATTGTTTGACATAGCCAACAAGTTGAGACCATTGATTGTTAAGAAAGACATTGGGTATCATTTTGCAATCCATGTGAACGTTCAAGTGATTTACGTGATTTATAAGTTGTCCTATGATTCAAACTTGTTAACCTATAATGAATTGTTTATCATAAGCAAATCAAATACTATGTTGGTTACATGTGAAATCATTAAAATGATCAACATCGAGTCCAAAATTGGTGGAGGTTGTAAAGTTTATAAATTATTGTGCTTTTACCTAGTGTGCATCACACCATAAATGATACAAACATTTCTATTTTGAAACCCAACATTGGACATTTGTGAAAGATTAGTTTTTTCACAAGACATGAGGTTATTTAATTATGGCATAAACAATTGTGCATGTTAAGAGACGCTTTATTAACATTTATGTTAATTTATTTAGAATCATTAATGATTCTTGAATTTTACAATAATTTTAGTTGTATAAATATGCTTAGTAAAACAACCCATGCATAATTTGGGTGCCAAAAATGAATGACCAACTTTTAAAAGACTCCAAAGTTCAATTTTGGATTTTTGTTCAATTTATATTATTATAATTGTAGTGGGTTGTTCTATGTCAATAGATGAAATGATGTCATGTTAAATTAATAAAAGTATATAAAAATAGTTTGAATATTATGCAAACATCATTTTGAGTCTTTTAAAACAATAATATTAGGTGTTCCAATTGTATTTTTTTTAAACAATAAAAAATGTGTAAAATCATGCAATTGACTTAAAACTTTTTGTACAATAAAAATACATTTTCCTTTATGCAAGTAAATGTTCATTGGATGGACTTGATGACAAACAAAATGATATGAAAATTTTAAAATCTATTAAAATATAGGGTTGATTTTTAGTTGTTAACATTGAGGTTTCATTTAAAAATTTACATTTAAAAATGATATGGTAGCTACCTTGGCTTTTACTTTTGAGTTAACTTTGCTTGTCACATAAGCATCCACATCACATTGTATGCTACCTAGCTTTCCAAGTGCGACCATAAAATGAAATTAATAAAATTAATATTTTTTATATAACTATGATTTAGTTTTAAATGTGGTTGGCCCTTAAGTGATTTTGGGTTCAAACCAGTGTTGTCCGGATATATAGAAAAATCTGGATATACATCTGGATAGTGGCTGGATATGTATACATACATAATTTGCATTTTTGATTTAGTTTGATATCCTGCCCAATAAACAATTGTCGGATACTCAACATTATAGTTTCATTATGCATAACTTTATCTAGACTGGCACATCCGGATATAAGAGGTATCCTTGGAGATCACATTTTGACAATCCAGATATGCATTCGGTTTAGGGATTATGTCATGCAAGGGTTTAGGTGTTAGGAATTAGGGTTTGCAAAAGAAGGAGCACAATCGAGAGCATTTGCACTTTACACTTTGCAGCAGATCACTGCTTTCTTTGAGTGCATAGTATGGACACATAACACACACATTGATTCTAGATAGTTTGTAGGAATAAAATGAGAAAATAATTGATATGTATAACCCTTTCCATCATTTTGTGAAAATTGAAAACCAGCATATTCATAATCGGAATTTAAAAAAAAGGAAAATAATGTGTAGCCGAATGCTGTGATAGATTTCAAATTTTTTTGAAATACATATCCTTCTTCTTTTTAAAAATGAGAATATACATTATTGATATCCACAGGATAGGCCTAAAATATGATAACTGGACAACGCCAGTTCAAACCAATGTAGGGTTGTTTTTCTTAAAGGAAATGAAAAATAAAAATTGATCAGTGAGATTCAGTGGAAATAAGCAACTGTTCTTACAGTTGTGGAAATTGACTTTTTTGAGGAGCCGCTAATGATTTTTCAAAAAAATCTTGATACCCAACTGCTTCTCACAAACAAATTTTTTGGGGGAAAAACCGATCTGATCCACATGTCTATGGAAATATTGGAACCAATGGTTCTCACAAAAATGTGAGAACTGCCCAACACGGGATTCAATGTTTCTACTCTTCCCATAAGATTTTGAGTTAAGAAACAACCTTTATTGTGTGTCCAAATACATTATGCAATTTCACGTTCATAAAATCTCACCAAATCTGGTTTGGAAAGAATTACAAGGCATATTGCCTAGTTTGTATTTCAGAATGTACCTTGAATGTCTTGCTAGAATATCTTGCAATTGCAGTCCACACAAAATAATGCCTTGTCAGAACCCAGAAGTGTCTGAGTTACTTAGTGCCCAATAATGAAGGGTTTGCATTAAGGTAACCATGGTGGGCTGGTGGGTTCTGGTGGGTTCTGGTTTACTGTGGCCTTAGTGTTTTGTTGTTGAGGTATGATATTTTGTGACAAATTTTGGCTGTTTCATGAAAACTACGGAGAGCAAATTGGAATGGTTTTTCAATGTAAAATCCTTATTTCCAGCAAAGATTTGTCACTGTTGCAAAATTGTGCACCTTGCATGGGCCCTTATTTGGGCCTTGGGATTTTACCTTACACAAAATTGTGCCCCCCACAATTGCCCTAAAAACAGAGGTAAAATAGGAATCCCTTTTTACATTGCACCACTGCAACAACAACAAACTCTAGACTGAAGAGTAAATTAAAAGAGTTAGGTCTTCTTCGTAAGTAGTGGGTGTGACCACATAGTAGCAAAATGGAAGATATTAAATAATTGCAGGCAGTACACATTTCAAAAATACTTTTTTAACCCTGGCTGCCCATTTGCCCATCCAAGATGATATGGTAGTGACTAGACACAATCTGGGTCTTGTTATGTGTGTTTAGGGCTTGTAATGGACACACGGTGTCCCCTTATATGCCCAAAATGTGCATAACTGGAGCCAAAACTAGGTGTCTATTACAATGCCCTTCACACACATAAGGGGACCCAAAATGTGTCTGAGCAGCTTCAAGATGTGTCTTGAAATGCTCAAACACAAAATTTTGTTGTTCAAGCCCATTACAGACTTTGGGTTCAGTTATACACAATTTATAGTGTCTATCGCAGACAGGCCAAGAATGTGCATTCAACAGGACCCAAGGTATATAATGGGCAGCACCAAAATGTGTTTGGGCATCATGCATCTTTTTTTTCATTGAGAAAAAATGATGTATCAGGTCAAGGGCAGAAAAGAAAAAGAAGAAGAAGCAGGCAGTACAAAATATTAAGGACCCTTTTGCTAATGTAAAATCTTCCTCAGAAAATGAGTGCAAATCAATTAAGATTCTAATTAATTAAATAACTTAATTAAGGAAATCAGCAACAGTGATGTAAGTAATCTCTCTCTTTCTCTCTCAAAAGTTTCCTCCATCACCGCCCACACAGTGCACAGTGCACACAATCGCTAGTTCTTAATCTCGTCATAATCACGTGTTTAAAGCTTCTGCTACTATTGCAGCACAAAACCCCTCTCGTCCCGGCTTTTTAACTGCCGGGGAGGATGGACTTCACCGACTTCCATTCGAGCTCGGGCCTGCCGCTGCGGCCTGCGATTACTTACAGCTCTGGCCTGTATTCCCAATGCATGCTGATTCCTTCTCTCGATTTCTCTGTGTGTGTGTCTTCGACAGACAAATTTCCTTCAGGTTCTTGCTTTTTCTTCAGGGTTTTTGTTTGAGGGAAGTAGCTGTCGTTTCGTTGTTTGCATGCACGGACATCTTTTTTTCTTTTTCCCTGCTCTTTTGTTTGTTTGTTGGCATCTCCATTGGCTTCTCTGATAGACGTTGTGCCAATACTAGTGTAGATCGAGATAGAGAGATGGGGAGAAGAAGAATATCAGGCACTTTGTCTCTCGTTTTTCTTTGTCGCCGAGGATCGGGGATCCAGATGATGGATGGTTGTCAGGGTCTGTGCGTTCTGGTCGAGGTTGCAGAGATTGAACAGGACTGAAAAACTTGTGGAGATGGCGGGGGGGAAGAAATGCACGAGTGCAAGATTAGGAGAAGAGCGAAAGAGGTATGAAGGAGGTGTACCAAAGGGAAGAGAAGCAGTGTTGGGTATAATATTCTCGTGAACGGTTGAGGTGGAAGCGAAGTGAGAAAGTTGAGGAGTCGTAATCCTCTTGATGGAGGGACGGGAAAAGGAGGGACCGAGAACCATGGAAGGATGTTCTCATGAAGGAAGTTTTTCTGCTTAGATATCCTCCCTTACGCGGCAGACACTGATGGCAGGAAGAACACTTCATGTGAGGATGGCGCCGCGTGAGATTGCAGAAGGAAGACTCTGGAAGTCACGCATGCAGCAATGGTAGGTGACAGGGCTCCAGGTGAGCGAAGGATCTGTTGAGACTTGAGAGAGCCTTTGCGTCGGCCTTCGTGTTCTCGGTAAAGCATGGAGGCTGGTGGGGTCGATGGAGGAGGGGAAGGTTTGGCGAATGGTACTGTGGAGGAGATAGTAGAGCAGATTATTGCTGGCTCTCATGGATTACCTGACGACGACGACCAGCGGACTCGCTTTGAGCGGTTGCAAATGCAACGCATCCGGGAGCTTGATATGGAGCAATTGGAGGTGGAGGATGTCGACTCTGAGACGGGAAGCATTCTGAGTGACAATGATTCTAGGTGTTTCCCATTCATGCCATTTTTGTCCCCCCCCCTTGCCCCTTACTCTTGGCCTGTTCCCGCAACCTTGTCTGTTGGAGGTTTGGATCCTGTTGGGGTTTTGGGGTTGGTGTCTTTGACATGAGAGACTGGTTGCTATCTGTACAGTGATTGCTTCATCATCCTAAGATAGAGATATTGGATGTCAGGTTTCTTTTTCACAGGTGCACTGTACCTGTGTGATGTGGGCAGTCTCTATTAGGGCAACCGCATCAAGAGCACAAGTGATTTGATCCAGGATGCAAGTTGCAGAAGACATGCTACAAGGCTTCTAGTTTAGCTGTTCATCACTTGGGTAGTCTCTGTGATGAGCCTCATGGACACTTGCATTGAAGCCTGAACTAGCTGTTCTTGTTGTCCTTCCTTTCAAACCAGCAGTGGATCAGAACATTCCTATGTCTGTCTATGCTTGCGGTGTGCAGTACAAAGTTGCTTTCAGTGCTGAATGAGTCTGTGAGTGGGTTCAATTTTGCGTCCAAATGCAAACAGTCTGTTCAGATGCAAAGATGCACACCAGTTTTGGAACCACTTGGTTTGTCATTAGCATGTGCTTGAAATATCTGGACAGGTGAAATGTCTTGTAGCAAAGTAGGAAGCTGCAGAAAAAATTGTGGAGCATTGGTAACAGTAGTCTTGGAAGAATTCAGAAGTGCAACACTGATTGCTAGTAAGTTGGGACCATGTGGAACTTGGTCAGTATGGCAGGCCGTGGTGATGGAGGTGGAGGTGCTCGAGGTGGCTTCACATTTGACACCAATCTTGCTTCCATGCACACTTATCTTGGAGGTCTGTTCTGGTGCAAATGATGGTCCCAAGGGGTCCAATGAGTCCTATGTTCTTTTCTGTTGATGTACTCATTGGGAATGTAAGGTTCTTGCTTGACAATATTCATTGATCTCTCAAATCCTGGAGGTACCAACCCATAAGACTAATTTTCCACCAGAGAAATGGGGGCAAATACAAATAGTTTAGGTATTGCAAACATAACTGGTTATTTTGTCTGAATCTGAGTGTCTGTCTGCTGTATTAGACTGATGCACATTTGTAGAAGCAGGGGAGATGAATCAAGTTCATTGTGTTCCTGATGGACATTTGGTTATTCCTTAGTGTTTGGATGTCACCTAATTGTGAGGGATTTTGCTGCTTGTATACACCCATGCAGAGGTTGAAGATGTCACAAGTTGTCGCTCTTTTGCTGATGGGGGAGCACTGTTGACACTAGCAATGTTTTACCTGGAGGGTGAGTGTCACATCTCTGTTAAAGGAATTGAACTGCTGATATGTACTTATTTTATTGTAGCTTGATGGAGCATGTTGTATTTGAAGTACCTGATCATCAAGTTGGGAGCTGTTGCAGGGATAGTTCTCTTTCCAGGGGACACACTTCCGCTTCGTGTGCTTCAACCCCGATTCTTGGCTGCAGTCGAGCGAGCAAGGCATAGTGTGGAAGCACCCAACATGCTTGGTGTGGTATGTCTTCAAACTGTATCCTATGTTTGTCCTAGCACACATCTAGACAGGTGAGTGGGAGCACTATGAGAATTGTAGCTGGACCTCCATTACGTGTCATTGTTAACAGGGTAAAAGCATTTTAGCTATGGTTTGGGCTCAAGTCTTGTGACATACTATCACTATGGTGTGATTTGTTAAGCTTCATCAAATTTACATGGTCTGAACTCTCCTTTGTGCTAGGCATGGACAGTGAAACTAAAGGCCAAAATGATGTGTGAATGGCAGTTCACCACTCAAGGGATTTTGATGTTTGTTCTGGTTCAGTTGCAGATTTGAAATATTAATTTGGCCAGTTTTAACCTTCTGCAATGGGCTAGTAAGCTGTCTTCATAATTGGCAAAGGTGCCTAACATGTATTCTTGGGTTATTGCAGATACATGTGCGAGCCAGGCCACAAGATGGGCAAGTCCATGTTGCATCTGTGGGGACCACTGCAGAGGTATTGCTCCAATCCATATCCTGCCAGGAGAATGGGGTCTTATTAAGTGTACCTCAGGATGAAATTTTTTTAATAATCTTTTGCTCTAAGTTTTGAGCAGATTATATACTCATCTACACCCTCTGCGAGGAGCTGATGGAGTCAGTGGGGATTAGTCACTGCCATTCCTCATGAAGGTCATGGCCTGACACTTTGTGAGTGACACTCACAAGGTTATGGCTTGCTATCATCCTTGTTGTGTTAGTTTTGGTTTGGCCAGAAGTGACAACATTTGTTTGGTTCGCTCACATGTTTTTTTGGAGTACCTCTCCAGAATCATAGACATATGCACATCATACACAGACATGCACACACACACCTCTTTTGTCTCTCTTGTACAAACACACACACACATGCGCTCTGCTACATAACCACTGAACAGGTGTAGTTTGAATTACCAGTCTCAGTGCTCCTCCTCCAGAAGTGTCCATTTATACCCAATTTATAGCAGCATATTGCTAGATATGGGTTTGAGACCATCATGTGGTGGAAAGAGAAACTCTGTGTTTTCTCCAATTATGAGCTCTGATGTTGTTATCTGTGGTGTGGTAGATTCGACAATTGCGCCAGCTGACTGATGGGTCAGTGAATGTGGTTGCAAAGGGCCGACAGCGCTTTAGGATCTGCAATGCATGGACAGAGGCTAATGGAGTGGTACATTAGTTCTCTCTCTAATCCTTAACACATCATGTAGAATCAGTGTTGGGCCATGCATATTGATAAGAAGGGAAGGGGAAGCATAATCAGGTTCAGTTGTGGTCTTTCACAAGGTCTTATGGAGGCACACTGATGATGGAGTTGACCTGTATCATATGTGACATGCAGTTGATTGCTCGAGTTCAAATTATTGAGGAGGAAACTCCATTACATATTCCACGAGATGCATTTGGTTCACTAGCTTCAGTACCTGTATACCAGAGTGGAAAAGTTCCACGAGCAGCTTCCACATCACCTCTGCCCTATGAACTTAGTGACGATGAGATAGTAGAGTTTGAGTTTTCTGATTCAGACTCAGGCACTGAAGAGGACAGAGTTCTTCGTAGGTGAGCCATGCTATCTGCCTTGTATGTAACTCAGGTTTAGGACTTCAAGATGGAGGGAGGATGTTTGTTTTGTACTTGTGACACTCTTATGGTCAACAGGATAAACTTTGGGTGATGATAAGATGCTATGCTTGCATGATGGGTCTGGAAGGCAAGAGTATCTGCAAATTGGATAGCTGGGCTTTGCAGTCATAGTTTCTCATGCTCTCCAATCATCTTGTTAAGGTAGATTTGTTTTGCAAAGGTGGTATATAGAATGTGGGGTATTATTTTCCTTGTGGTACATGTATGAGATATTGCTCCTCTTTTTGATACAAAATGACCAATCTCTCAAACGTGTAAAAAGTTGGTCTGCTTTGCTTTGTGTTGTGACTGCTGTAGGTTGACTCAATTTGCAGCTGCTAGTGATGATCTTCTGCGTGTGATTGAGAGTGAGATGGGTGATGAGGAGAACAACGAGGAAGAAGAGAGGCTGGAGGGGTTGTGGCAGACACGAAGAGTACGCCGTCGAGGTCTTCCTGGTCATGGTGGAGAAGTCCATGTGGCTGGAGCAGGTTCAGAAAGTGTTTACAATCCAGAGAGTGAAGAGATGGATAATCGGGAACAGGAAATACCATTAACAGTAGACAATTGCAATGCTATAGGGGTGAAAAGACCACGGGAGGGTTGTTGGGGTGGAGCTTGTAAGGCATGGGCTGCTGATGAGTCTAAATGGTCATTGAGAGCCCAGCGAACTGCCTGGCCACACTGGGTGTACCGACAGTTTGATGCCTATGAGTTGGCACGACGAGCTGCTGGTAAGTGTTAGAAGCATCAAGTCCTTTTTTTTTTTTTGTATCTGCAAAGCTGTGATCTCTGTTCCTGTCTGTAGCTTTATACGTCCCTGATCTGGACATCCAGCCAAATGAAGAACTAGAAGTCTGCTATTTAACTGTCTGGATCTTATGCACAGACATGCTGAGGCAAATGGCTGAACTTCCGAGGATGGAGGCTATGGTCCGAACCCCCACTCTATTGTCCTACTATATTGCCAGCAACACACCACTCCAGGATGCCACCCGCCAGGAACTCCTTGAGGTTGATGGCACTGTGCATCGACTGCGTCGAGAAATTGAGCTTCTGGAAACCATGGATCAACTGCGCTGCAAATGTTGCTTTGTATATAATCTGCACATGTCAACTCTGTTTTTTGCATTTGTGTGTGCATGTCATGCCTGTTTCCTTGATGCAATATCATATTAGCTGAGTGTTGTGTGCAACTCTTGACATCAGTTTTGATGGGCTTATCTTGTATTATGGTTGAAGCAATTTGGGCCAATGTATTGTGGTAACTGTCTTTGATAGGCTATCATTGCAAGGCGGAGTGACATGCTGGTGATGTCTTCTGATGGGCCCATCAGTGCATATGTCAATGAACATGGCTATGTCCATGAGACTCTAACCCTCTCCCGTGCACGTGGTCTCATTCTAGCTGGACAACCTCAGACAGCCAATAGCTGGTTCCCTGGGTAGGTCTTTTGCTCTTGTTGTCAATCACCTGGTGAACTTTGACAAAAAGCTCTTTTCCATCCAAGGTATTGTTGACTTTCAGAATTATATGTACACTGTTATGGGCAATTGAGAATCCTAAGACTGAATCTGTAGATTCATTTGCTATTTGAAAGCAAAGGTCTGGACCAACCTGCATTTAGTGTCCTTTGTCAGAGTGTTTTATATCGTCTCTTTGGGCATGAATGGAGTAACCTTCTGATGAGGTAAAGGGTGATACAGGTATGCCTGGATCTTAGCAGAGTGTACAGCATGTGCAGAGCACATGGGCTGGCGTTTCACAGCAGTTGCAAAGGAAACCAGACCAAAAGCTTTTTGGGGAATTCGAAGGTCACAACTGGCAGAGAACAGTTAGGAATGGGAGGCAAACTTACAGCTGGGAAATTTTTTTGTCAGTGAAGGTCTGCAGCAGCTAGTGCTCACTGGATGAGGGGTGTATCCCTTGTGAGTTTCAGTGGTACCACTGAAAGTTTTTCATTCTTCAAGAAAGCCTTGGCCTATTAGTTGACCCTTAATGTGCATAAGGCCAAAGCCCCAAGTGCATTGCTGGAGAGGCAAGAACAGTTTTTTGGGTTGTGAGCATGAGTATGAGGAGGGTCAAGTGTTCTATTTTTTTTGTGCATATTACTTCACAACATGGAACTTCAATTTGTTAGAGCAAAGCAGTGGTAAGGCTTGTTGGCTGTGTCTGCCAGGTGCAAGCTTGGGAATTCAGACAAACCGTCTTTCTGGGCTTGTGTGGTGGCATTTTGCTTACAGAGCTGAGTGGTAACATCTGCCTCATGAACAGACATATTGTGACACAGATCTCTGTGATATAGCAGATGATAGGGAAGACTTCGTCTAAGTTCTCACTGCAAACCTGTGAAGGTCTGCTGACATGATTTGAAGTGTACAGCTAAGAGGAAAGATTTGAAGTTGGAGGAGCTACATGCAGAGATATCTTTAATTCTCTGGTTGTACATCTCTAAATCCAGAAGTTGATCTGACACTTACTATTTTTGAGATCAGAAGAAAGGATTTTGATACTGGAAATTGGATGTACAATGTTTGGTAGATGGCAAAGTGACAGAGGAATCCTCTAGTGAGGAATACGATTGCCTAATTTTACTCAAGTTGGAATCATGAAACCCACATGGGCTTTGATGCCCAATTGGTTCAATTGTCTAACATCTAGCATGGCCTAATGATATACTACTTAAAGCCACATTAAATCGTGAAGTGATGATGATTTCCCATCAAGGGGTGTTGATTAGGCAAAGCTTGTTTTACTTGTGACAGTTATGATGATTTCTTATAGATTAGTTTATGACAGATGTTGGTATTACACATTTTGTTCATATAACATGTAAATGAATTCACAAAATATCCACTGAGGTGGTTTTGTTAGAGCTATGGTGCAAGTGTTATTAAATATTGAACGGCTTTTGTCAAGTAAAGTTCCATAAGATCAAAACTAAGTTCTTTAAGGAAATTGAGGTGTGCTCTTGGGACTGTTCGAGAGTCTGCCATGAGAAGGATTTTGTACTGATTGCAAAAACAGTACTTTTGTACTGACTGTTTGCCAATTTAGCATTTTCCTCTTAGAGTCTTGGTCTTTTCTAGGGTTGAATTAAGATTGTAGTTGAATTTCGCTTGAATTTCCCAAATCAAAGGGAGGACTTCATTGCATCAAATGCAAAACCTGTATATACTTTCAAGATGGAAGCATGCCTGAGTACAATCGAAAATTGTGCCAGCCCACACTCTCCCTCCCAAAATTGAATGTGGCAAAGGGTCCATGCACAGTCTTGAGCTGAAATGAAAGGACATGCATAATAAGTTCACAACTATTCAACATGGAATGGTCAAGCCTCTGCCCATTCTGTTGGGTAAGGTGCCAGGCAAGCCCATTTCGTGGCTAGCTCTAACAGGTTTGCCTCATGCATTTAGCAATATAATGGCCAAGGGCAAGGGCATTCCATGACAGTAAGGTCTGGGGTGGGAGATTCAATGAACATAAAAATAACAAAAGAAATCTTGCAGCAAGGATTTTTGGTCACTGTTAAGAGTGTGTGATTGTGTAACTGGAAGATTTTGTTGATAAAATCACATAATCTGTCACCCTGGACCTTATTGAAAAAGCAAAGGGAGCCTGATTGTGCAACAGTTAAAAAGCAGACTTTTTTTGATTGGTGAAAAGTGAAATTAAAAATCAAAAGTTTGAAAATGAAGTGATTTTGGAGGTTTTCAAATTGCCAGAAGTGGGAAAAAAAAATGCTCGCATTTGCATATTTGATTTTCAACGAATAGCCAACAATATAGAAGGATGATTAAAGATTAGTATTAGTATTTGACCTATAGTCAGATTTTACTAATTCTTCCTAGGGATGATCGCCATTGGGTGCAAACAAAAATTCCTATTTAGAAAACATTGATGTTAAAAGAGGCCTGAAATTGCTTAAGGAACAAAGATCGAGGTTGGGTCACAGCGCGGTCTTATCAAGTACTCGACAAGGGTACAAACCCCAGGACTCATGGGACAGAAAATCATTGCTGATTTTCAACATCTTCAACCCCACCGGGTACACTCACTCACAACAGTAAGAGTAAGCATTGGGTCGGGAATCTGCATGTTGAACCCCCACCTGGTACACTCACTCATAAAAGTTAGAGCTCTCCTAGCTTGTTGTCCTCCTATAACACTTGCACTTGGAGACAAACTTAGGGCACCTTTCCATTGAGTGCCTGACCTTCAACTTTGGAAATTTGACTTACCGTTTTTGGCTTCACGTCTGCAAAATCAAATTTGCAAGACTTGCGTTGCAGAACCCTAGCTATCAAAGGGGTCTTTTTCCAGTAGGCAGCTTAATGGAAAGCAATTGACATAGGGCCTTGTTTCTTATTGCAGGGTCAGTAGCTTTTAGTTGGAGAGTTGCAACTATGCTGAAAATATGTAATTAATCATGTTAGGAACTTTAGGAACACATGTTCTATGAAAAAAGGACAGACGTCATTGTACGATGAGTAGCAGTTTGACTCAAAGTTCTTGCAATTGGTCAATGCTTGACTAGTAGAGCTGTGAGATGATTATGAGCACAGCTACTTGCAAAAAATAATGAGAAGTTCGATCGTAAAATCTGTGGTCACAGCAGGCTAATGGAAAGATGTCCTAACTGAAAAGATGTCCTTAACTGGGTTACTCATGACAGTACTCAGACGCTAAGAGGTTGCTTTGAAACACACTCTCAATTGAAACCCTATCTCAGTAGGGAAGATGAGTACTGTTGGTTACTGTAACCCCTGAGTCTAGGGCAAGCAGGCTCGGTGGTGCTGTAGAACCCTAGTTTGAGCTCAAGCTCTAATATTGCACTGTTTCGGTCATCGGTTCTAACGGTTTCATGATCAGTCATGTGATGTTGATCAGCAAGTCGAGGCAAAGACCCAGGTGCGCAGCTAGCTGCTGTTGGTGTGTCAATAATATTTAGAAACAGTTCTCGATCAGCAGCAGCTAGTCTTGGCGGCGCTCCTCTAATTTCTTCACCCAATTCTGCATGTGATGCGATCATCTTTCTAGTGGAAGGCTGTAGCTGCAAACCTGTACCGTTCGGGCTGGAACTCTGAGTTCTAATTTGCGTCGACAGTGATTGGATCGTCAGGACCTGCAGGTCTGATCTTGCACATAAGCTTCTGTTACAGCTGATGATGTCGGCACGCGGACGTCGTCCTGCATGGAATAAAAGGCGGTCGAGATTTGAGTTGGAGCTTGGAGTTGATGGCGATAGCGAATAATTAGAGCTGCTAGTGCAGGATAGCTGTGGGATGGGGAAATTAGTTCGTGACTTGGATCCACGCAGCCTCCTAGCAGCAGCGTCGTAAGCTCGAGAAGCGTCCACAGCTGTGTCAAACGTGCCCAGCCAGTGCCTGCATCTTCCGATGCGGTCGCGGATCGCGGCCGACCACCTTCCCCACGGTCGCTTCCTCACACCTCTATACACTTGCAGCGCGCTTGTCCGGAGGCCTGGCGCGCCATCGCCATCCACGCTGCTAGTCGTGACTAATTTCTTGCTTATACAACTGCTTTCAGGGGCTGCGAAGGCCCTGAGACTCTCCAGATAGGGGAAGAATGTATCTGAGCTGCTGATCCCGTGACCACCACCTTCTTGAGGGGCGGCAATACATGAGACTCCCAGATCATTGGAACTCGATATAAAGGTCAAGCCCTTTGATTCAGGCGGTGGAGGTTCCAAATTGGGGAGGGATTTGACTATCATCATCTCATGTGACGACTGATCAGCCGCACCTGAAATTGTCTGCCAAGGCGAATCCTGGTCGAGAAGCATCGTGGGAAACGAAGATGTACAAGAAAGAGCTTCCAAGGTCCCCGTGCTGCGTGACACCTGAACTTGATCACCCGGGCCTCCAAACAGCGCACGCTGCCCAACAACTGCAGCGATTCCATCCAAGTCCTGCAGACCATCTGTGGCGTCGCCGCTTGTTTCTTGGCAGCTGTTGATCATGTGAACCACGGGACTGATTAGCTGCAGGTCGCTCTCTGCGATTCGCAGCAATTGAGGGTGCTCTACAAATCCGTGCATGGAGAGCTGCTGTCCCCGTGAAGCTGAAGAAGGGTCGTTCCAGCTTGGTTGCAGCAACTCATGGGAAGGAGGGCTGTACACGGCAACTGCCGACGAACAGATGGCACCAAAGGAAGAATATAGGTTTGGGGCCAAGCAACGCGCGCAAGCTCCCCTACACACAAGTCGCTCGAGCTGGTCATCACAAGCTGCGCCCAACAACACTTTCTCTCTACTCGCAGACACTTCCGACATGGTGTCGTGCGGCCACTTCCACTTCGAAGACAAGCTGGAGGTGCTGAGGAGCATGTCATACAGCGCCATGACTAGAGTGCTAGTGAGTAGAGTCTCTAGGGAGCTCAGAACTGACCAAAGTTTCTGTACAAACTTGCAAACTACTGAAATTGCTGTTACGTCAATCGTCATGCCATGACGACCCAGTTAGCTGCCAAATATCAGCTGCCAGCTACAAACCAAATCTGCTGGCGGTCTAATATCGATTGAATGTGGAGTAAATTCATGAGACAGATCACATGAGTACCACAGTGCCTACTGCTGCACTAGTCAAAGAAGTCTTACCAAAGGTCGAGAGTGGCTAGCTAGTTGCGTCTGGAAACAACTGGGTCCAACTCATGTTCTGGGAAGGCTTCATCATGACTCGAAATAACACGGAACTAATTAGATTGATCCGCAAATTATTAGTTGGAAAATTTGGGGAAGATTGTATTAAACTATTGAGCAGAAAAGACTACGAGTGTAGTCTGTCTGTACGAGCAGCTGGTCGGTCCCCAGACTGATATATAGTAGCTGCAGCCAAGAAGAACCAGTACTAGCTCCAAGAGGTCTTGAGAACAGTAAGAAGACGAGTGAAAGTGCAGAGTGGAGATGGAACGGAGTGGTAGCTGCCGTCACTTCCGCGAGGCCACCAACCACACTGCAGGCGAGGACACCGTTCCGGACCTTCTTCTTCCTCAGGAGGAATGAAGAACAAGAGAGGCCTAACTGCGACTGTGTCCCGCTTCCTGTTATTTAGAACTGGTCTGATTTAAGACAAGGTCTAGTTTCATTTCATTACACATAACTAAACCAAAAAAGAAAGAAAGAATGTAAATTTTAGTTTATTCAACTAGTGCACATACTCCAAGATTAATATTATATAATATTAATTATGTACAACCGATCAAATACAATAACTTCTCTAAAATGTAAGGTCAAGTATATATATATATATATATATACATAAAAATTATATTTATATATTTAAAAAACTTGAATCATTTAAAAATGCCCTACTAGGTGATGCACCCAATGTAATGGGCAAGCCCAAGGGTATTCCATTACATCTGGGATGGCAGATTAAATGAGTTTTTTTTTTGTAGTTAATTTTCAATAGACATTTTGGTAGGCAATGGGACCAGGCAGCCAGAGTCACATGCCAACCAGTGTTGGGAAAATTTTGGAATTTTTTTGGGTGTAAATTGAACTAATTTTTCAGATCACAACTTTTTCCAGAAAAGGATTCCATGCCAATTCTTAGGGCCAAAACACACAAAATATTAATGTTAATTATATTGTGAATTTGTCCAAAGGGTCCAGAGTCCAAAGAAGATGCCATTTCCTGAAAATTCAGGATCCGTCAGAAGACTTTGCTTCAAAAACAACTCCAAATGTTTATATAGCCAGACCCAAATCCAGGTCAAAATCTGGCTATATTTCCTCACTTCAAAAACATTGGTCGAATACATTTCAGCCAGATTTCTTCATGCTTAATTATGAGGAGAAGATGTTCATTTCAGAAGAAGCTGAATTCATTTATGCAACTGTGAAAAAGCTTCAGAAAAATCTAAGAATTTCTTTTGTAAAGGAGGTGATGTCAAGATGATTGACAGAATGTAGCTAGTCGAATGTTCCCAGCTTGAATGATGGGTTTTGTTCTAGGAAAACTCAAAAGGACAGGACGAATGCCCTCCTTGTGTAGGATAAGGCTTCTGGTGCTGAAATGCCAGTCAAGCTTCCCTTTTACTTGCCCTCTCATGAATCATCACATCATCCGGCCTTTGTCCTGTCTCGGCTATTCACCAACAACCCAACACCCAGTAATAATAATACCCTAGACAAAACAACAAATCAGCAAGCGTGGCAGAGTCTCTTAATCTAACTTGCACTTCCTATGAATTCAGCCTTCTCTTCCCCCAGTAGCAGGCAATGGGGGAGAGTGCTGCATGGGTATTAGAAATGGCACCAAAGAACAGGTGGTTTATATGTCGTTTCTTTTGAGATGTATAGCTTTGGTTCACAAAATATCAAAATAACTGGGTGTAGTAACAGTTCTCAAAAAGTGTAAGAATTGATTCTGATATATAGTCACAGTTGTCAAAACATCCAAGAACTAGTCCAATAACCTTCTGTGAAATTGTCAGTTCTTTGTGAGTTCTTTCATGAAAACCATCAGTTCTTTCTTTGAGGGTATAACATATTTGAAAATATGGGAACCACAGATTATTACTAAAAATCAAATAATCAATCAACACTTGTAACAACCAATAACATACAACATTCTAGCAGTCAATCACTCACAGAGCAGTGTTTTTTGTTCTGGTGAACTGGTGCAAAATTTCACCCTTGGTTGCGGGGCTGCACCCAGCACAAGAGGGGTCTACAGCTCCAGCTCCAATTCACAATTATGCTCTGAAATGAGGTTGAGGTTGCCAAGTTGCATCCAATCACAAAGGAAGTTTCACCCTAAACAGTCATAGTTAGTGCGGGTTCCTAGTTCCATTTAACCCAGGTTAGCAGTCTTCAAATTGCAACTAATTCAGGTTATTAATTAGACTCCAGAACTAACCATGGTGTATATATTGACATGGGAACGTGTGTACCCAATAGAACACATGGCAATGATGATTGTGTGATGATTACACAGAATGTCGGGGAGAGAGGCCCAGGCCCAGTTCATGTATTGTACTCTCTCCATACCAACTTTTGAATGATAATAAATTACACCCCAATACCTGACTTTCAATGTCATAACTATCAGCTCTAATGCCAGAATTCACCTTCTCATTTCGTGCACTGTGTACCTTCTTCACTACAGGGTGATATGAATTGGCTAAACATTTCACTAATTTTGTAATAAAACTCATGAAAATTCATCATATGAAATTGGAACATGGTTTTTTTTTTTTGGCTAATTTTCTCGCTGTGGCAAATGTTTTTAGGCCAATGTGATAACCCTACAGGAAATTAGGGCTGCAAAAGTTGAATTTGACACCATACATCAACGACACAGAAAGGTCCCATCACCAGTTGCGTGATGGGCGGTTCTCATTTGTCTCCAGTAGCCATAAAACATCCTGGGTGTTGATTGTCACATCACCCCCCACGGCCTTTGATCTTTTGCATGTCCACCTCCTACATGCACAATGCCATCACCTCTCGTTATGCAAGCATAGAGAAAACCATCATTGCCCAATGTGCAAGCTCAAAAACTTTTGTTGCTTTTTGTTATGCACAACTCAAAATTCACATCCCACCTATAATGAATAATGGAAGTTGATGGGAGGACCGTTAGTAGGATGAGTTATGCAAATGAACTCATAATCCTAGAATGCAAAGGGACTCAATAAGATAGATCTGGATTTTGGAGGTTGGAAGATTTGAAGATTTCATCTTCATTTTGTGCATTTGTTCCAAGTGCATATTATGTTCATTGCTCTGTCTTTGATTAATTTTGAATCTAGATGTGGCGCAAATTGGAGAATCAATGTGTCCTAACTCCCCTCCAATACACTAAGCTCCAAGTTCCAATGCATCTTCAATTTTGTGTTTCGAATATACATGAAAAAACTTGGTTACATTGTTGGTTAGTTCCTATACCATCACAAAAGGCTTGAACAAGGTTCAATTTGGACAAAAGCTCTAGCATCAAATTTTAATTCAAGTTCTTATATTTAAATTGCTTCTTTTGTATGCATTTTAGTGTGTTTCAGATTGCAGAGTCATCAAATTTTGGGCTCTGTATTTGTTGGAGGGTTGGAAAAGTTCATTTTGTCCTACCTAAAGCTTTACTGTTTGTTGTTGGTGGCTACGGCACCATTCTGACTGCCTCCAAGTTTGAAGTTCTAACTTTTTTTCTCAAACCAACCTTCTGGAGGGGTTGACATACAAGAAGTTGGTGGTGTCTTTTCCAACTCTATTTTTGGAGATGTCGCATTACCTCTGCCTCCTCCTTCATCCGCTAACCATGGTTCATCTGTGGACCTTCATCCTTTTGTAGGTGAAACAACACCCCAATCTACTGTAGTTGTTGGAGATCCTGCAGAACCTAATGAGCCTAAAAAAAAGAAACTTATAAAAGTTGGATGGGAAAACAACCTAATTTACTAGGATAGATGGGTGGCTAAGTTCGTTTGGTTTGAGCTTGTGTGTACAATAGATGGTAAAATGAGGATGGTGCAATGTAAGATATGTTCTTAGATAAAGGGGAAAGAAAAATTGCTGGCATTTAAGTTAGATTTGTTGATCAAACATTCAGGCCTTAGGAAATGTCTTGATACTAGACCATGAATTACAATTGGGGAATGTTTTTTGTCTCCTTTTAACGTTTGTGTGAAAAATGAGAAGGTTTATGGAACTATAGGGCAATTTAATGTTATTGATCAAGTACAAAATGGCGGGAAGGTGGAGAAGAAAAAAAAATGTGCAATTTGTTGCATTGTGGCACCTACTCAAACATGGCTGCTCAATGATAGACTTTGAAAAGTTCAAACAACTTTTCCAATTTTTGAAAGTGGAGAATTACCTTCCAAAACATTGGAGTGATTTGACTGGTTAGACCATGGCCAAGGCTATGCACCAAGTTGTGTTGCACGTCATCAAAGTTGCGGTGGATAAGTCATTGTTTCTTGTGGTGAGTTGTGATGAGGTGAACAATATTGACAACCATAACTAGTTGTCTATGCATATGTATGTTATTGACAAGTAAAAACATGTTCCTATATTATCAAACTTGTAGAAAGTGGATGGAGCCACATCTGATAAATTTATGGAGAATATTGTTACTTCACTTGTCAAATACAGAGGTGTGAGAAAGGCCGACCTAGCATAGAAGCTTGTTTATTTTGGAGTAGATGGAGCCATTGTTTTTTAGGGTGCAAAAATAGGTGTGATTACTCAACTTATGCAAAAACACACCCCATATCTTAGTGGTGTTACAACATTGAGTTCTTTGAAATTGGTTTCCAAAGTGGAAAGTCTCTTGGCTGGAATGTACAATTACTTTGCACATAGCCTTAAACGACATCTAGAGTATTGCAAGCTGGCCAAAATTTTGGAACCCAAATGGAACAAGCTTTTGAAGAACATCAAAACATGATGGATATCCATGTTATCATCGTGCAAGAGAATTTTTGCAAAGTACAAACTTCTAATGGTGAAGATGGTTAAAGACAATGACTTCATTGAAAATGCAAAAAATAATTACAGGTTACTAAGTGATGTGGAGACATTACTAAGGTTGGCTTACATCTTACCCTGTTTGGAAACTATGCAAAGGCTATTTAAGTTCGCACAAGGGCATGACACCTTCATTTGTGACTTCATTTCTGCCTTAAAGCTTGCAAAGGCAAACCTCTTCACTATGTATTGTGATAGTGACAAGAACTACAACCCTAGCATTTCTCTTTGTTGGTTGAACTCATTGAGCACATTAGCGATGTGGTGTGCTTAACCTGGTGGAAAGAACCTACTTCTAAAGTTGATTATGTTGTTTTTTTGTGGGAGGTAAGCTTTAGAGTTACATGTTATAGATCTAATCATTGGGATTAGGAGCATGGTGAACAAGGAAGATTGGGCTCAAGCTATTGATTATGTGAAGAAACAATGTACTAAAGCTGCTACAGGTCTAATATATGAGTTTGAAAGGCGATTCCTAGCTCAAGAGCTATCAAATGCCGGTGGGATAATCTATCTTCAATATTGGCTAATCCTTGAGGTTGAAACTACATTTTTGGGCCACATGGCCATAAGTCAAACATACTTTGGGTATCGAAAGGCCTTAGGTAAGCATGGAGGGTTTATGGGGCCATTATTGGACCTTATCCTTCTTGATAAACAATTTTCTTTTCTAAATTTGACATTGCAAAACAATTGTCAAGTTGTTATGCTCCCCTTTCATGATAGCAACCCTATTACGTAATTGTGGGGGAGGCTTGCATCAAATGTAGTTGTGAGCCAATGGCTTTCTAAGTGGTTTGAATTGGTGTAGTTATGCATGGTGATGATTATTTGGCAATGTGGAGGATGAAAGGACTTTCTCCAACTTGTCTTTCATGAAAAACAAGCTTCGCAATTGCCTTATAACTCACCTTGATCTTGTTGTGAGGATATATGCTCAAAGTTTCTACTCATTGAAAACCTTTCCATTCTACACAACAATATGTTATTGGAATGAACATAATACACGGTATGGACTGAATGTTTAGTGCATTTTTTTGTGTTTAAGGTTTAGTTTTTTTCAATTTGCTAGCAAAATACATTATGGTGGGTTGGTTCTACCATCTTGGCTAGCTAGTTTTTATTATAATTATATATCTACAATGCAATTCGATCATGTGCTAGTAACAACATCTCCACATGTTGGGTTTTTTTTCCAGTTATGTATCACAATGGTGAAAAACCCATATTCAACAAAATCAAGTCTTTAATGAAAGTTTTACATTTTTTTTGCATTGCATTTGAAGGCACTACCTTTTGTTGGTTATGCATTGCAATGTGATCCTATATTCATGCATCAAGTTAAACACATGTTGATTTTGATTGTTTTTTATATGTTTTCTAACATGAGTGTGGGTGTAGGTAAGGCTTGTGTTGTAGTGGGCAGGATCCCTTTGTGATTAGGTTCAAATCCCCCTCAAGTTCATTTTTGCAAGTATGCATATAAATATGCTCGGAGAAAAACATCAAAGGCTAGGAGTTGGGACTATTTCAAACCTTGTTTACTTTGCTATTGCAAATGAGGTGAGGGAATTCATTTTTGTGACGATACTTTAGGGAATGGAAAAGTTTGTAACATCTCATCACACCAATTTTCCAACAAGCTTGTACTCATTTGTCCACTCACCAAAAGATTGTGCATTGTTTTGTCAAGTTAAGCCTTCAAACACTTCTATACCAAACTCCAAACACCACATCGCCACAAAGGTATGTATATGATTTAGAGTTTTTTTGTTGTTGTACAATCCATACCCATTAAATGGAAGGGCATTTGTTTCTTCTTGTATGTTTGGAGCATCTAATGGGTTTTCACCTTCTGTGTTGTGGGTCATGGGGTTTTGTGGTGGTGCAGTGCTATGGCTCCACCAATTGAATTTTCCCTTGAGTAGGTTACAAAGGTGATAGGAAAAAAAACTTTGAAAGGCGATGCACTAGTTATATGCAAGGTAAAATTTTGCTTAAATTCACATGTTTGATCTTCATCACCTTGTCTTCATCTTAAAATTCTTTGTTGACAAGTCGGCTTGATTATTTTTTATCAACAACCACAATGACTAATGTTCAAGAATGAAATTTTTGTTGTTGTGCCACTTTATTCTACTAGAAGTGATGGTAGAATTACTCCTTTTTTAATCTCCTCTCAGGATGTAGGTTATTGAGTAGGTGGGTAGAATGTAGGGAAATAGTAGTCTAGGAGGTTGATTGTTGCTTCCACTTTGGTGTTTTTTCTAAGCACTACGAATCCTAGAGGGACAACACATGGAAAAGTTGCACTAGCTTGACAACCTTTAAAGACACGACTGATTATAATCTTTTTACATTTTGTAATAATTGCTTTTGCATTTCCCTCCATTCTCTAGTGCGTCTTTGATTGCATTTATAGTAAATAGTTGGTTGTAGTTTATTTTGGTTGTTTTGGGGGGGGGTTGTGGTCACAATATAGGTTACATTGTTTGTGAAGTAGCTTCATGAAACCCTAATGAAGGGTATTGTTGGAAAATCTATGATTTGTTGAAATGATGTGTTTGGAACATATAGATTAAATGTTGTTTGTTAAATGTTGATTAAATGTAGATTTACCAAAAGAAGACATAATTGGAGCACATTCTATTACTACTAGACACCTATGTGGGAAACATTAAGAAAGATACACAGGCTCTAAGGGTGTATGAAAATGGCAACATGGTTTACCAAAATGTCACCTTTGTTCTAAGTCTATACAAGATCTTTGACGAAATTCTTGTGAATGTTGTTGATAACAAATAGTAAGACCCTCCCATGGATTGTGTAAAAATACCTCTTCAACTTGTTTCCCTGATTCTAGGATGTGAAAACAATTTGCCTATTACCTTTGTTGTCATGTTTTCCCTTCTTTTGAAACATGTGATATGTGGATTGTGATGTTGCACAATATATCAAGGGGTCTAAGCATGACAAAGTATGCCAAAAAAGTAGTCCTTAAAAAATTTAATTTCAAAAACAGTCTTTTTTCAACGTTAACATTAAAATATATATTAAAAACCTATTCAAATTGCATTTTGAAGTCCTGGAGCACTTCATTGAGTTTATTGTAAGTTGTACATAAAGTTTGAGAAATTTCTATATAAGAAAAATGGATGAAAAGTATGTTCTAAATTGGCTGGATGCTCAAATTTTCCAAAATACTTTTACATTGAAGCTTTGATAGATTATGACTAGAATATGAAAACTTGAAACTATATCCATACACACTAGGCCTTCATCAATTTGAAAGTATAATAATTCTAGTTGATGTGTTACTTTCATGTATTTGTAATTCAATTTTGCAAAATTGTGACATATACTTTCTATACTTGCATTTCAAAAAAATGTATTTAAATGCATATTAAAACATGTGTTTCTTCAATATTATGCAATGAAGTCAAAAAACTTATAATTGTTGATCATTTACTTAAATAATATTCATGGATTCAATGCATTAAAAAATATTTTATTGATACTTTCCAAAAAAGTGGCAAGTGTTTTCGAATGGCAACTTTACCATGCTTATGCCCCAGGAACTGAGAAAGCCAAAAGGAACACATATTTCATTGTGAGTAGGCAACAAGGTTGTTAGAATCTGTTCCTTCTCATTTTTTATAACAACAAATCTTACATGTGGCATGTGCTTTGAAATAAGCAACAGCAAGAACTTGTCTTGGCTTATGGGATATAATTTTGGCCTTTCTAGATGATATGCGATATCAGGATATTTGCTAAAACATGAGCTTGGCATGTGTCTTTGTTGATGTGATACTACACCTTTGCTTTGCACCCCCAGTTTGTGATATCCTTCATTATCACTTTTGACTTCACCTCCACTTTGGGTTTAACTTTATGTGAAATCTGTTGTGGGTTCCAAGTGGAAATTGATGTGGAGCATAACATAATCAATGTTTACAACAGTGGGGATGGAGTGCGTATTGAGATTCACAAAGGCATGTATGTCCTAGAGATGATCTTTGGTCATCTCCTCACCAATAATAACTACAATGATGAAGAGAAGAAGACCATAGGAGGTCAGAATGACTATGGAGCAAAGCTAGCCAATATATTCTCCACCAAATTTAGTATAGAAATTATCGATGGAAGGTGACTTAGACAACACAAGTAGGTTAGCCATTGTACAACCTGGAACCAAGGGTGCTACATTTTGTTGCATGTTTTATTGTGTTACTTATGGAATTATTTGTGAATTGGTTAGGTTTTCATTGATAACATGACTAACAAGAGTGAGCCATCCATTACCAAATGCAAGTAAATGTTTGATGTTTGAACTTTGAACCTCAACACTAAGGTTTCACACTACAAAGCTAATTATGATGGTGGGAAAAACTTGAGTTTTGGATGTTTAAGATTTAAAGATTTTGTAAAAATATAAATTGGGGGGAGGTGTGGGGG
>Ga0209611_10004045_pt1 | contig 25169 bp, 6 predicted proteins | sample S1TSphgellanicum_3_FD_187693 | JGI IMG/M metagenome (GOLD analysis project Ga0209611, IMG submission 187693) | Host-associated microbial communities from peat moss isolated from Minnesota, USA - S1T2_Fc - Sphagnum magellanicum MG (SPAdes) (version 2) | ecosystem: Host-associated > Plants > Peat...
TAATATTTGAACTTTGAATTTTTTTATTCAAATCTGAAAATTGTTATTTCAATTGTTTAAAACATTATTTGAATTTGAAAATTTTGATTTGAATATGATATTTTCAATTCAAAAAGATTGATTTGATCTAAAAATTGATTTTGAATCCTAAATTAATATTTTCGAATCCAAAAATTAGTATTTCAATTCAGAAAATTATAATTGATCATAAAAATGGAATATTTTGAATATTCCATTTAATTTTGAATATTTTAATGTGAATATGAAAATTTATATTCAGCTATGAAAATTTTTCATTTATATTTTAAATAATCATTTAATTTGAACCTGAAATTTAGATTCCAAATTATTATTTTAGATTTTCAAAATTAATACTTCAAGTCTGAAAATTAATAATTGAGTCTAAAAATGGACATTTTAATTTTGAATATTGCTATTTGAATATGAAAATTAACATTTCAATTCTGAAAATTGTTATTTAAATTCAAAAAATTTATTTGATCTAAAAACTGATATTTGAATTCTAAATTATTATTTTTGAATCTAAAAATTATTATTTCAATTTTAAAAACTTTATTGACTCAAAAAATTGGCAACTTGATTTAAAATATTTTTATTTCAATTTGAAATTTGATATTTGAGTTTTGAAGTTTAAAATTTAAATTTTAAGAAATTATTTGACTTGAAAGTTGAAATTGAAATTCCAAATTATTATTTTGGACTCTCAAAATTAATATTTCAATTCAGAAAATTATTAATTGAGTCTTCAAATGCAAATTTTAATTTTGAATATTATTATTTGAATCTGAAAGTTAACATTTCAATTCTGAAATTTATTATTTAACTTTAAAAAACTTCTAAAAACTGATATTTGAATTCTGAATTACTATTTTGGAATCTTAAATTTATATTTTAATTCAAAAAATTATTGATTGAATTTCAAGGGTTTTTTCTACTAGTGCTATCCATAATGAATCACTTTTATAAATAATTATAAATGATTATGTTTATTAAATCTAAATGACACTAAATAATTATTGTTATGACATATATTTGTATATTACATATTTTATATTCTTATATTAGAAGAAATTAATTAATTAAATTAATGTGACATTACTTTAAAATCATTGTAATTACTTCATATAAGGATTAATTAGTATGTGCATAATTTTTTTTAATTGAACATAATTATTCACACTCTTTAATTTATAACTTCAAACCTGAATTAAAAATTTGGAAAAATTATAGTGTAGTTAGAATAATTATTTTACTGATTTTAATTTCATGAATTATTATACAATAATATTATCTTAAAAAATTCTGTGATTAATCATCTATGATAAATATTTTATAGTAATTTTACAGTAATTATGAAAATTAATGTTATGTTTAACAAATTATTGTATTTATAGTTAATAATTACCAAGAGAAAAAATTATTTGACTTATAATAATTTTTATAAAAATAAATTCTATTATACAATAAATAATGTAATTAGTTGAATAATAATTGTTCAAAATTTTGTGTAAGAATTTGCTTTCTAATAACAATTGTTAATTCATGATATATAATTTTAAAATAAATATTTAAAATATTTAATTTGAAATTATAGTCATTAAATTAATTTCATATTAATTATATTATATATAGTTCGATCAGATTCTGAAAAGTAATTAAATAATTTTAAATATTTTATTATTTATGAGTTATGTATTAATAAGTTGTGAGTAACTAGATAGCTAGTTTATCAAATATGAAGATGGTATTACTTATTTAAGTAATTGATAATAAATATTGAATATTTGTAGTGGATAGTTTATAATTTAAATATATGTAAATTTCATCATTATGAATTAAATGATTATTTAATTATCTAATACTTGAATTGTTTCAAAATCTAAAAACCTTAAAAGTAAGGGATGAAGAAAGTTTTGGAATTACAACTTAGTTTGTAAGGAAGTTGCAATTTTCAAAACTTATCCCATATTGTTTGTTCTCCATTCCTATTTTGAACACTATATAAACAAAGGGGTGTGGCTATGCAATTTCACATTAAGAAATTTGTGCACATGGGATGAGCTAATCAAAAGGTTCAACCCAAAACAAAAAAACAAATAATGCACAATTCTAAAGTACATACTTCCTTAACCTATTTATCTATTTAGCTCGGTAAGTACCTAGTTTGACCTACCCATCTAGGTCAGCCTATGTACCTACCTACTTAAGTACCTACCTATATGAATAAGTATTTAGCCTAGGGAGGTAAAACCTATTTATTTATTTTTTTACCTAAATAGGTAGGTAGGTAGGTAAGGATTGTAGGCACCTATTTATGTACCTACTAACCTAATATTAATATTTTTATTAAATTAATTTTTAAAATCCCACATGGCATATTTACATTGGGCCACGTGTCATAATATAAGATCATCCAAGTCTTTGAATTAAATGTTTTAGATTATTTCAAAATAATAGTAATAATAATAATAATAATAATAATAATACATTAAGACACGTGGTAACACATGATTTGCCTTCAATTGTGACCAAAATAGTTGCATATTAGTCGCATGTGACAATACGTATACAATGGAGTCAAAGGATGAAATGTATTTGTTGATTTTTTTTTTCATACAATATTCTTTGTCATTTGCGACTAGTTTATCACATGCGACTTGTTTTAGGCGACTAAAAGGATTTTAATTGCAAAATGTCTCTTGCGACTAAAATTTAATCGCAAAGAGCAATAGAAAATACATGTTTTTCTTCTAGTGAAGCTCCTTTGCAATGGTGACAATTAGCCATGAATTACCACCATTGTTGGGGAAATTCAAACTTTTTGTTTTTGGATTAATTTTTGTCAAAATAGTTGTGTGTTTTTTGGCCATGTTTTTTTAATGATGTGTTTGTAAATGAGGATAAAATTGATGAATTAAAGAAAGAACAAAATACATTAACCATTGGTTTTTTTAGGATGACGCATCCGGGGAACAAACCTAGACACCAATGAAAGGCGTCAACTAGCATAATTAGTAACAAATGAATGTCATAGCAATTGAGGAATAAATTGAAGTAGAGCAAAGAATTATCATTTATACTCCTACTTTTGAAGGTAAATATGTTGTGATGGATTATGTGTTTCACATGCTAGGGTTTTAAAAAGTTTAATGTAGCACAAACATTGTGCATAAAAAATCCCATCCCATTTTCATTTTCGATTTGAGAGTGGGGATGGGCTATTTTTTTGCCCATTTTTTTCTAGGCAATACCCATATGTTTAAATAATAATACCAAACAATAGCCTAAAATTACGGGTGCAAGATGTAGGGTTTGTTTGTAGTACCTTCATCATGTCTAAGGTTTACTAGCTAGTCTAATTACAATACCTTCATAATTTATGAGCATTTCATTTTTTTTGACCAATATGCACATTCATTTGATAAGATGTTTTTTTTTAGGGGTTGAGGTGGTTTCACATGAAAAAGATCATGGAGAAGTACCACAAAAGGGGTGAAAGCATGATCAATTAGACTCAAAAAGTAGTTATCATTCATGTAGTCATATTTTTGTAGATAAATGCAAGAAAGTAGAGTCAAAATGTTTTCAATCATTATCAAACCATCATGTTACTCAATAGCAGGTTTATAATTTGTTGTATACAAAGTTTGCAAAACTTTTGTATAATAAAAATAGGTTAAAGATATTTTTGGAACATACTAGCCAAATTATGTTCAAAAATACTTTTACATTAGAAAGCTTGATGTATTATTATTTTTAAAGTAAAAGTTGAAAGAACATAAGTATATTTGAAAATAGCAATATCCAAGATTTTAGAAAAATCCAATATTTCTACTACTTTAAGCCTACTTTCTATGAAACATGTGCTTGGAAAGAAAAATAAAATAAAATTTGTAGTTGTGAAAAATCTACTTAAACGGACATTAAACATGTAACTTTTTTATATCATTGGCATAAAGTCCAAGAACATGCCCATATTGATAATTGGAATAAACAATATTTTAAAATTTACTATATGAAAGTGTATTTTATGGCTACTTTCCATTTATGCAGACAAGTATCACATAGTGTCTAATTGATCATGCTTTCACCCAAAGATGCAATGGAAAATGTAGATTGGATGCATGAGGGTCAAAGTGCGTGTGCAAGATCAATGGATGCACTGCTACTTATGTCATTAAATGGTTGTTTCATCGACATTTGGACAACAAACATGAGCTTCACATGGAGGTAGGTAAATATGGCTATCCATCTACTCGTGTTGGGGGACCAAGGTAAAAAAACCACCATTCCATAAACTCTCATATTTTGAGCAACTCGCAATGATGGCAAACATGGAACAAAAGAAATCAATTGATTGATCAAAGAATAAAATTAGATGGGATCAACTTCAAATTGAAGCACAAGGCCTTGGAGAAGTTTGTCGAACTTTATTGGTAAGGTTCATCTTTGACAAATTTTTAGGTTTCATTGGCATATTTATGTGGGGGGTGGGGTTTATCCCTCCTAGTGCTTCTCACGAATTAAGAAGGATGATGACCTTGCTGAAACAATCCAGGTGAATAAAGTTGGTTATGCAAAGCCTCTTACATTTGCATGCCCCATTTCCAATTTGTCATACCTACATCATTGAAGTTTTTTAGTCATTGTTAGGGTGGTCACAAATGTAATTTTGTCATTATTCCTACAATGTAATACTAACACAACAAGCTTATTGCAATACCTACATAAATATATATTGTGTAATCTCACCAAAAACTCCCTTTGATTTAATAACATTTGATCATGTAGTTACTGCAAAAACTTGTTTTTTCATCATTTAAAGTTGTTTAGGTGCATCTTGTCCACCAAATGCAATATCTACATTTAGTGGACCAAAAGCAATATGAAGTTTGCAAAAGATATTTATATAAAAAAATTAAACCAACTTGCAATGCTTTCATTTTTAATTGCAAGCATTGATTGTGGGCATGCCACATTTTCTCCAAACCCCAATTTGTAATATTTACATTGTTGGAGTTTTAAAATAACTATTAGGTGATCATAAAAGCAATTTTGTCACTATTTCTATAATGTAGTATTACCATAGTAAGCTTCTCGCAATACCTACATAATATATATTGTGTAACCTCACTAAAGGCCCCCTTTCAATTAATAGGTTTTTATTATGCAGGTATTGCAAAAATTTAGTCCCTCATCATCTAAGGTTACTTAGGGAAGTATTGTCCACCAAATGCAATAGGAAATATCCAACATATATTTATAATAAAAATCCTTAAAACAACTACCAATACCTTCATTTTTTGATTGACTATGGGCATGCTTTATTTTTTCCAAACTTCAAGGGTTTAAGGTTTCCAAGCTTCTCATAATACATATATAAATCTACATTGTGTAACATCACCAAAAGTCCCCCTTTATTTAATAAACTTTGATTAACCAAAGTATTGCAAAAAATTGTTCCTTTTATCATTTAAGTTATTTAGGTGCATCTTTTCCACCAAATGCAACACCTACATGTAATAGGGAATGTTTAAAATATAATTATAAATAAAAATTGAAAGGCGTGATAATATTTTATATTTATATCATAAGTTATAATATTTAAACATATTATGAATTATTATAGAAAAAAACCTATTAATAAATATTCAATTCTAAAATTACATATCAATAATTCAAGAACTAAATAATATCATGTTACTTTAAATACCACATTTGTTCAAATTAACTCTAAACTTCACGTCTTTATTGTATTAATATTGAATTACAATGATTTTATTTGTGATCAAAATTCAACATTTTGTTTCTAGAAACTAATTACAAGCAACAAGGTTCAAAAAACTATTCGCATTTTATTTCAAATAAATACCCACATTTATAAAATTTCCATATTTAGTTCATAGAATTCAATGGTTGGTTAACACGGTATGGGATTTCCAGATTTGGTTAAATCTTCTTGTGGTTGATCACCACTTTTGGTGCAACATGAGAAAATTGAAAAAAAAATTAAAGGTTTTGGTGTAGATAGCATTTACCTTTTCTTTTTATTGCACTAGTTCAGGGTAGTATTGAATTGTATTAAATTAACATTCAAATAAATAACACAATAAATTTCACATCATTTAAAGTATTTTATTCAATATTTTAATAACATTATTATATATAAATATATTTCAAACCACAGAAAATATGGAAATTTTATATTAAAATATAAATAATACTATTAATAAACTTTACATTCAAAATTCAAAAAACCCCTAAACCTTTTATATTTTATTTCTGAAAATTTTCAATTGGTTCCCTTGACCATATTGCAAAATGGTGAATTTCTTCCACAAAAAAATGCTGAACAAACCTTACATTTGCATTGTATAAACATTGATTCAATGTTTTAAAATATTATAGAATTATGATTTGAGTTTTATTCACATTAGTAAAAAATATGTTTTGGCACTTTATTCCAATATTAAATAAAAATATAGATTTTACATTTAAAATTGATTCAAAAAATATTTTAAAAAATTAAATTCTTAACCCTAAGTCCTAATTGTAGTATATGTTGAATTACATTTTATACAAATAATTAATCAATTGAAAGTAATCTTTATAACTTAAGTACACATTATTTACAACATTTCAATACTAAATTGTAACAATATTTAATGGATTTGAATTTTATTTATGTTTCTCAGCCCCACTTAAGATGGGGACAAAGTCGGACAGATGTCCATGGTCGGATGGATGTACAGAGTTTCGAGATCCCCAGATTTTACGGACATCACTTTGGGACGGCATTTGGGGACCTCGACTCTTATTCTTTCCTCAGCTGCGCTGTGGTGCTTCTGGGTCGCTCGATGCGCTCGCGGTGCTTCAGGACGCTCTTCTGCTCAGCATCTTCGTCTATATCGTTGCATAACTCTCGTCGGATCGCCTCATTCAAGGTGAAGGATCAGAGAGAGATGCCCCAATGCCACTTTTTATAAAAAAAAATTCACCACTGTCTGTGAAGATTTGCGTACTTTCTGCGGATTTCCAATTGCCAGCTTCTAGGCCGCACATGCATTTTAGAAGCTTTGTGCAGGTCCGAGCTGCTTTCGTCTTCAATGTCTTGTTTTTCTTCTTCCTTTTAAATCCCGGATTTCAAGTTACCAGCTTCTAGGCCGCACATGCATTTTAGAGGTTTTGTGCAGATTCGAGCTGCTTTCCGTCTTCAATGTCTTGTTTTCCTTCTTCCTTCGAAACCCTAGAACGTCTGGTTAACCCTCTAGCGAAGTATATGACTGCTGTTATGGTGGCAAGATTCAGTTCTGCTAGTTTTGTGAATCGGGTTCTTTCCTAAGTCTCATTGCTATCCTTTTCTTCAGCTTCAGCTTGATGAATCCCACCTCATTTCCCTCCAGTATCCCGGACTCTGTGACTGCAGCATTTGCCTAGTTTTGCTACCTGATAGAGTACTTTCTTATTTGTTTGTTGGTTGCATTCCAGTTTAATCTAACAGAAAGGCACTCTCCAGAATGGATTTAAATTTTTTTCTTTTCAATCTTGTTTCAATAATTTGTGGGAGATCAATTGTAATTGCCATCTGGTTTTTAGGGTTTGAATCTATTTGCTTGCAGGATGTGGTTGCTCCAATCAGGGTTTGGAGTTCATGCAGTTTTTTCAGATGTTTAACTAGTGTTAAATCTGTTAGCTTAGCTTAGCATGGGGTTTCACATTTATAACAAGATTACCTGACAGAGAGAGACTTTTCAATCAGAAAGGGCTTTGAAGTTGTGGCTTGACTACTGCTTCTTCTTCTGCCATGTTTCATGTGCAGGTTTGCAGAGAATTATAGAGAGAACGAAAAGCTTCAGCATTGCTACTGAATGGAACAGCCATGATCATGTTTCTATTTGCTTGGTCCGAATGCTCTATCAGAATGTGTAAGAGGCTACGCACAAACACAGAAATAAACTCTTGGCCTCTATGTTTGATGAATTTGACTTTGAAATGTTTTTCAATTTGATCATGAATGTTGTATCCAGCTGCATATTTTCTGGAATCAAATGGGTGCTTGTACCCCTCTGATGTAGGTAGCTTTCACATGCTTTTTTCCCCCTGCTCTACAAGTTTCAGTTCAATTTATTTGTGCAGCCAGCTCTACTTCTCTTACTGAAGATTCTAAGTGGCTGAGTTCTTTCTACAAAGCTATTTTTCCTATGGTCAATGACCTTTGGGTGTCAAAACGCAGAAAGGCAGATGTTCCTTGTGTTATTTGTTGGATTTTCAATGACTCGACAGGAGTAGTGGAAGTAATAAAACAAGTTGATTTTTCAAGATCGGAAGTTGATAAAACTTCTCCACTCCTGTTGTGGTCTTTTGATTTCTCAACTGTATACACTAAAATTGACCTACTTGATCTAAAAGCTTATATGAAAGTTCTGATCAATAAAGTGTTTCATTGGATGTTGAAGCATCATTGTTTCAGGTTTTTGTTGGTTCAAATATCTGCTTTGAACTTTAGGTTTTTGTGGCTGAATAAAGAAGAGATTCTGTTGAAAACCTTCATAGCTTTAAAGTTGCAGAGGCTTCAGATTTGATCTCTTGGTTGGATTTCTTGCTAGATAATTTGTTTCTTCATTTTTGTCATTGTGCTCATGGACATGTATTGATATCCTGATGGGTACTAATTGTGCTGTCTATTTAGCTAATTTCTATCTCTTTTCCTATGAGTTTGATTTCCTAAAGTGTCTCTTGAAGAATAACACATGTCCTGTTGTGCTTCATAGATTGCCCCTTGTTCATAGGTTTGTGGATGATTTTTTTTGTTCCTGATTTTCCAGACTTTGAGAATTTTACGTAACTAAACCAAGACTCTTTTGGTGGCAGCATATACCTGAAAACATATTGTGAGTTGAATTGTACTTCTAAAGGCTTCTCTTGTAACGTCTTGGATCTGGATGTGAAACAATGTCCTTCAGGCATATCCTGTGATATCTTTGACAAACATTCTCAACCAGAGTATTCAGGTATTGAAATGATTCACTTGCCTCATTTTCATTCCAATATCTCAATTGCTGCTAAGTTGGGAGTTATTGATAGTCAAGTTTACAGGTTTTTGAGGCTTTGTAGTTGTAAAGAGTTCTTTGTCTCTCAGATGGTCTGTCTTATTGTCTACCCTCTAAAGGCTACCCTCTAAAGATTTCTGTTAAAGAGGACTAGAGGGTTGCTCAATAAGGAAAATTCCTTTTTGGAATCTCAGCATTTGGAGTATCTGTATATAGTCTTGAGTGGGGAGCTTCTTGTAAGCCCACTTGGTCTTTGTTCTTCTCTGCTGTCCTTTTCTGTGTGTTTTGTTTATCCTGTCATGTTTTTCTCTTTTTTCTTGTCTCCTTGTGTTGTTTGTTGCTAGCCAGTAGCATGGCCGAGTCTTCCCATTGCCTCTGGATGTGCAGCAGAAACTCAGTATGCAGATTGGTGTTTTCACTGGCCTTTACCCACTGTAGGGAGCTGATGAAGTCAGTGGGAAAGTTGTGATAGAGAAGTCATTATACATGCTACTGTTGATGGTCTTTGTCTTTCCTTCTTTGGAATTCTCTGTGGCTGGTTAAAGAAGTGTTAACCTCTCACATGAGAATGGAGATTTCGTGATTCTTATGAGAGGTATGTTTTGGTGCAAGCATTAATGTTTATTATTCCTGCTGAGGCAATGGTGTCTTAATTGCCTTCATGAGCTCTGTAGTTTTGGGTCCACCTGCAACTGGAGTCCTGTATGAGATTTTCCTTTTTTGTAATTGTCTTTGGTCAGCTTCTTGAGTGTTTGTTTACAGTGGTAGTTATGTGTGTAACTTTCCTGGACTAGCCAGTGAGTGGGCAACTTTGCATCTCTTCTTCTTCTTGTGTTCTGGATGTGTCAGAAGTTGAATACATGGTCACATCCCCATACATGGATCTCAGCATCTATCCGAATATCAAGTGCTTGTCTAAGATGACCCATTTTCTGGCCAAGTTTTAAAGTCCTTGTTAAGGTACCAATCTTCGACCACACCTGTGTCATCAAGCTATGGAATTCCATGTTGGCTGTCACAAACACACGGTCTACTTTCAGCAAAGCTGATCGGGTGATTTTTGATGTAGGATCTTCCCCACAAGCAAGAATCCAAGCTTCTGCAGAGTCCCTCATTTCTTCTTGTCTCCATGTCTCTTGTACTCCAATCCAAGCAAATAGATCCATAATTTGATCATCATAATCCTGCGGACACTCCACATCAATTTGCAGCTCTTTGTTGATCGGAGTCCATGCCCTCCAGCCTGGTATTAAAGGCACATGTTGGGAACTTGGTTCATCAGAATGCCAAGGTTGTGGTGGCAATGGTGCTCTAAATGGCTGTTTAACAACAAATAAGCGCCTTTCTTTTAACCGCTGAGCAACCCACTTTCCTAATGGTGTGGCTTTTGATGCTGAACCTAGCTTATTGTAAGCATGTTGGTCGCAAATGTAGTGTTTACAGTACTCATCCTTGGACAGCATACATGCATGAGGGCGAGGGAGCACTGCCACACCGCCATGAAAATGCTTTGGCCCCATGCCAAGGGGACAACCACAATCCTCCCATGTTCCATCATTTTTTTGGGCTTGCATTTCAACCACACCTTGAGTCCTTTACTTCACAATTTCAAAGGAAGCTGTACTCTGTTTAAAGTCCTGTTTCTTATTCAAGAAAACCACAACCCAACTCTGGCCACCCACCCTACAATCCCCTCACCTCCAAACCCTAAAAAATTGAAGGTGGTCAGGATCTGCTTCAATCACGCACCAATGTTCAGCTATATTAGCAATCCACTGAGGAGTCACAACTCTTCTATGAAGAGCCAACTTTTAATGAAGAGGTCTGACCACATTTGGTCTTCAAAAAATGCTAAGAGTTCATAGTGTACAAAACTTGCTATGGGGAATAAGGATCAGTATGATTGATCCCCCCATGTGCTGCAAGGAGTACTTAGCCTGGAGAGACTTCTTCCGCCCATTGATTTTATTTAATGGTTGAATTCCTTGCCAAATTTTCTTGATAAAATATTAGTGCTTATTAGCTCATTGTGCACATTATACAAACATTTGCATCCTAGTTTCCTTTGGCATTCAGGAAGAAGTAAAAGGGAAGATTCAGTCATGATATTGACTAGCATTTGAGAGACAATATCTAACAAGGGGTGTGTCACACTTTGGCCTTGCCATTTACATTTAAAAAGTATCTTAAGAAGGCAAAAGAAGAAGAATTATGGAAACTCAAATATTTCATCAAGCAAAAATATAATCTTCAGAAAATCCTCTAAAAGAAACCAAAATCCTTCAAGATATTATAACTCTGTAACTAATCTCAAGTTTCAACACAAGAGCAAATTATCATCTTTCAGAAATCCCCATATAAAAAATAGACCTATTATTACCTAGGGGGCCAAAATCCCTTAACCTACTATACTCTATAATGAATCTAAACACCGTATCCTTGCCTTGCTTGGTAGGCAAGGCCAATAAAGAAAGTCAGTACCTAGTATATCCGCCTCATTCAAGAGTGCAACAAGCTTGAAGGATTAAGATTCATTTCATTTCAACTTGTCCCTATACAAAGCAAGCATCTCAACCTAAAGCAGTGAATTTTTTTGGTGACTAATTTTTGCAAAATTGGAACCTCTCAAAGATTAGAAAGAAATATTCGGTTACAATTTGAAAAAATCAAAGGAAAAAGTCACCGAAAAAATTTAGAATTTTTCCTTGAGAAAAATTCAGTGCATTTTCAACTCAGTTTTTGAAAGTTTTAGGGGGCAGTTTTTGTGCCTGTTTTCTACAAACATGCCACCAACTAATGAATTTATTTATTTGGGGATGCTCACTAATGGTGCTACATCAGAAAACTTGGGGAACAAGACAAAAAACACAAAATTGAACTTAAGGTATAGAGAGACTCTTGAGGTATACATTGCGAAAAGAAAGAAACACTGCATATATATATAATAGTGCAGGGAAAATTCCATAATAAGACTTTGAAGGTGATGGTTGTATTGGTTTCAGCAAAATAAAAAATAAAACAACAAGAATGTGTGTGGTTAGACCCAGTGATTTTCTTTTTTTGGACCTGAAAAATAAAATTTTAACATATATGAAAAAGAATTCATGAAAAAATGGTTGACATTCGCCATATTTTGAGGAAAAAAAATCCAAATTGCCATGTTTTAGAATATTTTTCAGTAGGTAGCCAAGAGCATGGGAATATATATATATATATATATAGCCAAATTTGGCTATATTCTCTTTTGGATGGTTGTCACTTTGTCTACATTACAAAATTGATTGAAAGAAAAAACATTAGTTGGGTATGGAATACTGTCGGGTTGGTTATTTTGCCAATTTGAGTTTCTGATTTTGTTATATTGCCAAGTTGAGATTGCCATATTATCAATTCACATCGCCAAATTACCAACTCCATATTGAAAGTGCTACATTGTCAACTTGTCAAGTTAACTTCATCTTGCGAATAGGTCGAATGTTCAAACAGATCAAAATTTCTAAAATTACAGGCTGCCCAATGCTGAATTTTTTTATTTCTGTGATCCTCAAACTTTTGCTCCAAAGAAGAAAACCACAAATTTTCAAAATGCATAATGAATGATGGGCTCCTTGAAGTCTTCAATAAATTGTTTGTTCCTTCTATATCTTTTGTAAGCTAAAGAGGTTTTTTCTTTTTCTTTTGGGGGGGAGGGTCTTAAATTTGTTGTAAGTCACTTGCCTTTGAAAATTTAAAAAATAATAATATTATATAGGGGAGCCTCCCAAGTTTGGGGGTTTTAATTTTTTGAGATGAGCCAATCAGAATGGCTAATTTTCACTATAATTTCAAAAAAAACTTCCACCTGAATCTATCACCAACTCACATGCAAACAACATCATCTGTACACCACCGGTGTCATCCAAACTTCTAAGTTCCCAACTGAGATGAGACTTACCGGCCAATGACATTCCTTCATGCACACACCAAACATCATTTGGTCCACAAACATGTCCAAAGGAACAACTTTTTGTGGGTGAATTTTCACCATGACCATTGGTGTATTTTTTTAACAATGTGGCAAATCATCCATAAATGATTGAGGCAAATTTGGCTATAAATATGGATTAGGAAAATTTTAAAAATATATACTTATCCTTCTATCCTTTTTGTGACCTAGTGGAATGGTATGTAAAAATCAGGCGATTTTTCTGATTTTTAAGGAAAAAAAATGGCAACAGAAAAACCCCTAAAGCCACTTTTTTTGAACTAATTTTTCATTCAACAAGTGGCGAAATGTTGCTCATTAAAAAGGCTGACAACCACCTCTTTGAACCTTAGTCTACCAAATTTGATCTGGATGAGGTCCTCAAGAATGCCCAAAACTTTTGACTTTGGGCCTAGAACAACAACCCCTTGGAAAGTTGGCCCACAATCCAACTTTCTTAAATCTCCGAACTAGTGTATCCTTTACTTGATGTTGAAAGTTGCCTTTTGGCCGACCAACGAAATGCCACACAAAATAGTGATCTCTAGGCTATGTCCACATTGGTGTGGGAGGGAAGGGTTAGGGGGGAGACACTCTAAGCTCAATTGAAAAAAAAAAAAAAAAAGAGAAAAAAAACCCCTTTATTGACCAATTGGAGCTTTTAGATCACTCCTATTGATCTTTGGATTAGTTACACTTGTTCTTTTGCAGAAAAGGCTTGGATATGCTTTTGGCGCCCGCCATATGGGTTACAATCGCACCATTGAAAATGGCATAATTTCTTCAACAACTGACAAGATGTTGTGGTAGATGAACTAAAATTGATGACAAATGTGTCAAAGTGGCTATTTTGCTTTTGGAACAATTTTGGGCAAACCAAAGCTTGTGCACATTGTGCATATGGTGGAAGTGGCCCGTTACAATTGACTAGGTAGTCAATATTGCTCCCTTGTTTATTAGCTTGTAAAAAGTTGTCAGGGTCTATTCCATCGTCAATGTTCCATTTGTGTCGTTTTACACTATTACGACACCAAACCATAGACCGAGGTCAATCAATATCCTTCATGGCTTTATTTCACCAATTGTTCTCCCGATCTAAACCCTATAAACTAGTGTTTCTTGGGTCTAGTTTTAAAAAGAAAACCTCTAGTCTTTGTTCCTGCTAATTTTTCAATTTTTGCCAAACCTCCAGATTGAGTCCCAATTCGTTTTATAAAATCCAATTCTTGAACTGATTTTGTGATATTAAATACTTTCAAAAAAATTAGCAAATTTCGTAGAATTTACACCAGGAAAAAAAGATTCCAAAAAACTCTAATTTCTTTTTAAAATTTCTTTTTTGTGGGAAAAAAAAAATCACCACTTGCAACCTTTCAAAATAGTATAATATTTATGTGCCTAAAAAAAATTGCAAAATGTAGTTCTGTGCTTAAATTATAATATCCTTCATTATAAAATGGTGTTTGCAGCCAGGTTTGGATTCCAAGAAGCCTGGTTCTACTAGGTTCCAATTCCGAGGCTGATTCCAAACTTCTGAAGGGCCAGAACCATCATCCTCGGCCCAGAATTTGCATCTGGGCCAAACAAATCAACCCTAAACCTTTAGAATTGTTCTAGGAATATTTGGAGGGCACCTGACCCTTCATAATTTGTTTCGCTCAATAGAGTATGGCACCTTACAGGTAAGTAAGGTTCTTGATCTCATCCACAAGCGAATCACAACCATTCATTCATAAAAGAGAAATCCTACCGGTCCTTTACCTGATCCTTTTACACCTGTTAACGACTTCAAACTGGGTGTTCTGGGAATTCAGGTCCCCACCACACTTGACTAGGGCATTGTCGTGCCGGACCCTCATTCCCAGAACAGCCCCATTCCCACTCCTTACCCTACACGTCAGTAACGCCCTTTTTGTCATCTTTCCCCATGCCAAGTCAAAGAGTTCGCTTTACCCAAAGCATGAACGGGTGACAGGTACCCATCCAAAAAGATTTTGCCCTCATAAGGTAATTTTTAAACAAGGGGTGTGTCACACATTGGCCTTGTCATTTACATTAAAAAGTGTTTTAAGGCAAAAGAAAAATTACAGAAACTCAAATATTTCATCATGCAAAAATATAATCTTCAAAAAATCCTCCAAAATCCTTCAAAATATTATTATGAATCTATAAGAACTAATCTCAAGTTTCAACACAAGCCAAAATATCGTCTTTCAAAAATCCCCATATAAAAATAAATAGACCTATTATTATTATTATTACCTAGGGGCCAAAATCCCTTAAGCTGCTATACTCTATAATGAATCTAAACACAATATCCTTGCCCTCATAGGCAAGGCCAATAAAATTCAGCTCTCCCAAAGAGCTGACCTAGTACAAGTATTTTAACCTTTCATACCCATATTTCCACCATCCCCATCCCTCCCCCAACTACCCAGGCCTCCTCCGTAAACTAGCACCTAAACTGGTACCTTCACGTTCTTGAGTGAGGCCTCTTAGTGGCCATCTTAAAGCCAAGCAATGTTAGATTTGGACTCAAGAGACCTTGATTTAGTCTAAGCATGAGAGTTTTATAATAAAATAATAGCACCTTCGGCACTTTTAGTGCTCAAGATTTAATATATTTTCTCCTAAGTTTCCAGCATAACCATTAATTTTTTAATTTTAAGTGTACTTTTTTATTTGTAAAGTAAACCTTAATAATTTCTCAAAATTCCTGCATTTTTTTTCCTCGTTAATTATTTTAGTGCTGAGCCTGCTGCTAAGTTAGCACAGTATTTAGAAGCAATTTAAAAGAAAATATGAATTTTAACCATGGTACCAGTGTAGGAGCTTGATTCCCTCCACACTGGTTGGTACCATGGTAAAAACTGAAAACCCCAAAATTCATTTAAATTATTTCTAAATATTACAAATGTCCCATGAGCTTTAGACTACTACACCAGGCTCTCTGAGTCCAAATCTAACATTGCTTGGGTTTAATTTGACCACTAAGGCACCTCCGTTGAGAAGGTGAAGGTAACCAGGTTGAGTGTTGGTTCACCCTGGGTCAGGGTGAACCAACACCCCCATGTACTTACCTTGACCTTTTCGAGTTAGGTCTCGTAGTGACCATAGGAATCCCCAAAAAATGTTAGATTTGAACTCAGAGAGCCTGATGTAGTAGTCTAAAAAGCTCATGGGATATTTGTAATATTTAGAAATAATTTAAATGGGTTTTGCGGTTTTTCAGTTTTTACCATGGTATCAACCAGTGTGGGGGGAATCAAGCCCCTACACTGGTACCATGGTTAAAATTCATATTTTCTTTTAAATTGCTTCTAAATACTGTGCTAACTTAGCAGCAGGTTCAGCACTAAAAATAATTACGAGGAAAAAAAAAGGAGGAATTTTGAGAAATTATTAAGGTGTAGTTAACAAATAAAAAGTAGACTTAAAATAATTTCAGCCCAGGCAAGGCAAGGCAAGGCAAGGCAAAGGAAACTAAACTAGTCTTCTCCGCGTGCTATGATTTTCACAGAGTTACCTACCTACTAAATAACAACTTTCACAGCGGCACCTACAGCCTACGCGTAGTTGACGGAAATTGGACGAATTTTGACGACCGCGGTAATAGGAATAATAATGGAACATAAATACATCATACCTTGGCTGTCATAACGCCGTGTGTTTGGTCCCCTGTTTTCTTTCCTTCTATAAAACTCCCTCTCTTCCCTTGTTTGCTTTGCTTTTTGTGTCCTTTGCTCATTCTTCTTCGCTCCCCAGTCTCGCGCTTCTCCAAGTCCTCAGCCTACGTCTGCTCTAAAGTCCTTCCCCTCTCCAAGTCAAGGTCTTCACCCAAAAAAAGAAAAAAGAAAATTCCATTCCTTAAGTTGTGCTTCCTGCTCAGGTCTTCTCTTCATTCCCCTCATAATTTCTGTCTGCCTCTCTGGAGCTGAAGTTTTGTTGTGTTTTTTGTTTTTTTTTGTTTTCCCTCTCAGAGCTCAAGTTAGTTTTTTTCCGCTTTAATATTTGTAGGAGCTAATTTGTTGCGAAACCTTTTACTCCCAGTAGCGCTTCTTCTTCACGAGTTCAAATTTCTTTGTAAATTTTGTTTTGCCAAACACTTGTGTCAATACTCAAGCTCTGCAAGCAAGCTCCATCAAATTTGGTGGCAATACATATATATATTCTCGTGTGTGGTGGATCTGTGCTGCTCTTATAATTCGAGTGCTGTTGTTGTTTTTGGCTTCGAATTTTGAATCATCCTCTCAATCTTTGGGAATTTCAAGGGTTTGTTTACCTTCGCAATGGGAATAGGCGGCGGTGGTGAGGTCCGGAAACATGTGTGTGTGACGGGAAACTGGGGTCTTTTGAGCTCATGGCTTCTGCGTTCCTTGCTAGAAAGAGGTTACAATGTGCGCTCCGCAGTCCCTAAAAGCGCAGGTGCTGCCAAATTCTAATTCCTGACCCACCCAGTGAATATGCAGATCTGTTATTAGCTTGTCTAGAATTTGCGATTTTTAGAATTTCTTTTCCTGTGTGAAAGCTTGAGTGAAGAAGAATTGTGCTTGCTGGCTGGCTGGCTGGCTTGCAGATGAAGCTGCGGAGCTCATGGCACTGCCAGGGGCAGAGGAACGATTGGAATTGACCCAATTAGCAGCTGATCTGATGGACTACGGAAGCTTGGTGGAAGTATTTAAGGGCTGTGTTGGTGTCTTCCACACCACCTCACCTAGTGACCTTGTTTCCAACTATCCTGTAAGAAAACCATCTCTCTCTCTCTCTCTCTCTTCCCCAGTTCCGATATATTCCACCCACCTCACCATGTACAAAAGCTTCCGAGCTTTGAACATGAAGATGCTGCTCTGTCGAACTGGGTTTCCAGGAGGCTGCCCAGTAGTGTTTTCAGAATTCAGCTGCTGGGAAGCGAAGCTGGAGTGATCTGAAGAAATTGTTTTGTAATTGTGGGTGTGTACATATTTAAATTCTTCTTCTGTTCACGACAATTACAGCCGGAGATGATTGACTTGGAAGTGAGAGGGACGTTGAACGTGGTGGAAGCTTGTTCCAACGCTGCAGTGAACCGACTGCTACTCACCTCGTCGCTATCGGCTATGGTGTGGGATCAGCACCGGAATTCGGAGACTGTTCCAGCTGCTGGCGCGTGTATAGACGAGAAATGTTGGAGCAATTTGGATTTCTGCCGAAGCAAGAAGGTACTGGAGTACTAGTACCATCTTCATCTCCCCGACCACGCCTCCCGATATGCCCTTCTTCTTAAACTTGTTCGAAATTATAGGAAATTCTTGAATTCCTTGCGCATTTAAAAAATTTCTTGGCTACAAGTTCCGCCATAGCTCTATCACAATCTCTCTCTCTCTCTCTCTCTCTCTCTCGTGAAGTTCAGAAATGTGAGAACAGGAGCCGTCGCGCAACCGCAATCCTCGAATGCAAGCGCACCAGCGTAATGGCCCGGCAATAGGCCCTTACGCGCTGAGCACCTTAGAGCATGCGCAATGGTAGCCCTCTACTAGTATTTACCACATCCAGTGTGCACTGTTTAGTTTCTGCCCCCATCTGCCCTTATTACCCATGAACCCGAAAAGATGAACTGTACACAAAGGGAGTGAGAGACTATTTACCTCTCACCACCTGGGCGAATCATTGTAGTTGGCCAATGAGAAATAATCATTTATTACTGGGAAACAGTCATTTCCTGCTGCTGCTGGCGCTCTAGTCAAGGAAGGCCCTAGTAACATGTGCTCTGATCTAGACTCCCAAGCAGTTTCACAGTGTTTTCCTGCAAATCTTCATCCGAATAGTACTGTACAGGGTCATTTTAACTGCTGTTGTTGGGCATGCTCTAAGGGCATTTGCACAATGCTCTGCTACATGTCTGGGCATTACTTTGGTTCAAAGCCCCAAAGGGGGCCCTATATGCAGTTGCCTCAGGATGTATGGAGGTACCTTATAGTGGATAAGGTACAGGGGAAGAAGCAAGGCTTTGCTATCATGGCCATCAGGCCAGGGGAACCCAGGAATGGGAAGTCCAAGAGATAGGGGGGTCTGTCTTTGGATATACCATGGTATACTTACCCTGATGGGTGGGGAGGATTCCCTTCATACTCTCAGAAGTCAAAAGTCTTCTGCTCTACCCTATTATGCAGGCCTTTCTTTCCCTTGGTCAAAAATGGTACCAAGACCATGGTTATCATTTTGGATTTGAAAGTCTGAAAAGTTGAACAACCAACGTTTTTGGTTTTTTAATTCTAGGCAACATTCATGCAAAAACTCTTCCCCATTTTCTCTTATAGAGAGAATCTACCTTTTATGTGGCCAAAGCACCCACCAATGCACCATCCATGGAAGGGTTTACCTTAGGTATCCAACCATCCACAGAGATGTGAATGGACCTGACCTGAGTTACAGGCTGATAACCTATCTTGTAAATCCTCTGCTTCTCCCTTCCTCTACCCATGTTAGTGGGTAAGTACCTAAGTACCATAGGTATTAGGGTTTAAGGTCTCAACCCTAGGGTTTATGATTTATGGGTTGGGTTGTACTGGAATGGCTTGAGATTCGCACACCCATCTTAGAAGGCTTATTTGGTGAAACTCCACAAGTTTTCTGTGATTTGAATTTCGTAAATAGGGAACGGAAGTGATTATTATGTAAGTAGGTAAGGCACTTGGTGGCTGCTAGTTAAGTAGATGTGTTGCAGATGGTTGGTACCTAAGGTAACCACCATGGTTAGCTAAGGGACGGGAATACAACAGAAAAGTGGGTCCTGCCCACACACCATCCATCCTTCATGGTGTGTACTGGTTCACTCTAGGGGTGAATCTAGTAATGTGGAATGTCCAGTGAAGTTCACTTCAGCCATTTGGATGGAGGAACCATCCTTTGGATGTGATTTCATCACCAACTCTTCTCTGGTGCCATTCCAAGGGGCAAAATAGTGTTACTGTGTCAAAAATGATTGCAACAACATGGTTTCACATTTCTAGTTGTTCCAATGACTTAGCCTTTCAATTCTTCTCTTTAGAGGCTACTCATCCAATTGATGCTGCAGAAATCAAATAGGATTGATCAAGTTTCAGGGTGGGTTCTTTTTGGCAATAGATTTATCCACTAAGTCTTTGGGCACTAGTTTGACCCTGTAATCCTTGTTTCATCCCTAATTTGAGTGTAACTGCAAAGTAAGCAAAACTTGGTACCATTTAAGGAAACTAGGTATCAGTTCACAAGATTTGCAGGATTTTATTCTGACAAAACTTGAGATTTATTGAAGAATATGAGCAGCAGCACCGAAGGCACAGGTAAGGCAAATCCAAAACTGGGGGTGAAACTCCTGTCAGGACCAATTTAGATGAGACAACTATTTTGATCCCATATTTAATTCCTGTGTACTGTCTTCATCCTGACCTTTTTTAAAAATTTCATCCATAGTTTTGGCAAAACTGGGGCCCAGTATAGGGCCTAGTATCCCCCCACTTTGGGGTACTTTACAGATAAGTCTAATGCTGTTTATCATTTTTGTGCACATGTGTACAGCTTTGGGGTCCTCTTGCAAAGACAATGACTGAGAAAGCAGCCTGGGCCCTTGCCAGAGACAAAGAGCTGGATATGGTGGTCATCAACCCCGCAATTGTCTTGGGTCCTAAACTCACAACCTCCAGAGCATCTATCATGGCCTACCTTAAAGGTGTTGTTGCATCACATTCCTTTCCTAGCCCAAATTGCTTGATGTTTATGACTTAATTTTAGTTGCACATTCAGTGATTTTCTATCAAGTGTAAAAGATAAGTACGTTGAAATCAAATAATCATTTATTAATGCAATTTGTTTTTTTTTGTTTTGAACCACTATTTTAGTTTCCTAAAAATGTCAAGTAAATTGGTGTGATCACTAATTAAGCTTCTTCATTCACACATCTTTTGAATAAAATGTTGTGCCACCACATTGCCAAGTTCTTTTACCCTTGAAAGCAGAAGGCTGAAATGAACTGGGAGTGATAAAGAATGAAGGAGCTTTGTATAGATTACTAGAGTGTTCAGAAACTGATACTATGGTTGCTTTTGCTGTAATTGGGAACAGGGGTTAAGGAGCTGCCACAAAGTGGTTTATTTGCCTATGTGCATGTGGAGGATTTAGCACAGGCTGAAATCTCCACATTTGAGATACCTGAAGCATCAGGCCGCTACATTTGCTATGAAAGAGTTGTGAGTGAATTGGAACTGGTGGATATTATTCGCAAACTCTACCCTCACCGATCTGTGCCCTCCAGGTACTAAAACCTTAAACACTTCACAAACATGCCTGTGTCCACAATGTGCCTATTCTTCAACATAAAAGTCACAAAATATTAACCCTAATAAGTACAAGGCAAACGAGTTGAGAAATTCGGGCTATCTTCTTACTTGAATTCTAACCTTGAAGAGCAGCTCCACCCATGCTCATTATGTCACCTTGCAATAGTACTTCTAGCACATCCAAGATTTATTTTATTTTTCCCAACCTCATTGATAAAACTAAAATTGGGGCTGTAAAAGGTCAGGGACCCACTAGTACCAGCAGGTGTTAGGCTTTGCTATGGCTTTTGCCAGCCTCAGCATCTTGTGTGAGAAAGGCTGGGCTAAAACCATTGTGCTGAGCCAAACCAATATGTTTTGACTTTTCTTCATCCAAAAATTGCTATACAGTGCAGAAGTTGCTCTAAGTAACCACTTTTGTTTATGATGTTTATATGGTTTGCAGGTTCTCTAAGTCAGGGAACCCCCATGTGTTGACCAACGAGAAGTTACGGAAGCTGGGCATTACATTCCAAACAAGTGAACTAGTGGACTGCTGATGAGGGGACCAGCTGAAAACTTTAGAAAGCAACTGAAGCTTTACAACTGCTCCTCACATGCACCCTGTACATTACATTTTGAACAACCTTGCAAAAAACAAGAATGCACCTATCATGTTTTGAACTTGGTGAGGAGTACAGAGTGAGTTTTTACCATTGTTTGCCATTTCTTAGTTTTCGTATACTCAGCTGGGCATTTGTAATTTTCTTTAATATGTCACACAAGGTATCAAATAATGGGGGTTTGAAAAAGTAATGGACCCGCCTGGTTTCAATTTCAATCTTAAACAATACCCTAGATTACCAATTTTGCTGTGTCGGCAATACTACCCATTATGCATAATGGTCAGTTTTTTTGAATATCTGACCTGAGAACCCCACCCATTACCAACTCACTAAGCAAAAGGGTCAATTTTTCAAAGATACCCTACTTGAGAACAATCATGTATTGTGTCAAGACAAATTTTAGGGTTTAAATAATTTTATCATGGTACATAGGTTTTTCTATGCTACATAAGTTTTTCTTTTGTATTACATTGTACTATGTTGTTCATGTGTTTTATAAGAAACGACATAATATCATAAAAAAATCTTGTGATATGATTTGAAAACAAATCAACCACAAATCCTTCTCAAGAATTTGAACCTATGGGGTTCATGTCAAAGGTTGCACAAATTAAACAAGAAAGTGGGTTGTATTGTTCTGAGCTCTAAAAGCATGTCCAGTGGTCTTCGATGTGAACTTTTCAAAACAGCACATAATTCAAGGCAACCCAAAAATGAACCAGAAAGGAAAAAGGGCGCAATTGCTGATCTAGAGGACTGAGATATCACAGACGAGATTAAGCATTCAAAGGAAAAAAGGGTTTAGGGTTAAGAGATAAACTGACTTGGATTAAACACATGTTGATGCATTTGAGTATAAGTAAAGTATCAATTTTTTTTCAAAGTGATACTAGACTAAATGGGTCTTGACCAAGGTTAATGCTATTGAGGTAGGGTCTCCACCCAGTTCTCTTAAAAAATGCTATGCAATAGGTTAATTTTTAATATCCTACACCTGACATGGGCCTATAGAAGCTAATCCAGCACATTCCCTGCAAGCTCATGGCCTAACATCCAAACATGGAAGTGCAAAAATCAAATTATCATTCCATAAGCTTTGTCCCCCTCTCCTCCTTGTTGCAGTTGTGCAAATTTTCACCCCAATTGAGCACATGATCTGAATAATCCTAGCATTTGATGTACACTTTGGCACCCGCACAAGAAGCTTCTCCAAGAGTTGAGATTTTGAGAATTCCTCCACACTTTGTAACATTCCCCCAATATTCTGAAATTTGGGTCAATAATTAAAACAATCTTATTTTGCCTAGTTTACACATGTTTTGGTCCTCATACCTCCTCTACCATTGCAATCATTTGGAACTAAGCATCGAAGAGACTCCCCTCACCTCCATCAACATGAAGGCCAAGGAAAATCCCAATTTCCAAACAAATAGATTCCCCTTTTTAAAAACCCTAAACCATAAACTACATATTTGAAGGTTTTCTCATGCACCTAGAGGAGTGCAGGTATTCATCATTTGTTCTTCAATTTTGCTACTTAGGTGGTTGAGAGCTAAAACACATGGCATGAAGGTGGTAGCCCCCATGATGAGCATTGAAAAATGATGAAAGATTGAGAACCCTACTTTTCTTTGGCATAAAAGCCTTACCCCTAATCTTTAGAAGACATTTGCTTTCACCATGAAAGAGTTATTTTATTTCATAAGATCTTAGAAGATGGTCAATTGGTTCTTACACCTAACAATGGTCATTTAAATACATTATAAAAACTAGGGCATGTTTTTACATGATGTCGTGGTACTTTTTCAGGTTCACCATAAATTAAATTATTTTTTAATATTTTTAAAAATCTTAATAGTTAATTATGATGAAAATTTTAAAAATTCATGCAGTCAACCAAGTTTGATCCCTAAACCTCCTTGAGTAGCTTTCAACAATAACTTATTGACCACCTAACTAAAAAAGCACTAAATTTCTCTTCTATTAGTGCTTGGTTATAATAAATTTAATACTGAGTGCCGAAATTTTCAAATTTCAAAATTTAACTATTGAACTAAAAATTGAAAATTAAATTAATTATTTGACACCCCAGTGCCGAACCTAAAAAGGTACTATGGTAGTGTAAATGATTTTTTTAAAAACGTATCAAAACAAATTATTGTCATCAAATGTCATGTGTTGTAAACATTATTAACATTGACAATCATCATCAATAACATAACATGTAGTTCAATCATAATTTAATCATTGTTCACTTGTAGTTGATTCTTAATACATTCATAGTTCATTCATAATTTCTTTAGTAGTTCACTCTTAATTCACTCTTAATTAAAAAGGTTTTGAAAAAGGTTCCTTGTACAATAAGCATATGAAAGCTTTCATGGAAGCTTATTTGAACGAGGTCCCAAAAGAAATATAAATAAAATAAAACTTCCCATTACCTTTAATCCCTTTAACACCAATATGAAGTACAATCTTAAACCATAGCCCTATTCATCTCATTTTATATTCATGTTTGTATATGTTATTAAAATAAGACTCCATTAAAATTCTTGTCTTGCATATTTCATGTTCCTATGTTTGATTTTCATATTTTATGTTAGTTTAAACATATTTTTCCATAGTTTGTATTGGGTTTTGTATATTTTGGAAATCTCTTTGCCTTCATAATTTGTGTGTTTGTGACATTGTGTGTCATTAAACAAATTCTTATTATCACAATTTTATCTTTCATGTGCCTCTTTCATCTTCTTTTGTGCACATTCATCGTTGTACAAATCTTCTATGCATTTTTTGTGTGTGTGTATGTGTTTGATTTGGGTTTCTAATAATGTTGCAATATATCTTTGTTAATTAATTTTGAAGATGCCATTTTGAAAAGTTTCCAAGCCAGGAAAAAAACACAAGGAGCTCTTTGAATATAGACAAGTGAACAACCAACTTGCGAGATCTTTTTTTGATGGTGCCATATATGATTTTTGATTCATTTGCAAATTGAAAAAGAAATCACACAATTACTTTATCAATTACATCTACATATATACACAAACGAACTTCACATACACATTTTTTCAATATTTACTCCTCAATGATTTGTGATCATCTCCACCAAAAAAAAATTATAACCCCATCCCCTAAAAAGTAACCTTCAACGTTTTAACCATGAAGAGTAAAAAAAAATTACAAAATTATAATGTACTAGTGTGAACTCAGTGCATAATGCACCCGTGCCCCC
>Ga0209611_10004046_pt1 | contig 25168 bp, 21 predicted proteins | sample S1TSphgellanicum_3_FD_187693 | JGI IMG/M metagenome (GOLD analysis project Ga0209611, IMG submission 187693) | Host-associated microbial communities from peat moss isolated from Minnesota, USA - S1T2_Fc - Sphagnum magellanicum MG (SPAdes) (version 2) | ecosystem: Host-associated > Plants > Peat...
CCACGCCGCGGCCGCTCGTGTACAAATACCCGAGCCCGCTCTGCGCACTCGCCACGCCCGCCTGCGCCGCCATCTCGTACCAGCGCGCCGCCTCCGCCTCGTCCAGCGCCACGCCGATCCCGTTCGCGTAAAAATAACCGAGCCGCGCCTGCGCCCGCACCGAGCCCTGCTCCGCCGCCTGCCGCCACCACGTGATCGCCTCGCCCTGCATGCCGGTGTAATCGTCGATGAACGCGAAGAAATCCGCCTCGGAAAATCCGATCTCCGCCAGCAGCGCCCGCGCCTTCGCGTCGAGCAACTCCGCCCCGCGCGGCATCCCCGGCCAGCACTCCTCCGCCACCGCATGAAACAGCCGCGAAAACGCCTGCTCACGCGAAGGTGCCGGGGTGGGAGAGCTCATAAACTTGGATCGAGCATAGGCGCAAAAGGACGGCCCGGACAACCTCCGTAGCCGCGCCCGTAAGGGCGTGGACGCGCACCACCAACCATCCACCGCCTCACGGCGGCGGCTACGAACCCGAGAACGCTTGCGTGACGCGAGTTATTGTCCCGGAGGGACAATGGATCTGTAGCCGGTGGTAGAGCGAGTCCGCGAGCGGCACCACCGGAACGGTAAACGAAATGAGCAGCATCCTGAAGGGATGCCAGGAGCATCGTAGCCGCGCGCGTAAGCGCGTGGACTCGTTTCAAAACCGGTCCACCGCCTTACGGCGGCGGCTACGATTGATCACCACTGCAAATCCGCCGCATACCCATACTCCACCAGCATCGCACCCGCGCGATCCTTGATCACCTGCTTCTCCGCCTCGGAAAGACCGTGCCACTTCCCGCGCCCGTCGAACAGCGGCTGATTCATCTGCCAGTTGCGATACTGCTCATGGTTCTCGCCGAAAATCTTCCCCGGCTTCTCCAGATGCGGCGAAAAATAAAACAGCGGCGATTCGTGGTACCGCATCACCGCCTCCTCGAACGGCTCGCCGATAAAATCGAAAACCTCCCGCAGCGTCCGCTCGAAATCCTCCACCAGCGCCTCATACCGCACCACGCGCACGCCCGGATGATTCCAGAACGCCTGCCCCGCGCGATTGTCCTCCATCCACCGCGCCACTCCCGCCTCCAGGCTCCCGTAGCGGTCGCGGATCGAGCACGCCACATCGCGCCCGTCGCGCAGCATCAGCACGACTTTTCCCTCCGGAAAATAGCGCAGGATTTCCCCCACGCGATAAATATGCCGCGGCGTCTTCTCCACCCACCGCGCCTTGCCCACCCCGCGCGTCAGCAAATCGCACCGCGCGAAAAAGCCCCGCGAAGCCTCGCACGCCTCCGGCCACTTCAACGCAAACTGGCTCTCGAACGGAATCGCGCACAACCGCGAATGCGCCCCCAGCACCCGAACCAGCAGCGACGTCCCGCTATGCCCGCACCCAGCCACAAAAATCGGTGAGGTGTTCTTCATGCCTTAGCCCTGAAAGGGCGACCTAACATAGCCCAAGGCGCCAGCCCTGGGTAAACCGGAAAAACCACGGCCAGCCCTGAAGGGGCGACCTAACATAGCCCAGGGCGCCAGCCCTGGGGTAAACCGGAAAAAGCACGGCCAGCCCTGAAAGGGCGATCTAAAATTTTCCCAGCGCACGCAGGTCGCCCCTTCAGGGCTCATCTTCCTTTTAAACGCCGAAACCCAGGGTTTCACCCTGGGCTATTTTAGGTTGCCCCCTTGGGGCAGCCGATTGCGAAAACCCAAAAGTCCCATAGGTCCTATAAGTCCCATAAGTCCTATCTGTCCTACTCCGCCAAGCCCCTCAATCATTCACTGCCAGCTTCGACGGATCCGCCTCCAGCGGCCGCCCGAAGGCGCAGAACCGGCCCCGGTGGTGCACGAACCACGACGTGTAACCGCCGCACGGCTGCGAAGGCCGGAAAATATAAATATCCGGCCCGCCGTCGCGCCGATTGTGCTCGCCGCCGCTGCTCTGCGAGCCGGCCATGATCCATTGCCCGCGCTCGTTCGTGCCCAGGAACACCATCACGTGGGTGATCGGCGGCTGGCGCTCCGGCCGGTACGTGTTCTCCCAGAAAAGCAGGTCGCCCGGCTTCAAGTTGCGCTGCAGGTAGGCCACATCCGGCAGGCCGTATTCGTCCTGCGGCACGTCCCACGCCTTGCCCTGCTGGTGCAGGTAATAGTACTGGTCCGACGCCGTGCGCGGCAGCGCGATCCCCGCCACCGTCTTGTAAAGCCAGCGCGACGTGTTCGAGCAATCCATCACCCATGCCGAGCGCTCGCCCGGCGGACGCCAGTCGTCGTTGTAATCGATCCCGCGATCCCCCAGCGAGCGCGCCGCCTGCGTGAACTTGTAACCCCACTCATTCGCCGGATCGTCCGCCGGCGCGTTCATGCCCGCATCGCCCGAGTGCGAGCCGCCGATCGAACTGAAAAAGCGCGAGAAGGCCGACGGCTGCTGTTGCTGCGGTGGCGGACGGCTCGAGGGATTCGCCCAGCCCGAAGGCGCCGGCGTGATCGTCCCGCGCGAAGTCGTCGTGGCCACGGTTGTTGTCGCCGTCGTGGTCATGGCCGCCATCTTCATCCGCTGCCTTCTCACCCTGAGCGGCGGAGCCGGCGGCATGTTCACCAGCCGCGGCTTAAACGTCACCGTCGCCGGCGCGGGCAGGCTCAGGTGCGGCGGTGCGATCATCGGCGTCAGCCGCTGGCCATCCGCGATCGACTCCGCTTCGGCATCCTTTTGCTGGCGCTTCGCGTCCGCCTCCATCTCGGAAGGAGAAACCAAATTCGCGATCGGCGGCGCCTTCCCGTAGGTCGCAACCAAATCTGAATCATCATCGCTGCCGTTCGACGGCACCACCGGGCACGAGGCAAACGTCGAGGCCGGGATATCGAAATCCTGCACCACCGGTGTCAGGTGACGCTTCGCCAGCGCCGCCAGTTTCTTCGCCGAGACCGGCACATAAATCACCTGGCCCGGCTTCAGCTTGAAGCTGGTGAGGCCGTTGATCTCCTCCAGCTTCTTGCGCGTCGTGTTGTACTTCGCCGCGAGCTTCGTCAGCGAATCGCCCTTCACCACCGTGTACGCCATCGTATGCGGCGGCGCGGACTTCGCCGTGCTCACCGTCACCCCCGCCGAAGGCGTCGAGGTCACCACGCTGGACGATGCCGTGGCCGGAGGTACTGCCGCCGTTTGCGCCGGGAGCGGACGCAGCGCCAGCGCAAGGGCCAGCATGGAGCCAATCGAAACGGTTAATTTCCGATTCTTCATGGAGCTATGCGCGCGTGAATCGATGTTAGCGTGAGCCGGGCGGTTTATTTCTTCGCCGGCGGAACCTTGATCACCGTGCCGATTTGCAGCCGGCGCACCTGCTTGTTGGTCAGCTTGTTGTACCGCTGCAACTGGCGGCCGGTCAGGCCCCACTGCTTGCCCACGCTCTCCAGCGTGTCGCCCGCCTGCAGCGTATACGTCGCGGGCCGCGGACCGGCTTCCGTCGTCGCCGCCGGTTCGGGCGCGACAGGCGCGGGAGCTGGCGCTGGCGCCGAAGCCGACTGAGGCGGCATCGCGGGAGCCACGGGAGCCGCCCCCGTCTGCGCAAAACTAAGCGAAGGCGCCGCCGCCAGCGCGAGGGTAACAAGGGCGAAAGACGAAATTCTAAAGGAGCGTTGGATCATGATTTGAGGATGGCAGAGTTTATACGCTTATAAAGTAAAAAGTTACTTCTCTTCCCCCAAGCGAACAGGTTGAATCTTAGGCAGACAGAGCCAAAACACGCAAGCATCTCGTTGAGGCCTGACGGCTGGCGCGCGCCGCCTCTCAGGGAGCTATAGGACTTATAAGACCTATAGGACCTATACGACACCCAAACGCAGAAAAGTCCTATAGGTCCCATAAGTCTTATACGTCCCATAAGTCCTATTTCAGCCTCCCACGCCACAACAGCAATCCCAGCAATCACATCTTTTGGTAGCTTTTGCTCAAAAGACTGCTATAGAAACACTGGCTCTTGCGTGCGCGGAACCGGCTATGCCCAGCACGGTCTGTCTTTATAGCGTCAAAATCGCCTGTCCCGGGGACGCGGCGATGGAATTGATTGTCGCCCACGACGTCATCGCGCAGTGGAACGCCCACCATGCGCTCCCGGACAAGCGCATCCTCCTTCCGCTCGGCGAAGACCTCGCCGGCGATGCCGAGCACGACCTGCTGCTCGAGTTCTTCTGCGGCTCCAGCATCCCCACCGAGGCCGAGGCCGCCGCCGCCGAGGAGGAAATCGAGAGCCAGCTCCGCCACGGCCGCCCGGCGCTCATCTACTTCTCCGACGCCCGCGCCGACTTCAGCGGCAACGACGCGCTCGCCCGCGCCGCGCTGGAGGAATTCCAGAAGCGGCACATGACCGCCACCGTCGACAGCTACGGCGACGAAAAGGAATTCCGCGCCAAGTTCGCGCGCCAGCTCGAGGCCGTGCTCAAGCTCCACGAACATTTCAAGGCCGGAGCTGATAAAGCCGCCGCGGCCACGCCGCCGGGGAAACCGCTCGACCCGCGCCGCACCGGCCCGCTCGATCCCTGGGCCCAGCGCATCCTCTTCGAGGCCTGCGACGACTTCGAGGCCTACATCGGCCGCAACGTCATGGGCGGCACCCTCCGCATCCAGGCCAACGGCAAGCAACTCGTCGAGCAGACCGATCCCGAGTCCCTCGCCAAGTGGGAAAGCGCCTTCAACGAACTCCTCCACGGCGGCTACATCCGCGACGCCGGCTGCAACGGCCAGCTCTTCCAAATCTCCCCCAAAGGCTTCGAGTTCCTCAAGACCCTCGGCAAATCCCCCATCGGCTACATCGCCGAACTCGGCGGGATGTGATCCGGACGACTCGACGAGACGGAATTACTTAGACTCCCAAAGCGGCTGCGGGTGAACTAAATCGCCGTTTGGAAGGTCATCTATTTCCGTGGCCGTATAGGTTCCATGTTCTTCTCGCCAGTGTATCTGTACGGTCCCGGTCCGTTTGCTTCCAGTAAGATGAAACGTATATTTACCAGTCGACAAGCCATCAGGAGCAGTCTCTACGTTCCAAAAAAGCGCATCGATCGAAAGATCATTGATAGGCCCATACGAAGCGAGCACGGCCTCGTTCGCCCGAATAAAATTTTCCGATTGCTTGAGCGCAGGGTTGAATGACATCCGAAATCCTTGAAGCCCGAGTGCGACCAACGCCAATAGGCCGATGCCAATAAGGAGGCGATGACGCAGGCTTATACGGCTCAGGAGTGAACTACCCGGTTGCGCGTCGTGGCGCAAACGCATCCATTTGGCCGCCCAGTACCATGCGACAAGCATGGTTCCGATAGTAAGCCCGATGACCAGGACCGCTTTCTCCATGCTGCTGTGCGTGGGCGTTTCCTCCACGCACTTTAGAACGAATTGAAGACCGTTAAGAACGATGAGCACAAGTCCGACAGGCCAAATCCATCGGGGTAGCCTCGACATCACCTGATCATAATTACTTGAGCAGCGATTAACTGCGACCAAATTTGCGACCACTGCGACCAGAAACGACTAAAAGGTTGCTCGTATGTTAGACGATGCGCGAGGCGGCGGACCTGGCCGGGCTGGACTTCGTGCAACTGACGGGCAGGCCACTGATGATTGCTTTCGCTATGCGCACGCTGCCGACGCTGCTGGTCATCGACGCGGACGGCGTGGTGCGTTTTCAGCACGCCGGCTGGGATGACGCAACGCTGCAAAAGTTGCGCGGGGAAATCGGCGGGCTCCTGCGCGTGAAAAGCGCGAAATTCTAGGGACACGCGCACTCGGGCGCAAGCGCCGTGCCACGTGCGCGGCTTAAATCACCAGCCAATTCTGAATCACCTATTTATATAGGCTGCCGAAGCGAAATAAGGGACTACCCGCGCCCCTCGGCCACGTGCCGGACGAACTCCTGGGCGCGGTGGGTGAGGGCCGCGTCGTCGCCCGCCTCGTAGAGTCCGCCGCCGATGAGGAGGATGACCTCGGTGCCGTAGAAGGCGAGGACGTCGGCGACGTTCTGGTACTTGATGCCGCCGGCGGGCATGGGGAGGGTCGGGAGCACGCCGGGCTCGCTCGGGCGGACCAGCGCGTCGGCGAGGCCGCGGCAGGTGTCGCGGCTGTAGGCGAAGCGGCCGCCGAAGTTGGCGAAGATGGTGGCGTCGGCGCCGTAGAGGGGAAAGAGCTTGCCGTAGAGGAGCTCGGGCCGGATGCGCGTGGCGCCGCCAAAGCTCGGGTGGCCGATGACCGGGACGGTGGCGCGCTCCCGGACGATCTCCGCCAGGAAAGGCAGGCCGAGGAGCATGGGGGCGACCATGACGGCGCCGACGCCTTCCTCCTGCGCGAGCTTGAGCTGCTCGAGGACGACGGTGGGCGTGCCCATGAGATTGGGGACGTAGATCGACTGGCGGCCGGTGGCGGCGTTGGCCTCGCGCACGGCGCGCTGGCAGGCGCGGAGGCGGTCGGCGAACGGGTGGAAGCTCTGGTTGGCGAGGCCGTGGTCGTCCTTGATGATGTCGATACCGGCGCGAGCGAAGAGGCCGCAGAGTGAGGCGAGGCGCCCGGTGGTGAGGCCGATGGGCTTGAGCGCGGTGCTGGTGAGCGCGCGGCCCTGGACGTTGACGATCTTGCGTAGGCCGGCGGTTCCGAAGCGCGGGCCGGGCAGCGCTTTCTCGCGCGTGGGCCAGTCCTTCGGCGAGGGGAGCTGGAAGTCGGCGAGCTGGACGTGCTCCTGGATGGAGGAGTTGCCGAAGAGGACGTTGAGGAACTGAGCGGGATCGTCGCCGGTGGCGCTGATGGGGAAGTCGATGACGACGCGGTGCAGGTTCGCGCCGGTCGCGGTCACGGAGATGAGCCGGCCGACGATGTTCTCGAGGACGAACGGATCGCGCAGCGCGGCGCGTGGGAGCTCGACGGTCTGCTCGAGCAGCAGCGACTCAACGCGCGCGTCGAGGTCGGCCTGGTTCGGTGCGGTGACGATATAAGTGACGCGCAGCGCGGGCCACGGGGTAGGGGAAGTCTCCATGAAGCGAAGCGGCGAAGCTAGCGCCACGGACGGGCCGCGCGCAATGGCAAATCGGCGCGGCTTGTTGCAACGACTGACCTTTTCCCCTTGACCCATTTTCCGCTGGAGGTATTCTCATTTTTTCGGTCCGCGCTCGCGGTGGGAGCCTTTATTGGTTTCCCACCTTTTTTTTCCCCATCGCGGGTGATGGATCGGAAAGCAGACCGGAACTAGATATGAGCCAAGAATTTATTGCGATGTTGGATTACATGGAAAAGGAGCGCGGCATCAAGCGCGAACTCCTGCTCGACGCCGTACAGACCGCGCTCCTCGCCGCGGCCCGCAAGAGCTTCGGCCCGGCCCGCGAACTGAACGTCGCGCTCGATCCCAAGACCGGCAAGATCACCGCCATCGCGAAGCTGCTCGTGGTCGAAAAGGTCACCCAGCCGCACGACGAAATCTCCCTGCCGAAAGCGCGCGCCATCCGGGCCGATGCGCAGCTTGGCGAAACCGTTGACGTCGATGTCAACACCAAGGACCTCGGACGCATCGCGGCGCAGGTCTTCAAGCAGGCGCTCAACCAGACGCTGCGCGGCCACGAGCGCACGATGATCTTCGAGGAATTCAAGGACCGCCAGGGCGCGATCGTGACCGGCACGGTGCGCCGCTTCGAGCGCTCCGACGTCATCGTCGATCTCGGCAAGTTCGAGGCCGTCATGCCCGCGCGCGAGCGCGTGCCCACGGAAGAGTACACGCCGGGCGAGCGCATCCGCGCCTACGTCGTCGCGGTGGAAAACACGCAGCGCGGGCCGGAGATCATCCTCTCGCGCAGCCACCCGAATTTCGTGCGCAAACTTTTCGAGCTCGAAGTCAGCGAGCTCAACGACAAGACGATTGAGATCAAGGCCATGGCCCGCGAGGCCGGTTACCGCACCAAGATCGCGGTCTGGTCGGCGAACGAGAAGGTCGATCCCGTCGGCGCGTGCGTGGGCATGCGCGGCGCGCGCGTGAAGAACATCGTGCGCGAGCTCAACAACGAGAAGGTCGATCTCTTCAAGTGGTCGGCGAACATCCGCGAACTCGTCGTCGAGGCGCTCAAGCCGGCGAAGCTCAAGACGCTCGAGGTCGACGAAGCCGCGCACAAGGTCACGGTGCTGGTCGATGAGGAAAACCTCTCGCTCGCCATCGGCCGCCGCGGCCAAAACGCGCGCCTGACGCAGAAGCTCACCGGCTGGGAAATCGACGTGAAGAAGGAAGAGGAAGTCGCCGTGCAGGGCTTCGAGCAGAAGCTGGCCAAGGCCACCGAAGCGCTCGCGCACAGCCTGGAAATCGAGCCGGCGGTCGCGGAGAAGATCGTCCGCGCCGGATTCCTCAGCGTCGAGGGCATTGCCGAAGTCGAGCCACAGGATATCGTCGATGGTGCGCCAGATGTCGACCCGGAACTCATCGGGCAGATCCACCAAAAGGCCCGCGCGCTGCAGGCTGCGCCGCAAAGCTAATTTTCAACCTATTACATGTCCAAGGAAAAACCCCAGAAAAAAGCCAAGGATGAACCCGTGACGAATGCCGCACCTGCGCCCGCCAAGAAGGCGAAAGCGTCATCCGGGGAAACCAAGGCCAAGGCGACGAAATCGCCCAAGAGCGCGAAGGCCGCCGAGCCTTCGGCGCTGGAAACGGCTGCGCCCGTCGCCAAAACGGAGGCGCCCGCCGCACCGGTGGCGCCGGTTGAAGAACACAATCCCGCACCTGCCTCGAAGCCGAAGGGACCGACGCTCACCGCTTCCGAGCGCCGCATGCAGGAGAACGAGTCCGCCGGGGCGACGAAGAAGCCGGAAACTCCGGCTGCTCCCGCCGCCGCGCCAGTGCCCGCACCCGCCGCGAAGCCCGCGGCGCCGGTGGCTTCCGCCGCGCCGGTAGCGGCCAAGCCGGCCGATGCCGCCGCGCATGGCATTGAGGACGCCGCGCTCGCCGCGCAGCAGCTCAAGGACAAGATCGTCGTCATCCGTCCGCCGATCATCGTCAAGGACCTCGCCGCCAAGCTCGGTCTCAAGCCGTTCCAGATCATCCATCACCTGATGGAGATGAACATTTTCACCAGCTCCAGCCAGGCGCTGGAAGAGGAAGTCGCGCGCAAGCTGACGACCAAGCTCGGCTTCGCTTTCGAGATCGAGAAGCGCGAAAAAGGCGCGGGCCAGATCCACGCGCCGGTCAAGATCGTCGAGCCGCCGAAGCCGGAGCCGACGCAGGCCTCCGACCTGCAGTCGCGCCCGCCCGTCATCACGTTCATGGGCCACGTCGACCACGGCAAGACGTCGCTGCTCGATTCGATCCGCAAGGCGCGGGTCGCTTCCGGTGAAGCCGGCGGCATCACGCAGCACATCGGCGCCTACACGGTGAAGCGCGGCAACCAAACGATCACGTTCCTCGACACGCCGGGCCACGAAGCCTTCACGGCCATGCGTGCGCGCGGCGCCAAGACCACGGACATTGTTGTGCTCGTCGTCGCGGCGGATGACGGCATCATGCCGACCACGCTGGAGGCGATCCAGCATGCGCGCGCCGCCAAGGTCCAGCTTATGGTCGCGATCAACAAGATCGACTTGCCGAGTGCCAACCTCAATCGCGTCAAGGGCCAGCTCCAGGAACACGGCCTCGTGCCGGAAGAATACGGCGGCGAAACGATTATCTGCGAAGTTTCCGCGACCAAGGGTACCGGCATCGAGAGGTTGCTCGAGATGATGTTGCTCCAGGCCGAAATTCTCGAACTCAAGGCCAATCCCAAGGGGCTGAGCCGCGGCGTCATCATTGAGTCGCAGTTCGAGCAGGGCCGCGGCCCGACGGCCACCGTTCTCGTCCAGCAGGGCACGCTGCATGTGGGCGATGCCATCCTGGCCGGGCCGTACTACGGACGCGTGAAAGCCCTGATCAATGATATGGGCCAGAGCGTGAAGGAAGCCGGCCCGTCGATTCCGGTGAAGGTGCTTGGCTTTGACGGTGCGCCGTCGCCGGGCGAGGCGTACGACGTGCTCAAGCATGAGCGCGAAGCGCGGGAGCTGGCACAGGACCGCGGCGACAAGCTGCGCCTGGGCAAGCTCGAGGCGCCGCCGCGGATGACGCTGGAAAATCTTTTCGAGGCCATTGCCGACGAAAAGCACAAAGTTCTCAAGTTGATTCTCAAGGGCGACGTGCAGGGCTCGGTCGAGGCGATCGTTTCCTCGCTCAAGAAGATCGACAGCAAGAAGATCGATCTCGACATCGTCTCGGCGTCCGTCGGCCCGATTTCCGAGTCGGACATTCTCCTGGCGAAGGCTTCCAATGCCGTCGTCATCGGCTTCAACACGCGCACCGACAACGCCGCGGCCAATGCCGCCAAGCGCGAGGGCGTGCAGATCAAGCTATTCTCGATCATCTACGAACTCCTCGACCAGGTGAAGGAAGCCATGGTCGGCCTGCTCGATCCGGAACTGCGCGAGTCGGCGCTGGGCACGGCGGTGGTCAAGCAAGTCTTCAATCTTTCCAAGTACCCCGTGGCGGGTTGCAGCGTGCAGAGCGGGCGCATCGTCCGCAATGGACGTGCCCGCGTGCTGCGCAAGCGCCAGCCGATTTACGATGGCGCGGTCGTGACCCTCAAGCGGTTCCAGGACGACGCGGCCGAAGTGCGCGCGGGACTCGAGTGCGGTATCCGGCTTGGCGATTTCAACGACTATCTGGTCGACGACATCATCGAGTGCTACCAACTGGAAAAGTTCCAGCAGACGCTCTAGCAGTGGACGGGTGGTCCGAACGGACCGGTGGGACACAAGCGGGTCCCATCGATTTCGGTGGCTGGTGGAGCAAGCTTCCTTTAAGGTGTTAAACACCTAAAAATAGTGCACATCGTCAGAGACTTATACTTGGCAGCGATAGTCGCATGCACTACTTTATAAAGCATAGGTTAGTTGTTCAGGACGTACTTAAGGAAAGCTGTGGCCGCCAACGAAGATTTCATCCTCGAGTTGCTGATTAAGCACGGCCTGATTCAGCCCTCCGACATGGAGGACGCCCGCCGTGCTTCGGCGAACAATGGGCATGGCCCGGTGGACGAGCTGATCCAAAAAGGATTGGTCACACCGCTCGATATTCTGAAGGCCACGGCGACCGAGGCGGGTGTCGATGTGCAGGAGAAGATTGAGAACGTGCCGGATGACGCGGTCAAGGCGGTGCCGGGCCAGCTTGCATTCCGGCTTGAAGTCATGCCGCTCGACCTCAAGGGCCGGCATCTGCGCGTGGCCCTGGCCGATCCGTTCAACTTCGATGCCATCGATACGCTGAGCAAGGAGCTGCGTTACGATATTGATCCGGTCGTTTCGCCGCAGGACCAAATCGAGCAGGCGCTCAAGCGGCATTACGGCAGCACGGAGGAGCAGTTGAGCGGCCTCCTCGATGCGGACGCTGCCTCGCTCCGCATCAAGTCATCCAGCGACGACGAGGAAGAAGGCGGCAAGGTCGTCGATGACGCGCATATCATCCGCCTGGTCAATTCGATGATCATGGACGCGCATCGGCTCAAGGCTTCCGATATTCATCTCGAGCCGCTGGAGAAGCGCCTGCGCCTGCGTTACCGCATCGACGGCGTGCTGCAGGTGATGCCCGACCAGCAGAAGAAGCTGCAGGGCGCGATCATCAGCCGCATCAAGATCATGTCCAACCTGAGCATCGCGGAAAAACGCCTGCCCCAGGACGGCCGCATCCAGATGCGCAGCGGCGACGGCAAGACGCAGATCGATCTTCGCGTCTCGACCATCCCGACGAACCATGGCGAATCGATCGTCATGCGTATTCTCGACAAGACCAGCCTGCAGCTGGGGCTCACCGAGCTCGGTTATCTTTCCGATGACCAGGCGACGATGGAACAGATCATGGGCTTTGCCGACGGCATCTTCCTCGTCACCGGACCGACCGGTTCCGGCAAGTCGACCACGCTGTACGCCTGCCTCAACATCATCAATCGGCCCGACCGCAAGATCATCACGGTGGAGGACCCGGTCGAGTATCAGCTCGCCGGCATCAACCAGGTGCCGGTCAATGCCGAGGTGGGCATGACCTTTCCGGCCGCGCTGCGCGCCATGTTGCGCCAGGCGCCCAACATCATCATGGTCGGTGAAATTCGCGACTTGGAAACGGCGGCCATCGCCATTAACGCTTCGCTCACGGGCCATCTGGTTTTCAGCACCCTTCACACCAACGACGCGCCGAGCGCGATCACCCGTATCATCGATATCGGCGTGAAGCGATTTCTCGTCGCCTCCTCCGTGCGCGCGATCATGGCCCAGCGTCTCGTGCGCCGCATTTGCAAGGAATGCACCTCCCCCTATGAGCCGACGGAAAAGGAACTGGCTTCGCTCAACATCACGGCCGACCAGATCGCGGAGGCCAATTTCCGCAAGGGCTATGGGTGTGACCGCTGCCGCGGCAGCGGGTACAAGGGGCGAATGGGCATCTTTGAGATTTTCGTGCTCGACGATGAAATTCGGCGCATGGTCAACGAGGGCCTCGGCGTCTCGGCCATCCGGCAGCGCGCGCGCGACCTCGGCATGCGGACGTTGCGCGAGGACGGCATCCGCAAGGTGCTGGCCGGCATGACCACGCCGGAGGAAGTCATCTCCGCGACCATGGGAGACAAGGAGTAGCCATGAATCCGGAAATGCTGCTGGCCTTTTTGCGCGACAACAGCGTGATCGATGAGACGCAGTATTTCGATTTGCTCGAGGAGCTGGAGCGCACGGGCAAGCCGATCGAGGAAGTGATCGCCAACAGCGGCGTGATCCAGCTCACGGAAATGTACCAGCTCATCGCCAGTACGCTGGGTACGGAAGTCGTCGATGTGACGAACATGGAATTTCCGCACACGCTGCTGAGCATCATTCCGCCGCAGACGGCGCGGTTGCAGGGAGTGCTGCCGCTCGACTACGACGGCACCACGCTGCGCGTGACGGTGGTCAATCCGCTCGACCCGAACGTGCTCGATAACCTGCGCTTCACGCTGCAGAAGGAAATCGCCGTCTACGTCGCGCCCGCCGCGCAAATCCAGCAGATCATTGAGAAGTTTTATGGCACCGACGTCTCCGACATGGAGGAAGTGCTCAAGACGCTGGCCGGCGATGCCGCGACGAACCTGGCCGCCACGGGCAAGGAAGACCTCGATGCGGCCTCCTCGGCCCCGATCGTCAGCTACGTCAACACCGTGCTGGCGCAGGCCATCCAGGCGCGGGCAAGCGACATTCACTTCGAGCCGTTCGAGTACGACTTCAAGATCCGCTATCGCGTGGACGGCGCGCTCTACGAAATGGCGCCGCCGCCGCGCTCGCTGGCCAGCGCGGTCACGTCGCGCATCAAGGTCATGTCGCAGATGAACATCGCCGAGCGGCGCGTGCCGCAGGACGGACGCATCCAGACGACGATGTCGGGCCGGCAGGTCGACCTTCGTGTTTCCACCCTGCCGACGCAGTTCGGCGAGAGCGTCGTGCTCCGCGTGCTCGACCGTTCCGCGGTGAAGCTGGATCTGGGCGCCATCGGCATGCCGAAGCGCATCTACGATTACATCTGCGAGGTGATCGAAAAGCCGAACGGCATCTTCATCGTCACCGGCCCGACCGGCTCGGGCAAGACGACCACGCTTTACGCCTGCCTCAACCGCATCAACACGACCGACTCGAAGCTGCTGACGGCGGAGGAACCGGTCGAGTATGAGATCGAGGGTATTCAGCAGGTGCCGATCAACGAGGCGATTGGGCTGACTTTCGGCCGTGCCCTGCGCGCCTTTTTGCGCCAGGACCCCGACCGCATCATGGTGGGAGAAACGCGCGACCTGGAGACGGCGCAGATCGCCATTCAGGCCTCGCTCACCGGCCATTTGGTTTTCACGACGCTGCACACGAACGATGCGCCCGGCGCCGTGGCGCGTCTTATCGACATGGGCGTGGAGCCGTTTCTCATCGCGTCGAGCCTCGAGGCCGTGCTCGGCCAGCGGCTGGTGCGCAAAATCTGTACCTCCTGCCGCCAGCCCTATGAGCCGAGCGACGCGGTCTTGCGGCAGATCGGGCTGACCATTCACGACATCGGCGACAAGAACTTTTTCTACGGCGCCGGATGCCCGGATTGCAACAACACCGGCTACAAGGGACGCAAGGGCATCTATGAGCTGCTCGACATCACGGAGCCGATCCGGGAGCTCATCACGCAGCGCGCGCCTTCGCAGGTCATCCGGCAGAAGGCGATTGAGCAGGGCATGACCACTTTGCGGGCCGACGGCCTGCGCAGCATTTTCGACGGCGAAACCACGATCGAGGAAGTCCTAAAATACACGTAGAACTGCAGTCCAACCCGCACGCAAACCTATGCCCAAATTCTCCTACACCGCCGTGGACTCCCGCGGCAAACAAGCCAACGGCACGGTCGAAGCCTCTGACCAGAATGATGCCATCACGCAAATCCGCCAGCTGGGATTCTACCCCCAGCGGCTCGACGAGGCTCGCGACGACGCGAAGATTGTCGCCGAGGACAAGCCGAAGGTCCGAAAGGGCGGCGGCAAGGTCAAATCCAAAACGCTGACCCTCTTCACGCGCCAGCTTGCCACGCTGATCGAGGCGGGCCTGCCTTTGCTGCGTAGCCTCAACACGCTGGCGCGGCAGGAGCGCAACGCGGTCATGCGGACCGTCATGCTGCAGCTCAGTGAGGCGGTGGAAAGCGGCGGTACCTTTTCCGAGGCGCTGGCGCAGCACCCGCGTATTTTCGACAAGCTTTATGTCAACATGGTGAAGGCGGGGGAACTCGGCGGCGTGCTCGAAATCGTCCTGACGCGGCTCTCGGAATTCCAGGAGAAGTCGCAGAAGATCAAGGGCAAGGTGGTCGCGGCCATGGTTTACCCGATCGTCGTGCTCGTTATCGCGGCGGCGATCCTGACCTTCCTGCTCATCTTCATCGTGCCGAAGTTCCAGCAGATTTTCCAGGACGCGCTGCCGGGTAAGCCGCTGCCCGCGATCACGCTCTTCGTCATCGGTTGCAGTCATATTCTTGTCGACCAGTGGTACATCGTCGTCGGCACGATCGTGCTCTGCGTCGTGGGCTACAAGGCGCTCTCAAGCACGCCCGCCGGCATCGTGTTTCTCGACCGGATCGCGCTGAAGATCCCGGTCTTCGGCGACCTGACCTCGAAGACGGCGATTTCCCGTTTCGCGCGCACGCTCGGTACGCTGATCAGCTCGGGTGTGCCGATCCTCCAGGCGCTCAACATCACGCGCGACACGGCGGGGAATACCGTTGTGGCGAATGCGATCAACAGGATTCACGACAGCGTCAAGGAAGGTGAATCGGTGGTGGGCCCGATGGAAAACTCCGGGGTGTTTCCGCCAATGGTCACCTCCATGGTGCAGGTCGGCGAGGAGACCGGCCAGTTGCCCGACATGCTCGTGAAGGTTGCGGACGTCTACGAGAACGAAGTCGACAACGTCGTCAGCGGCCTGACCAGCATTCTCGAGCCGATCATGATCGTGATGCTCGCGGTGATCGTCGGCACGATCGTCATCGCACTCTTCATGCCGATGGTTGGCCTGATCACGGGCATGAGCGACCAAGCCACCGCCGGACACTAAGCCGCCGCTGATTCGATGGCCCGCGCACCCCTGTGCGCGGGCCCTTGCAGAGGAGGACGGGCTTCCGTCTGTCGTCCGAGGCGCGGTTTAAACCCCGAGGCGAAGCTGGCTGAACTCCGTGCTGCTGCGGACGAGATCGACCAGGCGATTCACATCCACGTGATCGTGGATCAGCGTCTGAATGGCACCGATCTTGTCGCGGTCGCCCACCTCGGTCTTGACCTGCATGTGGCCGATAGCCGTGGTGGCGCTGGAGATATCGGATTGCGTGGAAATGAAGGGCAGCGCCCGCTGACGAATAGTCTCCAAGAGCGGCTCCGGCGGCAAAATGCCATCAGTGAGGACCACGCCGGCGAGGGGAGCTTTTCCTCCGTTGCGCGCGTCATCGTTCAGAATCAGTTCAATGATGTCATCGCGGTCGCCGGGCGTGATGATCAGCGTTCCGGGTTGCAACAGTTTGCCGGCATTGCGCGAGGACATCGCGCCCACGCCGACGCGAGCGATGCGCCGCCGCTTGTGCTGCGCCCCGGCGATGAATTCGCCCTTGAGCCGCAGGCAGGCCTGGTTGACCGTCGGCTTCCACAGCTCGGTGTGCATCGGGATCATGCCGAGCAGGGGCAGGCCAAGCTTGGCCAGACCGCGCGTGGCGTAGTCCCGCAGCATCTCCATCTTTTCCGGCTGCACCTTGTTGATGATCGCGCCGATGACCTCGACGCCGTGTTTTTCGAAAAAGGCCAGGTTCATCGCGATCTCGTCGATGGGCCGCCCGATGCCCGCGCGGCTGACGATGATGACCTTGCTCTGGAGCACCTTCGCGACCACCGCGTTGGAGAGATCGAACACGCTGCCCACGCCGGCGTGGCCGGTGCCCTCGATGATGACGAAATCCTTTTCCCACGCGGCGATGTCGAAGGCGTTGCGCACGCGGTCGTGAAGCTGGTGGGTGATGCCGCCGGTGAGGTAGCGGCGCGTGAAGTCGGGCTCGACCGCGATCGGGCTCATCGCCTTGAGCGGCGTGTGGGGGTGATAGGTCTCATTGATGAGCACCGTGTCCTCGTCGATCTTGAGGCCCTCGATCTCCACGAAACGCTGGCCCACCGGCTTGATGTAGCCGATGCGCGGGAAGTGCCGCTGCAACGCGGCGAATAGTCCCACGGACGTGGTCGTCTTGCCGTCATCCATCCGCGTGGCCGCGACGAAGATGCGCGGCGTGATCGTATTGCGAAGGGTCAGTTCCGGCCGCTGCAATTGCGGTTCGAGGAAGACGGAGTCGGCCATGGTCAGGCTTGTGCGCCCGCGGGCACGGGGTCGTAGCGGCCCGCGCCCTGGTCGGGATAAAGCCGGCGATACTCGACGGCCTGCAGGCTGACGATGGCCGCGACGCCGACAATTTCATGAATGCTGGCGCCGCGCGAGAGATCGGCCGCGGGCTTGTCGAGGCCGAGCAGGATCTGGCCGTAGGCCTCGCCGCCGGCGAGCCGGTGCGTGAGCTTGACCGCGATATTGCCGGAGTTGAGGTCCGGGAAAACGAGCACGTTGGCCTGGCCGGCGACCGGGCTGCCCGGAGCCTTGATGTCGGCGATGTCCTGCACCAGGGCCGTGTCGACCTGAAGCTCACCGTCAATTTCACCCAGCTGCTTCTTCTCGAAGAGCTGCTGCTTCGCCAGCGCCGTGGCGGCGACGATCTTTTCCGTGTCCTGCGTCTGCGCCGAGCCCTTGGTTGAGTAGGAAAGCATGGCCACGCGCGGGACGCCGCCCGTGAGCTGGCGGAAAAGCCGCGCCGACTCGGTCGCGATCATGGCGAGTTGGTCCACATTCGGATTCGGGATAACGCCGCAATCCGCGAAGGTGAATACCCCGTTCTCGCCGTACTCCGTCTTCGGGACCTGGAGCACCACGCACGAGGAGATCGACTTGATGCCGGGCAGCGGCTTGATGAGCTGGAAGAGCGGGCGCAGGATGCTGCCGGAATTTGACGTCGCCCCGCCGACCAAGCCGTCAACCTGGCCGTTTTGCAGCATGAGCGCGCCGAAATAATTCGGATTGGTCACGATCTTCACCGCCTCCGGCTCGGCGATGCCCCGGTAACGGCTCAATGCGCTGAGGCGCTTCACGAAAAGCGGTAAATCCTCCGCGTGTTCGGGATCGATGATCAGGATCTTGGTAAGCGAGACCTTGGCCTGCTCTGCGGCCGCCTCGATTTCATCACGCTTGCCGAGCAGAACGGCGACGCCGAGCCCCAGGTGGACGAATTCTGCCGCGGCGCCCAGGATGCGTGGTTCCGTCCCCTCGGGAAAGACCACGCGCTTGGGATGGCTGCGGAGCTTTTGGAAGACGCTATCAATGAATTTCATGAGTGGAAAAGGATGAAGAGGCTGACTTCGGAGAAAAGCCCGGAGAGGTGTGACGCCAGAGGCAAAATAAGGTTAATGCCAATTAAAATGAGAAGTCTAAAGGCTGGCCGCGGGCGTGTCGAGCCATCTTCCCCTCGCTTGGAAGGCGACGCGGTCAATACCGCTTCATCGCCGGATCGACCTGCGTGGCCCAGGCATCGATTCCACCCGTGAGGTTTTTGACGTCCGTGAATCCCTTGGCCTTCATGAAGTCCTGCACCCGCCCGGAGCGGACGCCGTGGTGGCAGTAGACGACAATGTCCTCGCCTGTCTCCAATTCCTCGACGTGCTGCTGAAACTGGCTCATCGGCATGAGCTCGGCGGTGGGCAATCTGTTGATGGCCCATTCGTCCGGCTCCCGGACGTCGATAAGGCGAAACTTTTCGCCGCGATCAAGCCGGGCCTTGAGTTCAGCGGGGGAAATCTTCATGGTGTGTTCGATCAGCATGTTCCTCTGGGCCAAAGGAATCAAGCGCGTCGTCCAAATGTAACAGAGGCGGGACTTGGCTGAACCTGCCGTTTTGTCTAAAAGTCTTCCGAGCGGGTTCTCCTACCCGGCTAACCCAACTTCAAGTACTTTTCTTTATGCAACATAAGATCATGGTCGTCGATGACGAGGCGGATGTCATTGACATGCTGGTCATGAACCTGCGCTCCGCGGGTTTTCAGGTCATCACCGTGGAAGACGGCGCCACGGCGCTGGTCAAAGCCCGCAACGAATCGCCCTCGTTGATCATCCTTGACCTCATGCTGCCGAAGATGCCCGGCCTGGAAATTTGCAAAGTCCTCAAGGGCGATCCGGCCACGCGCCACATCCCCGTCATCATGCTCACGGCCAAGGCCGAGGAAGTCGACAAGATCGTCGGCCTCGAGCTCGGCGCGGACGATTACGTGACCAAGCCTTTCAGCCCGCGCGAGCTGATCCTGCGCATTAACCGCTCGCTGCGCCGCGGGAAGGAAAAGGCCCCGGGCGTGGAGAAGATTTCCATTGGCGAGCTGGTGCTCGATCACACCCGCCACGAGGTGCATGTGAAGGGACGCCCGGTCGACCTGACCGCGACGGAATTCCGCCTGCTGGCGCTGCTCATGGAACGCCGGGGCCGCGTGCAGGGCCGCGACAGCCTGCTTAACGACGTGTGGGGTTACGAGAGCGTGATCGACACACGCACCGTGGACACCCACGTGCGCCGCCTGCGCGAGAAGCTCGGGCCGCTTGCCTCGTATATCGAGACCATCCGTGGCGTGGGCTACCGCATCAGCGAAGGCGAACCGGCTCCCTTGCCGGAGCTGGCCGCCGCGCGATAATCCTGCGACTGGCACAAAAAAGCGGCGGTCTTTTGACCGCCGCTTTTTTATGGCCGGCCGCCTTAGAGGGCGGTGGCTGCTCTCGGAACAGCTTGCGGGCTCTTGCGGGCGTCCGAGGTCAGCGCTTGCCGTCGAGCAAATCGTACAGCCGCTGGGCCCGCGCCGGGACCTGCACGTTTCCCTCGAGGATGTCGCGCACGTGGGTGTGTTCGCCGTACTCGTCCTGGTTGACCTCGGTCTTCACTTGGATCGTGCTGCCGCCAAAGGTCGCGCCGCCGTAGAGGCCGCCCGACTCGCGGTAGACCAGCACGTCGCGCCGCTCAAGGTCGCGCGTCGATTCGCTCTGGATCGCGGTGTCGTCACCGGCCGTGCCCGTCGCGGTGGCGTCCCACTTGAACTTTCCCTCGTTCATGAACTGGCTGATGGCGCGGTCGGTGTTGAGCACGATGATGTAGCTGATCGACGTGAAGCCGAGCTGGAGGCCAAGGCTCGCGCCGCTGATGTTAAACGCGGAAGGAGCACGCCATACCGTGCCGGTGGGGCCGTAATGGCGGATGACGACGATGCCTTCGCCGCCCTGTCCGCCGATGCCGATGCCGCCCTTGAGGATGGTGCAAATGGCCACGCCCTTGGCGTTCTGGAGCACTTCGGTTGGGATGGGATTGTCGGAGCCCTGGCGCTTATCTACGATTTTGATGGCGTCACGGATGCGCTCGTTCATGTCCGCCGCGCGCACGAAAGGCGTGGAGGCAACGAACAGGACGAGAAAGGTGGAGAGAAGCAGTTTCATGCAGAGTGATCGTGCGGACTATCGCTCAAAAGGCAAGTTTCGCCTTGCTGACGTGAATTACGCCTGCGCAAGGAGTTCCGGCGTGCCACGCTTACTTGAAGCTTTTCAGCTTGGCGATGACGGGTTCGGGGCCGCTGCCCGGGCTGTAGCCGGTCTCGCGCCCGAGTTCCTTGCCATCGGGAGTGACGACGACAAGCGTCGGATAGCCGTCGACGTTGAACTGCTTCGCGAGCGCGCTGTTCTGTTCTTTCACCGCATCGCTCTGTGGCTTGCTATTCGGGAAGTCCAGGAGCACCCCGACATAATTCTTGTCGGCAAAATCCTTGAAGCTCTGCTGGTCCAGAACTTCGTTGTCGAGCTTGATGCAATAGGGGCACCAGTCCGAGCCTGTGAACTGCAGCAGGACGAGCTTGTTTTGCGCCTTGGCCTGGGCCAAGGCGGCCTTGTAGTCGGTACCCCAGTCGGCTTGGACGAGGGTGGGAAGGAGAAGTGCGGCCAGAACGGCAAAGAGAGTTTTCATGGTGAACTTAAGCATCCGCCGAGGCCGGACTTTGTCAAATGGCAGTGGGGCAATAAAAACGCCCCTGATCGGGGTGGGCCGTCAGGGGCGTTTGGAAAAATCACTTGGAGCAGATGGGGCGGTCCTTATGCAAAAACGAAGAGGGTTCGGCCCCCTGACTCCCCAGGCAGGGAAGGGGGATTAAACCGCGTCCCAGTAACCGCGCCAGCGGGGGCGAAACATTTCGCGGCCGAAAAAGAGGACCACGAACATGAGAATGCCGGGGGCGGCGAGATAGAGGGCAAGAACCGAATTGGAGTCGGCCATGCCAAAGTTCTGGGAGAAGAGGCTGCTGAAGAGCTGGCTGATTTCGTTTTGCATACCTTCCCAATGCAATGGCAATGCCAACCGGCAAGAACGACCTGATTTGAAGGCCCTGCGAAGGCAGGAAGAGTTCGCTTTTTTAGGCCCTTTATGAGAGGTAAAATCATCCCGAAGAAGACGGTAACGACACCGAAAATGATGATTTATACCTAGGTAATAAAAAGCGTGTCAGATAAAGAACATAGATACTTTATGCCTAAGCAATTTAAAGAACAGGGCATAAATTGCCCATTAGGTCTTGGTGAGAACTTGACCTGAGACGTGTAAGACCTATTCCTCCCAGACGTCCCGCCACTTTTCCACGCCTGCGGCAGCCACGGCCCGGCGGCGGCAAGGCCGGTTCTCGCGCCCGGGCTCAATATTCGAATCGGAGTGAAGCACGGCGAACTTGTACGCGATCGACTTGCCCGCACTTTCGTTGAAGGCAAGTTCCGTGAACCACGTGTTGGGATTGATGTACTCGAGGGGAACGCCCTTCGAGAGATCCCAGTTGCCCAGCTCGGGGCAATCGCCGATGACGACAACCGAATCACCAGGCTTGGTGAAGACGCCGTTGACCTGCACGCGCGCGACGGTTTTCCCATCCACCCGCGGGCCGACAAAACTGAAGATACGCGCTCGCGCCGGGCCGATCTTGAAGTTCGCCAGCCTGCCGTCTTTCACGCTGATCTTGTCGCCCGAGAGAATGCACTGGTGCTCGCCGTTGGGGAGTTCGGTGTCGATCGACTCGATGACGCGCTCCGGCCCCTTGTTCAGGATGACGAGGCAGCGTGAGCTCTGGTACTTGCGCAGGAAGACGAAGACGTCCTTCTCGACCAGCTTGGACCACTGGCCACCCCACTGGATCGCCGGGTTTTTCCCGCGCTCGGCGGATAGGCGCCGCGTCATGTCAAATACCGGCGTGTTGGTATCCCACTTTTCCATCATCGGCCGGTTGTAAGGATCGTTGCCGCCATCGGTGTCGTTGTGGAGATACTGCTCGGCGCCGTAGTAGATGCACGGGATGCCGCGCATGGTCATGATCAGGCACGTGGCGATCTCGAGCATCTCGTTGCTGGCGCCGAGCGACTGGAACCGCGACATGTCGTGGTTCTCATAGAAGGTGATCAGCTCGCTCGCGTTGCGGTAGTTGCCGTCCTGGTCGAGGATGTCCTGCACCAGCTTGAAACCCTCGGGCGCGTTCTGCGCGGCAGCGCCGCGGATGGCCGTACACATGGCGAAGTCAAAAACGGTCATGCCCGAGCGGTTGGCGAAATCGACCGAGACCGGGTTGGCGGGGTGATTGTGGATCCACTCGCCGAAGATGAAGATGTTGGGTTTGTGCGTGTGCATCTCGCAGGTGAATTCCTGCCAGAACCAGTTCGGCATGTGCTTCACCGTGTCGACCCGCAGCGCGTCGACGCCCTTGTCGAGCCACATCTTGATCGCGTCCATGATGTAGCGGCGGTAATCGAGATTGTTCTCGTTGAAGGTGGCCAGGCCGCACAGTTCGGCGTTCTGGATTTGCCACTGGTCGTTCCAGTCCTTCACATCGCCGTAGTGGTGGTACCAATGATTTTTGTCATCATCGAAATCCGCGACGAGCTTGCCGTCGTCGTAAATCTTGCCCTTGCCCTTGGTCGTCGCCGGCGAGCTGTGATTGCAGACGATATCCAGGATGAACTTCATGTTGCGCTTGTGCAGCTCGGCGATGAGCGTATCCAGCACCGTGTTCGTGGCGAACAGGCGGATTTCCTCCTGCCGGTTGACCCAGCGCGCATTGACCCGCTTGAAATCCTGCGTCCAGTAGCCGTGGATCGGCGCAGCGCCACCGGCCGCGCCCTCGACCTGCTCGAACAGCGGCGTCAGCCAGAGTGCCGTCGCGCCGAGGTCGTGCAGGTAGTCAACCTTGTCCAGCACGCCCTGCAAGTCGCCGCCCCAATATTTGCCCCAATCCTGGTGGGAGGGATCATCGAGCTCGGTATCTTTGCCAAACCGGTTCTCCTTCTTGCCGCTGTTGAACCGATCGACGACGGCGAAGTAAATCGTCTCGCCACGGCACTCAACGTCCGACAGGTGAAGGTGGGATGTCGTGTCGATCTGCGCGCTCGTGAACGGATCGTCGGGGCTTTGCGGTTTTTGGATAGCTGGGTCTTTTTGCTCAGTCGGCATAAATCTTAATTTCAATGTTGGCAGGGCATAAAAAAAGGAAAGGGCACTCGCCGTTTCCACCGGGGCTGGCGGACGCCTCTAGCGCCCGCCAGCCTAATCCTGTTATGGCCAAAGTCTAGCGGCGGCGAGAGGGACTCGCTTTCTCTTTCTCCTCTTCGCCTTCCTCGTCCGCCTCGGCATTGATCGTACCGGCGGCTTCGGTCAGCTTCTCGTCCGTATCTTTTTCTTCCTGGAGCGTCTCGGCCAGCAACTCCGAGGCCTCGCTCTCCCCGAGCAGGTCCGCATATGTTTTCACCGAGCCGTAGCCGGCGATTTCATAGTGCTCAACCCGCTGGGCGGCGGCGATCAGCATCGCGTCCTTGGCGGCATCGGAAGCATCTTCCTCGATCGTCTCCGAACCTTCCTTGATCAGGCCCTCCATGGCCTTGCACTTCTTGCCGGTCGGTTTTTCCTCGAGCTTCTTGAAGATCTCCTCCAGGCGATTGACGTGGCCCTTGGTTTGCTCCAGATGCTCTTCGAAGCCTTGCGCCAAGTCCGGCGAAGTCGCTGCCTTGGCCATCTTCGGCAGCGCTTTGACGAGCTGTTGCTCGGCATTGTAGAGGTCCTTTAACTGTTCAACGAATACGTCCCTAAGATTTGTTATTTTTGACATGTGTAGTACTCCTATTTCCGAGCTCTTATGCAAGGCCAATACCAAGCGCGGGCCAGCAGGCTCTTGCCTCTGGCGGGAGCGAGCACTCTCGATTTTCATGAGGGAAGTTCGCCGCAAAATGCGCGGAATGCTTCGCGTTTTTCCACGAGACTGCCCACTTTTTCGAAAGCTGAAGTGGTCGCGACCATTTGCCCACTTTCCGAGTTGCTATTTGGGAAATCCCTGCGCATCTAATGCGCGCACGGAGCGCGCCTTGGAAGCAGTTAACCCCGCATGAACGACAAGCCGGTTACCCCATCCGCCGTCCGGTGGCTCGCCTTCGGCAGCCTGGGCGTGGTTTTTGGCGACATCGGCACGTCGCCGATTTACACCCTCAAGCAGGCGATCCAGGACAAGCCGGACGTGCTGCACATCGAGGCGGCGGCAAGCCTCATCGTCTGGTACCTGCTTTTCATCGTCACACTCAAGTACGTCTACTTCCTGCTGAGGCTGAGCAATCACGGGGAAGGCGGCGTCTTCGCGCTGCTCGCACTGGCCAAGACCAACACGCCCAAGCAAGGCTGGCTCATCTACGTGCTCATCGTCGGCGCGGCCCTGCTTTACGGCGACGGCATGATCACGCCCGCCATCTCGGTGCTCTCGGCCGTGGAGGGTCTCGCGCCGCCCGGCGACGGCACGCAGCTCGCGCCCTCCGCCTCGGCCAATCCGTGGATTGCGGCTTTCATCCTCGCCATTTTGTTCACGGTGCAGCGCTTCGGCACCCGGCGGATTTCACACGCCTTTGCGCCCACCATGTTCATCTGGTTCATCACCATCGCGTGCCTCGGCCTGCCGCCGATCATCAAGTCGCCGTCGATTCTCCTCGCGCTCAATCCCTACTACGGCTTCGGCTTTCTGGGCGAACATCCTGGCGAGGCCGTCGCCATGCTCGCCAATGTCACGCTCGCGATCACCGGCTCCGAGGCGCTCTACGCGGACCTCAGTCATTTCTCGCGCCCAGCCATCGCCAGGGCATGGAACTTCATGGTCGCGCCCTGCCTCATGATCAACTACCTCGGCCAGGCGGCGCACGCCATCGACACTCCCTCCGACGTGGGCAACCTCTTCTTCTCCCTCGCGCCGAAAGGCGGCCAGTTCGCGCTCACGCTGCTCTCCATCGCCGCCACCGTCATCGCCTCGCAGGCTCTCATCACCGGCGCCTATTCGTTGACCCGGCAGGCCAGCAACCTCGGCTACTTCCCGCGCACGCGCGTGATGCACACCAACGCGGAGCACGAGGGCCAGATTTATCTGCCCGGCATCAACCTCATCCTGGCCGTCGGCGCCATTCTGCTCGTG
>Ga0209611_10004047_pt1 | contig 25163 bp, 15 predicted proteins | sample S1TSphgellanicum_3_FD_187693 | JGI IMG/M metagenome (GOLD analysis project Ga0209611, IMG submission 187693) | Host-associated microbial communities from peat moss isolated from Minnesota, USA - S1T2_Fc - Sphagnum magellanicum MG (SPAdes) (version 2) | ecosystem: Host-associated > Plants > Peat...
AGGACCTTACCCTCATGCTGGACATTTCAGGCTGAATCATAAGGAAACCTCTAAAGCACAGACAAACACTCCTTTTCATCTAGTTTTGCAAAACCCCAACTGTGGGTCGTATGAAAAATAACAACACAAGCAAGAACTGGGCATCCAAGGATTTGCAAGACGACGATGCTTTCAAGAGAGATTGGGTGAATTAGCACCACTGCATTGCACTGAGATTCAACACCAGCTTTTAGAAGTTGGAGATGGAAATTTGGTCGTGATGGCTGGACCTTCTGGCGCCATATTCTCCACCACCTCTCTCAAGAAAAACCTGTTTAGGAATCCGAAGAGTAGAATCCCAAACTCGTGAAGAACTATTTAAATTTCATCTTTGTGCTTGAACACAGCTCCCAAGAGAACTTTATGTTCAAAATTTTAGGGATATTCGAAAACCCCAAGGTACAGTACCTTGGGCTTTTGGGTTTTACTAAATTCACAATCACCTAAAGTACTCAGAGAAAATTTGTAGGGTATGTGGAGGGCACCTTATATTCATGAATTTCCCTCCTAGAAATTGGGAGGGATATTATGCCTACTCCTCAAGGATGGGAGGTTAATTATTCCTACTTATAGGTGTAAGAACCCTCCCACTATTGAGTAGGCATAAGAACCCTCCAATTCATAGGCCTCTTGATCTACATAGGTTTGGTTCAGGATAAATTTTGCCTTGTGCTTTACTAAAGGTAAAGCACATGGGTAGTGGACATTCCCAAAATGCAGGGCCAGACTGGGCTATCACCTCATCTTAGGCCCTTTATTTTGTGAATGCCCTTATCCTAGGGCTTTACCGTACACTAAATTCGACTCTTCTTGGATTTTCAGGTACAGTGGACTGTCACACAACTTTTCTTTTGTCTATTTTATTTGAAAATTTGGACATATCTAGTCAATAATTTTGCCAATTTTCAACATTTATAAAAATGATATATTCCAATGATGATGTTTCAGATCGGAACTGGTTTATGGAGGAGGGGATTTTGGTGATTGTCACTATGACAATTCCATAGTCATTCCAGATTATAATTCATTGCAAATGAAATTTCATTTGAAAATCGTTTTTTTTCTTTTGTCTGGTTGTATTTTGTTATTTATTTTGCACCTTTTCAATGTCTTTTTCTTTTGTCTATGTGTATTTTATTGTGAACTTCTCTAATGAATTAAACTTGTGTTGGCATTTTGGCTAGCAAATCAAGAATGTAAAAAAATATTAATGGAAAAAAATGACATCCAGTGAAATTTATAACATTTTATTTTTTGAAAAAAAAAAATGATTACAACAAAACTATTTCGTTCACACAAAATAATTTAATCCTTTGTCACTGGTAATGTGAAGCAACATAGAGCCCAAATTTGTGTCGAAGCCATTCAAATATTATGGTTTGCAATGAAAAATAACATAATAGTACAATGACAAAAGGATAGAGACAAACTCCCTTTATTTTGCTAATTTTGAACTCTAAATTTTTCATTTTGAAGATGGGCAATGTTTAGGCCATGTCACGCAATTAAGGTAACACTTAGGCAAACATTTCAATATATTTATTTCTTTTTGACCTAAGCGTCTAGCATGTAGGATTTTGAAAGGCATTTTTACCCAAGGCCAAAAGAATAATCAAATATTCATCAAAGAATAAAAATTCAAAATCAACTCCAAAATCATTAAGACAACTACACCAAAAAAACTAGACACATACTAGTTCTACAATTGAAGGTTCCTACTCATTATGAAACCATCAAACCAATAGCCCAAAAAAAGAGACAAGAATTGAAAGTTTCAATTTTATTTTTCGATCAAAAGATGAAAATCGAAGGTTCTCCTCTACATTGAAAATTTGCTTAAACCAAAACCCTAAAAACTAGATTCAACTAATGCTAGTAAATGTGACCATTCATTTGTCCAAGACAACATAATGCATTGCATTTGTTGAGGGTTACATGACATTAAACCCACACCATTGTGTGGCACAAAAAATGCCCAATAACTTGAAGTGCAATTGTGAATAATATGTTATTTAGCTTGATTAATTTGAAGTAATGGAAATAGCACTCCCCCACCTTACATCCACCTCAATGTTTGAAATTGTTTATGAACTAACATCAACAACAAAAACAAGGTTGGTCTCTTTGGTTTCTAAGTTGTTTAATATACTAATTCGATGGGTTTAATTTGTTGAAGTTTATAAGACTTGCAAATAAAAAACAAATGCATTCTTCACCATGTATTCAAGTGTTGGTGCCATGTGATTGACAAGGCTTTCAACTTGCAAATAGTAATGTCGAAAGAATAAACACTTATGATCCAAATGAGATAACCTAATTTCGCATTTTGGTCCATTATTATTTTGAAATCATGATGTCAAAAGTCCACATGCCACCAAACATCTTGAAGTTTATTATGAAGGCTTGAAGGCCTATTTAACATCACAAAGCATCTAACACTAAACAAATATTAAATTCAATTGTTTAATTCTTTTTCCATGCTACTCTAATCAATGTTCTTCATAACAACCCATCATGTGCATGTTGACAAGTTAATTTAACCTCCCCAACCATATGCAACAAGGGACCTTAATCAATAGCATGGACCATATGGAATGTATCTAGTACTATGTTCCTTAGTTGTAAACTCATGCAAACTACAACAAAATAATGGATTAAATACATACCATCAATGATAGTTGGTGTGATCACTAATCTTTTTGAAACTTCAATTTCATCTTGCATCCACCAAACCATTCAACTAGTTATCAAGGTGACAATTGACCATGAACCTCCTTCATTTCTTAGATCATGGAACATGTGGCATCATTATTTTAGATCTTGAAATTATGCTTTAAGTAAGAACCCATCCAATTTTTCAAAAGAGAATGCATTCCTTTTTTTCTAACTTTCCATGAAAAAAGAACATAGGAAGAAAGGTTTAAAATTCTTGAACATGACATGAAGTTGACTCCAAATTTGCATGAGATAGGTACAACAAAAGTAGTTGGAAAATAACATGAAGGCATTTGTCACCTCTCAATCTAGATATTTTCTCTCCTAACCTATTTGGGACACTAATGCCAAACTAAACTACTGGGAAAAGAAAAGCAAATCCTTTACATACAACCTATTTTCAAACTTTAGTGACACCTCTCTTTCCACTACCTATGTTTCCTTATTTGCCCATGAATACATTGTTGTTTCAATTGTTTCTCACATAATAAAGTGAACATTTGATGACCCTTGTTTAAGCTACATGCAAAAATAGGTAAAACAACAATAAAAACCTTTATGAAATTGTTGAACATTTTATGTTTTTAATTAATTGATCTAATATAAGTTTTTTCATTAATGTGCATTGATTTTCAAATTTCACGTTGTAAAAATAGGTTTCAAGTAAAATTTAACAAAAAGAAAACATTTTTCTTTTAATGACTCATTGAAATATATGATGATTTTTCATCACCTAACTTAATACATAATTTTAATCATTTTTTTCCAATTTAAAAGTACATTTGAACACATATTAAATTAATGTGTTTCAAGTGTACTTTTTAATTTCATTTTTTTGAACTAAATTCTTAAAAACTTAATATACAACATCATGGATGGTATTTGACACATACCTTCACCCAACTTTGTGCTACTTTTTAATAGTTATATGCATGACATAAGATTTATGTGGAAACAATTTTTTTTTACATGTAATTTACCATGTTTTCACCCTACATTAAAAAACATTATGGATTTCTTTTTCAATCCGTTCTGCTTAACCTTGTTTCAAAGAATAGAACTTAAAGCTTACAAAAGTGATGGCTAGATGAATAAGAATTTCATGAAAATTTTCTTAAACCTTAACCATCATGATTTATACAAGAAATTATACACCTTCAAATTTTCAAATGCCATGGCTAGAGTGGTGTCAGGGCAATTGTTTTCTAAAGCCAAAAATCCCAATTTATAGGTTCCAAATTGGTTTTTCTTTTGTTCTAGTAAAATTTCCATAGTCTAGGTTTTAACGTAATGGTTTTTATTTTGATAACATATAGTTAAAGTAATTGAAAATTGATTACATTTCAAAAAGCAACCAACATTGGTGTCTATGTGTCTACCTACAGCTTTCAAAAAATAAAATCGAATAATTAATCAATACTTGTTTGAAACGTCCTATATGTTGCTTGGATCATTGTTAATTGATTAAAGTTTTGTTGAATTACCAAATTTCACTAATTGGGGATTCAAGAATTGAAAAAGATACATTTATGTGTTGTTCATTATATATTTTTAGATTGTAATACAATATCATACAAATATTTAAGCACAATGATTTTAGTTTTTTCTTTTTTTTCTTTTTTTTCTTTTTTGTAATGGAAATTGGTTGGTGTTTGACATTTTTAAATAACTAACATTGGCCACATAAAATACCTTGATTTATTACTGAATGTTTTGAAAATTCAAAACCAAAACTTTAGGTTGACCAGATTGCAATTGAACATTTGTTTCATCAGTTTTTTGAATTTCTTGTTGAACCTTACGCAATGCTGTGAATATCATACTAATTGAATCCACTGTTGCAATCCACCAAGACGCATGGTGATTTTGACAAACAATCTCACGAAACCATGGCTTGGATAAGACAAAGACTCTTCATTGCAAGAAAATGTAAATTCTTGACAAAGACAAAAATTATATGTTTGGTGATGAATAAGGAAGAAAAAACTTATAAATAAACAAGTGTGATATAAACACTAGGTTGTGAAGCAAAGTTGCCTACATAAGCTCACAACAAGTGCATTTACAATATTGAAAGGTGTTGTCGTAGTTGGGATTTCTATTTATATTGTTCCATGGAACCTTTTTAAAGTTCATTAACCATTTAAAAAAACTTCATTCATTAAATCTTTTAGAAAATTTGGAAGCATATTATTTTGTAGAATCTTTTTATAAATAATATTTATAAAATATTTATTTATTTTCTTTTTTTGGTGATAATAGGTTCAAAAAATTAATGCATTGTATCTTTCAAGTCGACCTATGTTAATATGAAAACAATTGTAACCATTGCATAAGATTTCATGTTTTATGGTGGTGATAACTTAAGTTGGTGTTAATTTTTTTTGGATTTACTTATATAGTAGCATTCATTATATATTATGAGAACATATGGATATGTTTGAAATAAATTATTGGCTGATTTTTTAAATACCAAAAAAAATTCTTAAAAGGATTTTGAAAATATTTGAAAATGAAATAGTTTTGGAAAACATTTAATAAAAATTCACATAATAGTATAATATTGAAACATTTTTTTGGGCCACATGATTTTTTTAACTATTTTGATTTATAAATCATGGAATCAATAATATTTTCACTAAATAAACAATCTTTATTTTGACATATCAACATGACTAGTTAGCATACTACTTTTTAAGGACTAGCCAAAGGGGGCACTAATGGCTCATTATAGTGTGATGGCATTATTATAAAACACACTACGATGGACCACTTATGGCAACAAAAAATCCATATTTCTAATGTATTTTGAACCCAATGAACTTAATAAAACTAAGTCTTTCACTAAAATCAATGAAATGATGTTGAAATTAACATTTTTTTTCCATTTTCCCCTTATATCACCCTACTATAAACCTTTTTCAATATATTTAATGTAGACAAGTCTTTGAAAACCAAAGGTTTGTAGGTAATTGAACTTTGCAAAACATGGATATTTTGAGGTCATTAAATGGAATTATGAATATATATATATATATATTTCCATATTTTTTGACCTAAATTGTCATAGACATTTGAAATAACATGCCCCAAAGTTCTAAATAATTCCCATACAATGGCTATAAACAATAAACCCATTAGTGGGTAAGGACTTTGGACACGTTTCAATTAAATAATTCATCATTGATTGAATATTAATAGTATTGATGTAATTTCATTCAAAGAAAGGATTAATTCATAATGTTTTACTAAATTGAGTCCCTTTTAAAATTTTAAAAGATCATGTTTCATTTGTGGAACAATGAATTATATAACAATATTTGTCAAACCTATAAGAAAATAGGCATTGGTACATCCAAAAAAGTCCATCACAATGTGTTTTTATGCCTTTTTTCCTCTTTTGGAACTTTCATTTTTAATTTTCTTTTTAAACCAAAAATTTATATTTGTCCCATTTGTTCATTTTAACAAACACAAGGACAATAACAATTTGGTGTAATTGTTAAATTTGTGTTTTCCAATATATTTACATGGTACAAAAATAAACATGGAATCCAACAAATTAAAATAAGAACTTTAACCAACAAATAGTTATGAACTTTTGAATCACCCAATTTGGACATCATTTCCAAAAGTCCTTATTTTGAATTTTTTGTTCGATTGATGTTTGTTTTTCTAACATATATGTGAAAGAGTTATTTAGTTGATGTCTTGGTCATTGAGATTCTATTAGTTCATTAGTCACCATATAATCCCCATGTAACATTGGTTTTTAAAATATATATATTGAATGTTAAAATATAGACTTTGTGGACTGTTGTATCTACCCAAAATGAAGCACACTAACTTGCAACCATCTAACTGCTACTATTGTTGTCACTCAATATTTATCAAACTTGCCCAATCATCATTTAATTCAATAACTACCCTAACATACGAACATGAACAACTACAAAATTTTGTTATCAAAGATGAAATATCCTTAATTGAAGCTTGGATGTTTAACATCATAAATGACCATTTAAAATAAAATCATAAAATGTATTCAATACAAATATTTTGGTAGTGTCACCCTTATTATGACAAGTGATATTTACCAAACAATATCAACAAGAGATAATTGGACATTTAAAAAGTTAAATGAAAACATAAAATATCAAAACCAAACTTTTTGGAAAAACAATGTCCAATCTTACAAATAATCAATTCAAATAATGAATCAATTTGATATTTGGATTCATGGAAATTTCTAACAAATTTCAAGTAACATTGCAAATAATAGAAGATATCAAATATGTAAACTTTCAATGTCTTCAACAATCACCAAATTTTTTTGTCATTCCACATGTATATTAATATATAAACATTCACATGGAAATATTACCAATATCCAATATCCTACAAATTTCCACACAATCCAAACAAAAGATCAAGATTGCACACCATCATTTGAGCAAAAGAAAACAAACTTATTAAACTGTGTGCTAGAAATTATGTTACATTTAACAATTTTATAATAGAGCAGATTGAATGTTCAAATTCACAACATAATTTTAAAAAGCGATAATATGGATAAATTTTCAAAATCTAAACATTCAATAAATAGCAAAAGAGAATCTATTCGTATGTGTGCGTGCGCTACATGAACAATATTGAACATCTATCAAACCAATACCAAAAGAAATAAGGATTGAAAAAACTCAATCAATCTTGTGTCATAACAAGAATCTAATTCCCTATTCTAATAATAACAACAAGAATCATTTTTAAATCTTGAGGATTGTTATTAGATGAATTGATCTTCGATCCAAAAATGTCACAAACATGATTTTGATATGCATAACATTAACGATGCATTTAGCATTAACAGATGTTGTATGTGGTAAATGCCAGTGCATTAAACAGGCCCATGTAATGGTATTCAAATTGTGTCTTACTATCCAATGTTGAAATACTCAAGGGTGAGGATGGGGAAACAATTAACACTGGATATTGCATGTGATAAATACCACTAGACCCCCAAGTAGGGGGTGTGTCGGTGTACCTGGTCTTATGCATGGCCTTTAAGAACTTTTTGTCAACACAACCATGGCTTAAACAAGGGCTGTAGCGGGCCCTGGAACCGGGTGTGAGATCGTTTCCAGCAGCTATTCTAAAAGGCCGTGACTTCAAAAGGGTCAATATCTTCCAACAGTGAACCTCAGTGTTTTCATTACAAACTTGCTGGGGCCCTGAGAAAATGCACTTGAGGCCCTGAAGAGGATACCAAACATGAAGTAACTAGGTATTGTGGACCAGAGTACTGAACATGAAATAGGTAACTGCTATTGATTTGTTGGCCTTGCCTACCGAGGCAAGGATTATTGTGTTTAGATTCATTGTAGAGTGTAGTAGCTTAAGGGATTTTGGCCCCTAGTTAATAATAGGTCTATTTTTATATGATGGATTTTTGAAAGATGATATTTTGGCTTGTGTTGAAACTTGAGATTAGTTATAGAGTTCTAATATCTTGAAGGATTTTGAGTTCTTTTAGAGGATTTTTTTGAAGATTATATTTTTGCATATTTGAGTTTCCATAATTCTTCTTCTGCCTTAAGATCCTTTTTTAATGTAAATGGCAAGGCCAAATTGTGACACACCCCCTTGTGTTTTTATTGGCCAATCCTAATGACTGGCCCAGGTGTTGAGATTTCAATTGTAGCTCAGGGTATTCAGTCCAATTTCCTTGTTTATGGGTGGGGAAGGGGAGGGTATATAATGTATAGTTTCGATCAGAGAAATTCAGATTAAGGCCTAGATTCCCGGGTGTAAGTGGGCTTCAATTGAGCCAACAACGCACAGATTGTTTGGTGTTGGGGACATGGCAGCTCCGAGCTTCGAGCCCATTTGCAGAAACTTTCATCGCCAGCTGGGGTGGGGAAGTAGGGGGGACGAGAGAGAAGCCCCAAGTTGTGTCAACCTTATGAGCAGCAGCGGGAGGAGAATCCTGAATTCACCCATTTGGCTTTTGGTTTGGGTTTGGTGTATGCATACGGCTGCTGCAATTGTGCACACGTCGATTCCCCCATTTATTGGATCAAGACCAGATTGAAATAGTAATTGTCAACGATAGGAACTCGGCGGAAATCGAAGAACCAGCTGGAGCTGCAGTGGGCGAGGCATTCAACGCTCATGAAGGATCCAAAGAGGCAGATTTCTGGGAGCCAGCCTCAGAATCTAAATCACACAAGTGATGCACAGGAAGTCCAAGCTGGTGAGAGTGAGATGACTTATGTTGAGAGGGCAATTCGGACTTTGGCGAAGGTAAAGGGGTTGGAGCCAACAAAAATCAATTTGTGGAAAGTAACGTTCGAAGATTATAGCGAAAGTCATACGACATTACAAAACCTGATTCACAAAAGGGAGGAGGAAATGCGCAGCGTCAAGAACGAGATTTATCAAGTGGTAGGATTTTTCAATGCTTTTCAGGGCTTGCTTATCACGGCAGTGGCGCAATCAAATCTGTTGCGGTGCAATAACGCGGGATTCGTTTTAGCGCTCTCTGCATTCGCCACGGCTGTCGCTGTATTTGGAATTGTGCAAAAGAACACGGTCATCACAGACTTGCGGAGAGGCACAAGCTCTGACAAACGTTGTATGGAGGTATCTCCCTGCAATGTTTTTATCTTGGTTGTTGTAGCGAGTATTCAACAGTGAGGAGCTACGTTTTTGAAAGAGTGATCACAATGTGCAAGGAAATTGAATCACCTGTAGTCCAAACTTCCCTCAGAGATGGATGCCTTCATTCAAAGACACGGTTTTTTAATGAAGAGAGACGAACAGGATGGCAACCCTACATATAGTAAAGGACGTCGTGAAGCATCATTTCATCCATCTGTCCCGTCATCCATCCATTCATCTGTTGGATCATCCATCCGTCCCGTCATGGTCTGTTTGCTCCGACGGGGCGGAGAAAGAGTGGAATACAGACGAGCGCAGCGGAGAATAATATATATTAATGTTGTAAATTTTTTTTATTTTTTTTATTTTGGGGTTTTTGGACTTAGGTACACTCATCCTGTCTCTTTCTCAACAACTGAAAGAGTTGGGTTGGGCTTTTCTTTCTTTTTTTTTGAAATTTTATTTAGAATATTGAAAATTTTCAATGCTTTTTACATTGCCATAATTTTTATTACAGTTCAATGGGTGCTAGAGCGAGCAGCCGTTAAGCACACTTTTATTAGATATTCGCAATTTCAAAGCTTGCATTTTCCATAATAATAATTGCAATGGATGTCAGTTGCCATTTTAGCACACAAACTTAATAGATATATTGGTAATTGCAATGATCAGATTGCCCAGAAAAACAATTTTGCCAATAATAATAATATGCTGGATGCCAAAGGCATTATTATGATGCATGTGAAAATTGGCTGCACCAGAAACCCATTATGAACAAGGAGGGGGTCTGGATACTGGAACTTATCAACATACAAAAACAAAGAAATAATTTTCAACAGATTGATACCCACTAAATAAGTAACTTACTACTTACTTACAAGTTGAACAACGTTGGGGTATATTTGCTGTCTCTGGTCTATTCCCATGGTTAGCTGTATGTTGCTATCTCACGGGTCAGAAGCAATGCAAACATCAAGATTTTCAGCGGCCAAGGTCCCGAGGGATACATGCGGAATGTCGTATATAAAGAGGTTTTCAACATGTAGTTTGTAATTGTAATTTTGTAATATGTACCATCAAATATACACACACCTGTGCATTAGGTGCAGGTTCAAACTAGAAATTCTTTAAAATACCTCATACTTTGAAGAACCTTTTGTGTGGCCCCAATCCAAGAATCAACCCCCAAAAAAAGGCCATGAGAACATGTTAAAATTTTAACCTTGTGATTGGTTTCTTAAGCATCAAAGCCTGGAGTGGACTAGGATATGGTAAGATTATAGCCTTTGTGATTGGTTTCTTAAGCATCAAAGCCTCGAGTGAATGAAATCAATATTCGCATAAAAAGGTGTAACCTCAAAACTCGTTTGGGAGATGTTGACTTTCGGGGTTAAAGAATATCACAATTTGTGGCATGCTGCCAGTACCAGATGTTGACTTTCGGGGTTAAAGAATATCACAACTTGTGGCATGCTGCCAGTACCAGATGTTGGCTTTCGGGGTTAAAGAATATCACAACTTGTGGCATGCTGCCAGTACCAGAGGACAATCTGTCCTCCATGATCTATCTATCTTTCGTCTGATGGACTCTCTGGTCTCAAACGGACGTAACATTATAAACAGTAAACAAACTTTCAAGGTTAAAGAATATCACAATGCAAGGTAGTAACATGTCGCATCGTTTTGGAACTCGCACAATAGTATTAAATACAATTATGAGCAAAAATTCAATTCTAAGGTTCAAACTTTGTTTTTTCTATTGAGTTAGCCAAAAAGTTTTTGATGGGTTTCTTGCTCTAATAAGAAGAACAAGAAGCCAAAGAAATAGTCACATTTGCATAATGGAAATTGCCACAATAAATGACAAACAAACAACTAATGAAACTTTTTAAAGTGGTCTTCTACCTTCTCTCTCCTCTCCCCCCACAATCAAGTCAGACCCGTCCATTACATCTCTTGGGAGAGAGAAAGAGACCCTTTTTCACAAAATGCATGAATTGCAAGTCCACCACAAAATTCTGCTACAAACTCGTCAACACGTTGTAAGTTTTTTAACATTAACTGGCCAACATGGATTGTAAGAATTTGTGGCTTGTAACCCATAATTTTACTCGAACTCGATGATGTGAGAAGATGGGTCAACTTTCACACTCATATCCACATATATATTTAACCACGATTAATTATATATATTCCCTAGCACGCGCTCACACCTCTATTTATGCAAGGATACATGCAGTGAATTAAGTTCCTTCAGCCAAAAACTTGTGAATCCCGGATAATGCATAGATGGTGTGTGACCCATAAGGGGTGGGACCATCCATTCTTTTATATCGTGTAAACCTAATTAATTGTGAGTAAAAAATATCAGATTTTTCAGATTCCCTTCTCTACAAATGTCCTATTATGTACTACCTCATCAAATGGTAGGTTCAAATATTACAATTCACGTAAGGTGTTTTTTTTTTTTAAGGCTTAGAAGTATTATGGCTATAATACTTCTTTTTTAATATAGAAATTTTAAGTAAAAATTATATTCATTTAAAGTTATATAGTTTCCCATTCAAAAGCTGGATTTTGTTCCTACTTGTCCAAAACACGAGGGAGAACAACTCTCACAATTGCAACTCTCAATGGGATGCACAAACGAAGTACGAAAACTTTCTAACATCTTTGATTTGGGATGTAAATTGTGTGTGTATTTGTGAATGTGTTGGGTATGCTTTTGTGTGTGTGTGTGTGTGTTTCTTTTCAAGCATTTCTTGTTTACTTCTTGTTCATTGATATTTATTTATCTCAAGCAATTTTTGTTGGAGCAATTTTTTGTTATTTTAAAAAATTAAATTAGAAATAAAATTTCAACAAATGTGTTTCTTCCAGAATAAAAACCTATTGTTTAAAGGATAGAATAATTGAGGAAAACACTGATCGTTGGTTGATAAAACTCACAATTTGGATTTTTTTAAAAAAATAGTCGGTTTTTTTTGCAAAACTTCCGCAGAAAAATTCAAACAAATATAAGGTTTTCTTTTGTTTGACCACACACATTCTTGAGATATATAGTGAAGTGCTTCATTCAATTGCAATCAAATCACTAAGTTGTAGTTGTGCATTTGTGAAGTTAGCCCTGCAAAAAATGAATGATTATCATCCATCATTCATTGAGAAGTGTAACAAATTCTAATATAATCAATTAAATTACCTATCACCCAAATGTGGTTATTTATGCATGGCTATTCGAGCGGCCGAATTTTTAATGGTTCCCAACCACAAATTGTCAAACACTCAACTCCCAAGTAAGATGGAAACAATGCCCAAGAGAACAAGCAAAGATGATGAGTGCACTGGGACCACCATGGAATCACTCAAAAGTCTAATTGAAAAAACTGAATGTGTGCGACTACAATAGAGTGCAGACCAAAACACCTTGTCAAATGCTGTCTTCTTTTCTCAGATAAAAAGAAATTTCTTGGCAAAAACAAGAAAAAAAGAGTCCCCAAATGGCAAAACACCAAAGCCAAAAAATTAAAATTAAAAAATAATAATCCCCCAGTCCCGAAACAGAAAAGAATCAAAATTCATTTGTTTAGCACAACGTAACATTCGTTCGATCGATGAAACCAGCAGGATTTGTACGTTTGGCAAAGACTAACATTTCTTTCATTGATTGTTTGTCAGCACCGACATTCGTTCATTCGACGAAACCGAGATTCATTCATTCGATGAGACCAAGGTTAGTCCATTGGTTGGTTAGTTAGTTCGTTCGATGAGACCAAGGTCAGTTGGTTGGTTGGTTAGTTAGTTCGTTTGTTCGGTTGGCGAAACCAAGATTCGTTCGCTGGTAAGGTAAAACCAAGATTTGTTTGCTGGTAAGGTAAAACCAATATTTGTTCGTTTGGCAAAACATACATGTCGTTGGTTTGGTTTTGGTGAAACTAACATTCATTCGGTGGGATGAAAAACCACCACTTACATCCATTTGTTACAATTTTGTCATCATGCCCCAACTCGCTCGGCGGTAACTGTGGAAGAATACAGAGAACAGCACCCACAATCACATGCACAACAATGCGCAAGAAGAAGATCGAGATTTGAGACAGAGACAGAGAACGCAAGCAGCGGCGAGACAGAGTCCTCAATAAAATTTTATGGAGTTTTTGTAAAAAACTGTGCAGTTGTTTTTGTTTTTGTTCCTTCTTTTACTTCTTCTTTTCATGTTTTTTTTCCTGGTAAGAAACTGTGGTGTTCTGTTTTGTAAAAGAGACGCTTGTGTGGTGGTAAAGGACGTCGTCATGATGTGAAGCATTATTTCATCCATCTGTCTTGTCATCCATCCGTCCATCCGTCTGGTCATCCATCCGTCTCATCGTGGTCTGTTTACTCGGACCAAAAATGACTGACTCTGCCTGGAGGGCCTGTCATGTGTAGGATTTCCAGCATTTGCCTTTCCTGTTCTTCCTTTTTCCTCTCAATCAGGAAAAGTTTATGAAAAAAAACAGGAAAAAAAGAAAACATGTTTATGATGGAAAAATAGAAAAAATACATATTACCTTCTTTTTAAAAACCCTATAGCCTACCCTACTTAGGCAATATAACTGGTGGTTTGCAAGGTGAGTATTTGAAAACTGACCTTTATGCATAATTTATTATTTTAAAAAAACCCAAGTAAATTGATGACCAGGGGTATTACTTTGACAATGAAATTGTTAACTCATGAGTCTAAATTTTTCAAAAAGATTGATACCTTATGTGATCCAAATTTTTAAATAGTATTATTATTTACTATTTTTCCCCTCAAAATCACTTCTTTTCAATTTTTCAATTTTTAATTTCACTTTTCTGCGAAATTTTTCCAATAAATAAAAGGGCTGGGGATGACCATTCAGGCTCACCTAGTGTTTAATTGAGACCCAATTGCACTTGCTGCTGATTTTGTCATTCTGCAACTACATCCCTACTCTTAATGTCAAGAAAGGGGCCCTCTATGGCCGGCCTACAAATTTCTCATGGGGCTTGACTCCTTACTTTTAATGCTAAGGATTAGGTCCTCTGTGGCAGATTCTGCCACTTAAGCGCTTGATGCCATTATTTTTACCAGAGAAATTTCGCTGAAAAGTGAAATGAAAAATTCAAAAATTCAAAAATGAAGTGATTTTGGAGGGTTTCAAAAGCCAAAAGTGAGGAGAAAAAATAGTAAAAAATTGCCAGATTTCTACATTGGATTTTCAGTGTGTCACCATGAGTATAGACAGTTGTTTAAAAAATTTGTACTTCATATCTGGTTTTGTAATATGTACCGTCAAATACACGCACACCTGTGCATTAGGCACGGGTTCAAACTAGTCGTTTCTTCAATGGAACTGGGAATCCAGTTCGGGGTCTAGTTTTTCAAAAAAATTGAATTCTAGTTTTGGTTTCAGTTTCAGTTCTGAAACTCAGACGCAGTTCCAGTCCACGCCTTACTAAGCCAGCCCAGAACCAATTGTCCACACGCAAATAGAATCAAGAACTTGGCTCTGGATCTAGTTCTTTAAGAAAATAAACATAAACTTCCAATTCTTGTTTCAGTTCCAAAACTCGGATCCAGTTCCAATTTGGTTCTTACAAACCTGAACCAGAACCAATAGTTCTTATTAGTTTTGGCCAGTTATTCAGTTTTGACCCAGTTATCAATCAAGTTGGTTATTAAAAAATTACCCAACCAGTTAAATTGATACTTGGTTAAATTGATAACTGCCTGGTATTGAATTTTCAAAAATCTGATAACCTACCTGGATTGACCTGATTATTATCTAAGTAGGTTATCAATCTTTAAATGCTAATACAAATAAAAATTAAAATAAAAATTTTACAATTTGAAAGAACCCTCCCTATATAACTGATGTATATAACCAGTATGTTAACCAGTGGTTCTCAACCGGTTATTTAATAACTAAATTGACACCCAAAACTTTTTTGTTATTAATATTGATGACATGTGCGATCCCCAAAAAAAGAATAATAATAACCTACTCGATGGTTAATAAGATTTTTAAAAGCAATAATCAACCAATACTCATCCGGTTCTTACTTCTTACCTGCCAAAGAAGGTATCCTGATCAGTGTTAAGGTGGTTATTGCATTTTTTTCATAACTAGCCAGGTAAGTAGGTACCTTTTTAATTTTGTAGTTCTGGACCACACCGGGCATCAATATAAATTTTTTGAGAATTTAAGCATGTTGGTTATCAATTTCACTATCAAAGTAATACCCCTGATTATAAATATACTTGGTTATATATTGGTTAATATCCAGAGGCTATGCATGAGGGTTAATTTTCAAATACTCACGCTGAGAACCCCCGGTTCTACGACATAGCTAGGATAGGTTATAGGGTTTTTTAATACTTATATTTTTATTATCTTCATTCCCCCTTTTTTTTAGCATAAACATATGTACACATGCCCAATAAATAAATAAATAACCGAAAAACACCCGGCAAGGGAACAAGAGAAGAAAAAAGCAAGGACCTAAGTTCAAACAAGGGGTGTGTCACACTAGGGCCTTGCCATTTACATTTAAAAGTATCTTAAGACAAAAGAAGAATTATGGAAACTCAAATATTTCCCCATGCAAAAATATAATCTTCAAAAATATCCTTTGAAAGAAACCAAAACCCTTCAAGATATAATAACTCTATAACTAATCCCAAGTTTCAACACAAGCCAAAATATCATCTTTCAAAAATCCTCATATAAAAGTACACCTAGGGGCCAAAATCCCTTATACTACTATACCCTATAATGAATCTAAAAGCAATATCCTCGCCTTGGTAGGCAAGGCCAACAAAAGACAACACCTGAAAGCTCAAATTGTACACGCCCAATTCTTTACAATCTAACCTATTATATGAATGTAATAGTTTTCATGTCACCTTTTCCACCTTTTTTAGTCCTCTTACAAGACACAATGGACTGGTCTTGGAGTCTACCTGACCTGACTTTGTTCAAAGTCCCCATTCCCATTTCGTAAGTTCAGATACCCATTATCCAAACCATGCAAATCATTAAACTTATCCATAATGTCAGGAAAGATGGGACCCTGAACCCTCTGTTTGGTCACATAGTGGATGAGATTTTTTTTAAAATAGGGGAAAAATGTGCACTGGGCTTCAAGGGGGCATGAAACTCAGTTTTTGGTGCTACCTAATCTGAAGAGTTTTTATTATTTCCTGAACGCCTTCAACTAATCACCGCTGCTGCTATGTGGACGGTAGCTATAAATGTTCTCGAGCCTCTTGCATTTAATTCTGAGTCTCAGTATTTCATACCCTTATTTAATAAAATTTCATGACTTTGCAGGCAACAGCCAGGAGGGATGAAGCATCAAATGAGGGGTGATGACTCAGGCCCAACAGGGCATGACTTTACAGATGCCTTTATTATGTTATGGAATGTGCCGGGTGCAGGCAATTGTGCTCGGATAGTGTGATTCAAACTAATTAGATCATGGATGGAAATGAGTTCAAAAAAAAAAATTCACAACCTTAATTTCTTGCATTTTTGCTTAAACTCTTGCTAGGGTCACTTTTATAAGAGGTCAATTCTTTTAGTTGTTGTGCTTGCAACATTCAGCCATGGAAAGCTTTTGTATCAAGGATTTGGTTGCAAGTTGTTGCAAGGTTGTTGGAAGATCTTCAAGCATGTTTGTTTTCAAGTTGTTGTAGAAGGAAGTAGTTTTTTTGCAGTAAAACGAGTTTGGGTTCCTTCAATATAGAGAAGAGGAAGTTGTTGCAATTGATGTTGCAAGTTTCTTTTTATGTTGTTTACAAAACACAAATTTGGTTTCTTAACTTTATGAAGCTTTTTTTAAAGCCTCACTTGGGTTCTTTTTGTTCAAGATGCAACTACAAATTGCTTATTTTATTAAGTGCTTGAATTATTATCATGCTTGTCTTCACGAATTTTGGGCCATTCTCCTTTGGGTTGTTAGTTTTTTTTGGTGGTGTTTTCTTCCTCATGATAGTAGTTTTTTGTCCAAAAACCTACTTTCTTATACTAATGATTTTTTCACAACCTATTTTCTTGTCCATGGAAGTGAATAACTTGAGTGTAATTTTGTGGCAAATTTTCAACAATTTGCTTGACTTGGTGTCCAATTTGGGTGCCTTGGGTGTGGCATTGAAACTTCTGTTGACCTAAGAAATCAACCAATTCGCTTTAAACTTGTTGCATTTTGTGAACGATTTTAGGAGGCAATTACATAATCACCTGACAACAAGTATGGAGTTTTGGTGCATACCCTTTCATTGTTGTGATTTGGGTGATTTTGTACTCATTCAAGTTTATAGTTTGACATTCAAAACTAGTAGAAGATTTGTTGTACTTATTTGTAAGGGGTTGCAATAGCATGTGAGGGTTCATTTTTGGGTTAAACATAATTAGGTGATTCATTTTTCACATTTTGAAAAGTTCACCTCTTACACTAATTAAAATTCCTCCAATTATGATAATTATTAAACTATAAATCCCTAATGAAAAAATTAAAATTTATATATTTTTATAATACAGTTATGTTTATTCTAAAAATAAATTTATAATCAATATAGAATATACATTAATCCCTTGTGTATATATATATGAAAAACTTTTGGGTATTAGTATTTAGTAGGTTTAATTAGTAGGTTAATAAATGAAAAATATAAATGATTGTTGATGCAAACATCACAACTCAAAAAACTGCAAATGATTTCCAGATGTCACTAAAGTTCTTTGTTCATTGTCCATCCACAACCCCCAAAGTGGTTGGTACATAACATGCTTCAACTTGCCAATAAACTCGCCATTGAAGGTTTAAATTAACAAAAAGACTACAATTGTGTGACAAATTTGACTAGCATTTATGTTGTGGTATACCATCAAAAAATGATCTCAGATTCTTCAAATATATGGGTTTTTGAAAGACTCAAAACCATGAGAAATTACAAAATTCAAATAACTACAGAACATTAATGAATACCTTCAATTTATTATTTCTTTTTTTATAAGATTAAGCTTTAACATTCGTTTTCAATATGCAAAGTTTACATTTCATAACACAAATTATGTGTAAGAAAGTTGACATTGTCTTGCTAAAATATTGCATGTATGAAAATAGGTATCGTGTACTATCAATTGCTAATGGTGGAGAATTTACCATGATTAGATATAGGGGAATGGAGAATTTTGAATGATACTAAATCATCCATGACATGAATAAATGTCTAGATAATGGATGAAAACATTGTTGATGGATGAAAGTTATAAAAATGAGCAAAATCATAGGGAAACATGATCGATCAAAGGTAATCCAAAAAATATGACAACCAATGACAAATTCAATTTAAATGCATGATAAATGGAAAAAATAAATGAAAGGTGGATACAAGGTCAAAATAGTAGTTAAAAAGGTGTGTGTTATAAAGTAAAAAATTTAAAATAAACATTGTTACAAAAGGTAAAACTAGCAAGTAAGAAACAAATAGATCTCAAATGAGTGATTTTTAAAAACTTTATACAAAATAAAAACAAGCCAATTGAATGAGAAAATATTTTGACCTTTTTCCAAAATGAATCATTGGTAGATTTAGTGTAAAGGGTAGGTGGTCGGTCATGGATGCCTAAAATATAAAAATATTATATTTCAAACCCAAAATTTTCACCTTAGTTCATTAAATTAATATTACAAAATAACCAAATTTTCAAAAAACTCAAAAAGATGATTCTACATTTGTTAGTAAGGCATATGAAGATTTTTTTTGAAAAATATTTGCACATACAAAAAATGTAAACATGATTTGATTGAATAACCATCAAAGTTTCTACAAAGTTGTGAATTGAACTAATTTTTGATAAAACAAAATTTTTTAAATAAATTATTGAATCCACATACCATTTCCACAAGGCCAAATAACCATACAAGCAATGTGCATAATGGCATTACTTATCAACTAATGAACATTTGTTATAAAAGACCATCTCTCCTTCAAACTGGAATATTTCAACACTCCACAACAAAAGCAAGATAAGTAATATTCATATTGTTTTTACAATTCATGAGCAATCCTATTCATATATATGATACAAAAAGTTTTGAAGTTTTGAACACCCCAAGTTTGGTTATTGATTTATCCATTGTTGCATGTAAAGAATTCTAAATCAAAACATAATCTATAAAACATAAACTTTCTTTTATCAGTATCGTTCAATGTCTTGTATAATTAAGTGATTTTAGCTTGAAGTTTATGGTTTATGTTGTTTTAAATACTATGTAATCTTTAGGTTCAAATATTTAGATGCAATCAAACTAATAGGAATCACAAGTGTGACCAATGCTTGGTTTTTATGTTTAAATGTGAAATTTTATATCCATGTTGTAAGTCATTAATGTGTTTACATAGCAATTTTTTTTTTTCATTGTATGTAAAATACATAAATTATAAGTTACACAAAATGTGTAATTTTTTTTTAAATGCCATGATAAAATAAATTTGATTTTCCTTTTTTTGTTGTATACATTTACATATGATGGAAGACTATGGGATCTTCTTTTCAAAACAATTTGTGCATTGGATGCAAAACCTTTTCATATCCTAAACACTGTATACAAGATGTCTAATTCATTCACATTGCCAATAACATCTAACCTACATTCTTTATTAGAAAATGCATTAAAGAGAATATGTAATTCTTGGAATTAAAAAAATCAAGTAATGGTTTTCTTAATGCTCAACATATGCCTACCCAATTAATTCCTTATATTTGTTTTCTCTTTACCCTTCTATCATTTTTTTCAAACTTTTAAATTCATTAACACTTTTCCACCACACAAACATGCTTAAACACGTTCTTTCCATTAAATTTCCTCTTTACATATATTTTTAATACATTTAACAATTTTAAATGTGATATATTTCCTTTGTTAAAGTTTTCATCTTAAATTTAAAAACAAAACTTCAAATCATCCCATTTGTTCATGATAACAAACACATGAATAATGACAACTACCATGCATGAGAGCAATTCCTTCTTCTCAATTTGGAAACTTTAAATTTTCATAATTCAACAAGCACAAAACATAATATGAAATATATTGTGAAAATGAAGAATTAATTTTAAAAGTTCAATCCATGTTACTTTATGAAATGTCATACAAAAATAAAATAAAATAAGATGATTGTAATTATTTTTAAAATAATAAAACAAACTCATCTAACATATGAAACATGAAAACATTCTTCATTCTACAAATTTTATTTGTGTTATTTCCAATTGTTTACACACATACATCACAAATTGAATGATTTGATTCAAATAATCAATTTTCCATAATATGGATCACATTTGTTGTGAACTAAAATGTTGATACTTACAACTATCATTGTCCACCCACATCAACCATAGCTGTAAACCCAAAAGAATCCAAGCCTAAAACACAAAATTAATAAAAACTCAAATAGAACAATGTGCATGACCATAACTTGCAAAAGTACACAAAAAACCCTAAAACAACAAAAAATAAAATCCTTGTGTCTTGTAGAATTTCAAATCACAAATACTTTTGAGAACACACATAAAAAGATTACATGCCCAAACATGAAAATATTCTTGAACCCAGTTTGCACTTGAATTAGTTCCAAACTAAAACACATTTAATTCTAACCAAATTATGATTTAATTAAACAATTAAACTAAAAAATTTCACACATTAAAAGTTTATGTACATATTACATGAAAAGAATTTCAGTTTTCATACCATTTTAAAAATCCATTGATGATCAAGGAATTAACATATTGAAGCAATGGAGAGAATTGAAACTTGATATTAGATAATATTATGCACAAAAATAATACTAAAACCTTCATGGTTGGGGAAAAGCTCTAGATTTTTGAAATGTACTCTAATAATTAAACAAATTTGTGATAGTGATGTGTGCAACCTTGTCTAGGTTCGAATCCATAGAAGTTAACTTCAACATTTCCATTTCCATTTGTATTTATGATCATGATTGTAACCTTGGAGCAAGGTTCCAACTTGAGTACAAATACCATACCCCCCACCCTTGCACACAAATGCCCCCAATTTTGTTTTTCCTATATGTTTCCCATACAATTCCCAACAGTTCATCATTATTTATGTCAATCTCAAATTTGATTTTACTATATTACATGGACATAGGTAATGTGCCTTTTCATGTCAATATTGTAAGTGGTTAGGGGAAAAGAGTTAAGTAATTTTGAAAAGGTACTTAAATCTTTTTTTTTTATATAATGAATTTTTGGAATAACATAATAACACCATTAAAAGATTGAATCTTGAAATGAAATGGTAAACAACAACTACACTTTTGAAACCACATTTTCCAAGTTAAAGAACTATTTCATTTCATTATCAAATACAAATTTAGTACAAAAACATATCAACACAAAATAAAACATGATTATAATCATCTTTTTTTGGAAACAAGGATACATCAAATTTATCCAATGAAATCCATCAAATCATTCATACATCAATATATGATTAAAAAAAACAAAAACAAGTATAAAAAATCACTGCTACAATATGGTAATGATAGACTAGACACATAAGGCATTAATAACAAGCAATAAAACAACCTTCTAGGATTTTGAATACATTGTTGCAACATTCTAAAAACAAATCCACATAATATGTGTTTAGCTTGGTAAACCATGTTAAATTCCTGCATTACAGAGATGATGTCAAGTTCTTACATTCTTCCAAAAACTTTAATTACCCTACAATTTGACAACTGTTTAAACCAATGTTGTGTGCATATGGTTTAGGGTATACATATTGTGTGAATGTAAATGTAATAGGGGAACATAATGTAAATGTGTATAAAATCTCACCCACATTGAATGTGTTAATATAAAACCAAATAAATACCATAGCCTAGGTTGGCTTCCATAGTGATAGGATGAATAATTAATTAATTTTTAAAATATGATATATATTTTCCATGATATATTATGATGTCAATATATGAAAAGTGAAATGATTCAAATTGTAAGTTTTGATAATTATGATGCTTTTCCACACCTCAGCTTTATATTTTCATGAAAATTAATTTCATTATTATAAGGATTATTTAATGACAAAATGACCTTAGAGTCATGTACATAAAACATGAAATATAACAAAGACAAAATATATGGACATAATTATTTCATGTCAAGTGCCTTGCCAAGCTTTGCTTAAAAAGAATGAAGTAGGTTGTGGTTTCAAAACTCAACTAGTTGGTCCCTTCTGAGACCTGGAGTGGAGGTAGGCCTAACACCCAAAAAAATGGTAAGAGTGACAAAACTGCGAACTTTTTGTACATAGACTATGATACCTGATCACCCAAAAAAATGGTAAGAGCGACAAAACTGCCGAACTTTTTGTACATAAACAATGATACCTGATCAGTGATGAACAGTGAATATCAGTGGCCACCGTGTGATCTCGACGCATGAATCATGATACTCTAAAGTGGGGTGTTGCATCATGGTAGGTTTAAGCTTAAAAACAATCGTGGTTCATAGAAGGTGAAAATTTGATGCCACGTGGCGCCCTGAAAATTTAGATCGCGTTTTGAGGCCTCAGGCCTACCTCCACTAACAAGGGGTGTGTCACACTTTGGCCTTGCCCTTTACATTAACAAGTATCTTAAGGCAAAAGAAGAACTATGGAAACCTCAAATATTTCACCATGTAATGAAAATTTAGATTGCGTTTTGAGCCCTCAGGCCTACCTCCACTAAATATGAGAAAATCAGTGAGAAGAAAATGTCAACTCCAATTCGGGCACTGAAGTGGTTGGATATTTGTCAATTCTGCCAGTATCATTCTGTTATTTTCTGTTTCCTGGAGTTCGTTTGGGGCCTTTATTCCAGTGGGCAGAACTTATAGCTTGTTGGAAGTAAAAAGAATTGATGCCCCTCTTACAGGAGAATCTAAGCATTGATGGGTTAACCAATCATGCAAGTGCTTTGCAAATCATACCCACCAGATTTTGCATCATACTTCCATAACTGTCGCTCCTTGCGCTTTGATGACAAGTCATATCTGGCACCTGGTGCTGGTTTAGTAGTACAGACTGATCAGGAGTTAGTTCCTGGTGGCTTTCACTTGTGAAAGGACAATCGTAAATTGTCCTGGTTCCTTCCATTTGCAAACTGAATCTCTGGTAAAAGAACATTATGTACTAGTAAGGCCACATTGGATGCTAGTTATCGCTCCTTGTGAGCAGAAAAGTGAGCCATTTGGTGAACTAGGAGCCATAACTGGCACGCAGTGTCGGCTCTCTGGCATAAAGGACCGAGTGTGGCGTTAGGTCGGTAGGAGAAGGCAAATCTGCATTGTGGCCGTTTATGAAAAATAGCAATGCCTGAAAACCTACCGAATCAGCAAGGCCAGTCCTTTATGACGGGGAAACCTTCTTTCCTAACTCTCACTATGTTCTTGGGCTAAAGGTCATTTGTCCTCATACATATTGAAAGCCTTTGGAAGAATCATTTCATGCCTTTGGAAGAATCATTTCATTACGCAACAAAAAAAATACCATTCTAGAAATGTCCAGAATGTGCCATTTCACTCCAAAAAATAGTATCGGACCGTACACAGTTTCTCTAGACGACATATTCTATCATAATTATTTTTAAAAATTTCTAATGTAGCATCAAATTAATGATCATCCCAAAAAAGATTTCACATTTATTGGAGACATGAAGTGTGTAGAAATCTATCCACACTGTAGAAAATTGATGAAGATTTGCTCAAAAATAAAAAAACCCTAAACCTTCCTGTCTGTCCTGTAGCCAAACTTGATTACATCCTCCTATGGATGGTTGCCAGTGTGGCTACATCACAAAATTGAAAAAAAAAACATTGGGATTCCCCATTAGGTGTAATTTTGCTAAAAAAATAGCCACCCCTACACATTACTGCAATATATTGCTAGTCAAAGCAACTCTTGTACCATGTGAATCGAAAAATCAAATAAAAATTAGCTCTACTAGGCCCATTCCGTAGTATCAAACGGTCAGCCCTATGAAGCTTCCATAGTAAGTATGGGCTGGCTCTATGAGGCTTGGTGATGAAACATTCTAAAAAATCTCTTATTTGATGTTGATAATACTTCTTTCAATGTGAACCCTCCACTTTATCACTTTTCTTCCTTAAGCGACTGCCAGTTCTGTGGGCATTAAGAATAGTGCAAAAGCGTTGGTGCGCACAGTTTAGTGTCGATGCCCAGGCAGAGGACCTACCTGAAAGAAGTAAGGACTGTCAGTCCATTGAAAACCATCAATTTCACATATTTCCCTGGATAACACCACCCCTATAAGAGAAAGAAAACAAACATGTTCTGCACCCGTGGACAAGAAACAGATTATTTAAGTCCATGTAGGCCACATTAGTTTAGGCATTTGGAAAATGTGTTTGAAATTGCTTAATATCCTAGATGTTACAAAACACATTTCCACCGTCCAGTATGCATGCAGCAATCCACAAGGTCAAATTTCAAAAGCTTAAGGTAAGTATGTCCATGACTGAACACTTAGTGGCCCTGAGGAGGTCAAATCCCATACACACCTGCTTTGCTTCTGTAACTTAAAGCACGTTTGTAACCCTTCACCTAGCATTTCTAATGTTGCCAAAATTGTGTGAATTAGTCAAGGAATAAGAAGACATGCCATTTAGAAGTGAGGGGGTTAATGTATTGGAAAA